>MDTA01155161.1_pt1 | contig 25606 bp, 23 predicted proteins | sample 811151 | NCBI WGS metagenome assembly MDTA01 (sample SAMN05326648, study PRJNA326480) | marine metagenome | isolation source: seawater | place: Indian Ocean: South | collected 2010 | reverse complement strand
TGTGATAAATTTTCTTTGAAATAGCAACACCATAAAATATTTTTTCAAATAAAATTGAGCTATTATTTTTTAAACTTAATTCTATATCATTTTTATATTTATCACCATAACCTATGCTTATTAGGATATTAAAATTTTTAGATTTAAATAAAATTTTTAAACTTTCTTTATTATTTATAAATTTATTCTTAATTTCTAAAATTTTAAAATTTTTGATTGAAATGTTCAATTCATTTATTAATGAAATACTATAACAAGCCATATCATTAATAACTGTTCCTTTGTTTTTTTTTAAATCTCTAAATGAGTTATAAGATAAGCTTGGTATTAAGAAATTAATTTTTATAGACTCAATATTTTTTATATTATTATAAAAATTTTTTTTAAAATACTTATAAATGTTGTTATATTTATACATAAAACATTCATAATAAAAATTATTTCTTATTAATTTTTTTAGATTTTTGTTTTGATAAGAGTATAGAAAAATTGGTTTTTCTACCAAAACACTGAAGCCTTTTTTTAATAGTTTTTTAAGTATCAAGTAATGAGAATGTGGAGGAGTTACTATTATAAAAATTACATTATTATTTAATTCTGAAATAGCTTGATCTGTACTGTGAAATACTTTTATTCTTTTTTTGTCTTCAATCTTTTTTTTAGAAACAATATAAATATTCTTTTTGTTTATCTTTTCAATTGCAGGTAAAATTTTTGACTTAGTATGATTACCATATCCAATTATACAGAAATTATTTTGTGTATTCATTTATAAATAAACTTGAAAATAAATAAAAAATTATAGTAGTGGTTAAACTAATCAACACTATTATGTTAGAACTTATTATGTAAAAATAACTTAATATACCAAGAATACAAATTATTAAAAATGAATTTATTAATTGTAAAAGTAGATAAGATTTATTTTTAAAAATTTTTCCATATTTTTGATATAGATGATAATGATTTCTTGTGAGAAGTGATTCTTTTTTTAAAACCCTGTAGAGTAAAACATAGAAAACATCTACCAATGGGAGGGATAAAGTTATAAACAGATAAAATATCTTTACATTATTTTGATTATAAGCTGAAATGATTAAAAATATTAAAAATGAACTAAAAACAAAACATCCGGAGTCACCAAAATATAAATTATTTTTTTTTGAGTTGAAAAAAGAGAAGGTGATCATGAATACAATTATCGTTAATAAAATTAGAATTATATATGAATTATTATTAAAAATATAAATACATATTGCTGAATTAATTATAATGAATACTGAAAGATTTAAATCAAGACCATCATAAAAATTTGTTATATTTGTTAAAATTATACTCAACAAGCTAAACAAAATAGCAAAAATTATAAATATTAAAATTTGTTCTTCTAGAATATTAATATTGATTGATAAGATCAAAATACCACAAATAGATTGTAAAAAAATTCTAGATTTTGCAGAAAGATTTTTGAAATCATCAATCCAATAAATTGAAGATAATATAAGTATAGTAAAAAATGTGTAAACATAATTAACATTCAAATTTAAAAATAGGGAAAGTATAAAAATAAAATAAATTACAATTAAACCATAACCTTGAGGAACTTTACTAGTTAAAACATATCTTTTCCAAACATAGACATAGGATAGTGCACTAAAAAGTGAAATAAAAAAAATAATTATTATAATTAAACTATATAAATTTAATGAAATCATCCGCTATCTTGTCGGGTGATAGCATTTTTAAATAATAATTGTAACAATTCTTGCTCATTTTATTATAATTTTCTTGATCTAAATTTATCATTTTTTCAATATTGTTAAGAATTATTTCATCAGTACTATTGTTACACAACAATCCAGTATTAGTCTCATTAATTAGTTCTGCAGATGCGCCCGATGCAAAACACAGTATTGGTTTATTATATTGATAATAAGTTTGTAACTTAGAGGGAACTATTAACGATTGCCTACCAATTGAATTTAAACTTAGAATAAAGAAGTCAGTTTCATTTATTACTGTCTTTAATTTTTCTTTTTCAATCCAGCCATGCCATTCTATATTACTATAATTATATTTTTTTTTGAAATACTCTAAACTACTTCCATCTCCACACATATTAATTTTATATTTTTTTTTATCTATTTTTTTAAAATTATCTAAAAATAACTCTATAGATTGTGCTTTACCTATATTTCCCAAATAAGAAAAAATTTTATAATTTTTATTAGATATTTTTTGATCAACGTACCCTTTATGTAAATTATTTGTTTCTCGAGATGGGTTAAGCAAAGTATAAGATACAATATTTTTATATTTTCTTAAAAAAAATTTTGTTAAACTCTCTGATTGACAAAAAACTAAATCTGTTTTTTTCCACATAAAATCTTGCATAAAATTTATAACTTTATTAAGAATTTTATATTTTATTCCAATAGTTGACTGAATAGCCTCTGGCCAAATGTCTTGTAACCATAAAGAATTTTTACAATTAATAATTTTACTAAATATAATTCCTAAATAACCTACATAAACTGGAGATCCACAAAATGTTAAAAAATGATTATATTTGTTTCTTTTAATTACTGAAAAGAAAAATAGAAAAATAAAGGCAAGTAAAAAAAAAGAGAGGTAAAATAAAAATATTCCTGAAAATTTATTATTAAATCTAGGAATTACTGGCAATCTAATTGTTTGAACATTATCATTTATTTCAGAATATGGACCAAATAAAGAATAGTTTTTATAATAACCATAATTTCTATAATTGGGCATTGATGTGATTATAGTAATCTTTGATGTTTTTTTCTTAAGAGAGTCAATAAATGAATTTATTGGAAATGGTTCTGGATAATAATATGGAGATAATAAAAGTATACTTTTTAATTTTTCTTCCATATCTCTCTGTTAACATAATCAATGTAACTTACAAGTACTCTGGATACTTGTGCAGATAAATTCAAATTTATATAATCAGGCACTGATACAAAAGAATCAGATTTAGATTTAAAATGCTTAAGAGTAATTTGAATTCCCTCAATTACTCTTTTTTTTGTTATACCTGTTAAGATTACTGCACCTTGATCCATGCCCTCTGGTCTTTCATGGTTTTCTCTTAAGTTTATAGCTGGAAATTTTAAAATTGAGGACTCCTCAGTAATAGTACCGCTATCTGAGATTACACATTTTGAATTTTTTTGAAGTTTTATATAATCGAAAAAACCAAATGGTTTTAAAAATTTAATGTATTTATTTTTTTTGTATTTATTTGCAATCTTATTCATTCTATTCTTTGTGCGAGGGTGTGTAGAAATAATGATTGGTATCTTATATTTTGAATACAATATATTTATAACTTCTAATATTTTTTTTAAGTTATTTACATTATCAACATTTTCTTCTCTATGGAAACTAAATAAAAAATAGTTGTTTTTCTTTATTTTAATTTTGTCTAGTATGTTTGAATTATCAATTTTATCTTTAAATTTGTTTAAAACTTCATACATATGAGAGCCTGTTTTAAATATAGTTTCAGCTTTAATGCCTTCTTGAATAAGATACTTTCTAGAATGTTCGGTTAACACAAAATTAATATCACTTATATGATCTACAATTTTTCTATTAATTTCCTCTGGAACTCTCTGATCAAAGCTTCTATTACCTGCTTCAAAATGAAAAATAGGAATTTTTCTTCTTTTAGCTGAAATTGCCGATAAACAAGAATTTGTATCACCATATATTAATAGTGCATCCGGTTTAACTTTTTCTAGAATTTCATCTGATTTTGAAATAATATTTGCTATGGTTTTAGCAACACTTTTTGAAGAAACATTTAAAAAATAATCTGGTTTTCTTACATCTAAGTCCTTAAAAAAAATTTGATTTAGTTCATAATCATAATTTTGACCAGTATGAACCAAAATATGATTAAAACTATTATCTAACTCTTTGATTACTGAACTCATTTTAATTATTTCTGGCCTAGTTCCTACAATTGTTAAGATCTTAGTCATTAATTTTTTAACTCATTTTTTATAAAATCTTGCTTAAGTAAGATTTTTTTTAATTGGTTAAGATTAAGTAATTCAGTATTGTCAGAATTATAATCACTAAATTTTTTTAAATTTATATCACCTTCTGAAAAATATTTATTGTAATTTAAATCTCTATTATCAGGCTTGATTAAAAAAAAATTACTATTTTCAGAAGATCTTAATTTTTCTTCTTTTGAAACTAATGTTTCATTTCTTTTTTCTCCATGTCTTGTACCTATAATATCAATTTTGACAGAAGAATTGAAAATATCAATTAATGCTTGGGCAATATCTATTATTTTTGATGAGTCTGTTTTTTTTACAAATATTTCTGAACTTTTAGAATTTTTAAATGCATGCATAACAAGATCTACAGAGTCATTTAAAGACATTATAAATCTAGTCATCTTTGGATCTGTGACTGTAATATTTTTTTTATTTTTAATTTGATCAATAAATAATGGGATTACAGAACCTCTTGTACCCATTACATTTCCATACCTAGTAGCTGATAATATTGTGTTTGAATTTTCTAAGTTCATTGATTTTGATAAAATAATTTTTTCTGCCAATGCTTTCGTCATGCCCATTGAATTCACTGGATAAACTGCTTTATCAGTACTTAACAATATCATTTTTTTTACATTATTTTTTATGCAAGCATTAGCAACATTTTCTGTCCCATAAACATTCGTCTTTATTGCTTCTAATGGAAAGAATTCACAAGAAGGAACTTGTTTTAGTGCAGCAGCATGAAATACATAATCAACATTCTTAAATGCGTATGAAATTGAGTATTTATCTCTAACATCGCCTATATAAAATTTAACTTTTTGAGAACTTAACTTATTTCTAAGATCATCTTGTTTTTTTTCATCTCTGCTTAATACTCTAATTTCTTTTACATTGTGTTTTAGTAAATATTTAACAATTGTTTCACCAAATGATCCAGTTCCTCCTGTAATTAAGAAAATTTTATTTAATAAAAAGTTTTTTTTTGATTTTTTTTGCATATTACACCATTCTATCAGTGAACTTTATTTTACGTGCATTTTTTAAGCCAATTTTAGTGCCAATATCGACAACTTTACCCTTAATAACATAAACATATGCCTTTTCAACCAACAAAGGTAACAAAGCATCTGCTATATCTGCATATTTATAATTATTATTTTTTTTAAACTGATTTATTAAATTATTTAAGTATTCTGCATCAAATATATATAAGCCTGAGTTAGCATATTTTGATAATTTTTTTTTTGGTTTCTCTGCAAAGTATTTAAGTATTTTACTTTTATTAAATTTTAATTGACCACAATTTTTAATATTATCTCTTTTATCTGACAGCAATATTGCATCATTAACAGAAGATGAATAAATATATTTATCTATTAGAATGTCTATCTTGTTTGTGAATAATATATCAGCATAAAGAATTATGACTTTATTAAATTTCATAATCCATTTATTATTATGAATTACAGTTCCAAAACTACCCTTAAGTTTTGATTCATATGTAATTTTGATTTTAAAATCAAATTGTTTTTTTTTTAAAAAAGAAACTACTTGATTGCTTAAATAATGAGTATTAATTAGTATTTCTTGAGGGGGTTTTTTAAGATTATTAAAAGTTTGTAACCAGTGATCAAGTATTGGTTTATCTTTTATATTTACAAGTACTTTTGGCCGTTTTAATGTTATTGGCTGTAATCTCTTTCCATAACCAGCAGATAATAATATTACTCCATAATTTTTATTAACCATCATTTAATATAATTGAAGCACCATTTTTTGAAACATGAAAATTTAAGATATCTTTTCTAAATTTTTCAATAAATATATCATGATTTGATTTAGGTACATAAAATAACATGTAGCCACCCTTCCCTGCACCACAAATTTTTCCTCCTAATGCACCATTTTTCAAACCATTATTATAAATTTTATCTAATCTATTGTTTGTTATTTTGTTACTAAGTTTCTTTTTTATGTTCCAATTATCATTTAATAATTTTCCTATAGAGTCGTATTTCTTTAATTTTAATAATTTCTTTCCGTCATATGCATATTGACTCAATTTTTTTAAATTAGAATTATTTTTTTTTAATAATTTTTTTTGATCAGATAATATATTTTCTGATTTTCTTCCTGACCCAGAATAAACTAAAAATAAATTGTTAATAAATTTAGAATGTAGATTATTAGAATATAAATTATTAAACTTTATTTTATCTTTTTTACCCATTACCAAAAGCTGAATTCCTCCAAGAGCTGAAATATATTGATCTTGGATTCCAATTGGTTTTTTTAAAACATCAATTTCAATTTCGGTTGCAATTTTAGCTAATTCATAACTACTTTTTTGTATTCCATTATATGTAAATGCAGCATTAAGTGCTGCAATAGTGAAACTACTTGATGAACCTAATCCCGTACCAGAACCTGGCACGTCAGACAAACAAATTATTTCAACTCCATCAAAAATATTTGCTTTAATTAAACTTTCTCTAATTAAATCATGTTCAATTTCATTTACATTCTTACATATTTCTTTTTTTTTTGACCAATAAATATAAATATCTGAACTTAATCTTTTTTTAATTATTATATAAACATATTTATTAATTGCCATACTAAGAATTGCAGTTTTGTTGTAATAATAAAATTCTTTAAAATCAGTTCCACCTCCAAAAAGGCTTACTCTTAGCGGCGCTCTTGATACAATCACTATTTATAACCTTTCTTAAACCAGTTCTTTTTTGTATCTTCTTGTCTTATAAGATTTGAGGATCTTTTCTTTATACCTCTATTGTAATAATATATTAATATAATCTTAAAAAGTAGCGGAAAAAAAAATATTTTCTTTGTATCTGTATAATACAAAAAATATTCTAATAATTTTGCAACAGGTTTATTCATAAAATAATTTATAAAAATATATATTATTTGCTGAGTCAGGTTTCTTTTAGATTGATTTTCTAGAAAAAATAAGGGTAACTTTTTAGCAGCATTAATATTTTCTCTAATAAGTAATGGCATACCTGTTAGAGCCTGATAGTACCATTTCAATTGATAATTGACAATATTTGAGCTTGTTTCATTATGTAGAACACTAACATCAACTTTTATGATTTCAATATTCTGATCATTTATTCGATGACCCCAATCAACATCTTCAAAACCATAACCAGTTATTTCTTCATTGAATAATATGTTTTTATTTAATATCAAATTCTTTTCAAAACAAAGGTTTCCAGTGACAATACTCCAAAAATTAATTCTTTCTATATTTGTAATTTTTGTATTTTTAGATTTATAATTTCTTGAGTCTCTATATTTATAATAGTTACTGTATTTAATTTTATATTCATCTGTTTTATAAAGACCGCTATAGATGAATTTTTTTCCCATATAATATTTACAAATTTGACTATATTTATTAAAAAAATTATCTTCAGGTATACAATCATCATCAATTAAAATTATATAATTGAAAAATGAATTATTTATTCCAATATTACGTTTTTGAGAAACATTATTATGTTTTGCTTGTAATAGTTTAATTTTAACATCTTTATTTTGTTCTATTAGTTTGATTACTTCTTTTTCAGTACCATCAGTACTATTACTATCACATATTAAAATTTCAAAATTTTGATAATCTTTATTAATTGAAATAATTTTTTTTATTAACTCAATTAATCGTTCTTTTCTATTCCATGTAGGTATAACAATACTAAAATTTATTTCCATTTTAAGATCTTAATATTTTAATAAAAAATGAAGGAGTTAGTAATAAAATTATCAATTTCAATTTTAGTTTTATATCTTTAATTTTATTAATTAAGAATAGAGCCTTTAATCTTTTATTTGATAATATTAAAATTAAAGATTTATAAAAAAGTGTTAACGAGATTAGATATTGAAAGTTTTTAATATTTTTAAAAGATTTATTATTTTTCATTTTTTTTATCCACAGTATTAATTCATCATTATTTAACTTCATTTTTTTTATACTAAGGTTATCACCATGCCATCTATAATACGAGCAAGGCTCTTGAATAGCTGAAAGATGCCATCGTTCAGATAATCTTAAAACTAAATCATAGTCTCCAATTATCTCATAACTATCATCAAAACCATACTCTAAACTTTCATATGCTTTTCTTGATATAACTAAAGTTGACATTCCAACAAAATTTTTTTTTAATAAATCATTTATAACTAGACCTTGAGGTATGCTAGTAAAAACTTTTTTAGGAGGCTTTCTTTTTCTCTCATTAATAAGCCAATAGTTTGAACAAACTATTCCAACTTCTTTTTTATTAAATAAATTTATTTGTTTTTTTAGTTTGTCTTTATCCCACCAGTCATCTACATCTAAAAATGCAAAATAATCACCCTTAGCAACTTCTATTGCTTTTTTTCTAGCAGAATATAATAATTCATGAGAATTTGATTTATAATATTTTATTTTACTAAATGACAAATATTTTTTTAAAATGAATTCAGTATTATCAGTTGAGTTATTATCCCAAAAAATAATTTCAAAATTATTATAAGTTTGGTTAAGAGCAGAATCCAAGGATTTTGTTATAAACTTTTCACCATTATATGAATTTATAATTATACTTATTAGAGGCTCTTTACTCATTTATCTGACTGGATATTTGTTTTAACATATAATCCCAAGTTTTAGTTTTGTAATTTGTTTTATTTGTAAATTTAGTATTGTCTAGAGTTCTATCAATCACAAATGAATCTTCAGGTATAATTTTAATATTTTTATTAAAATATGTTGAGAATTTTATTAGTAAATCATGCTTACTTATTTTGTATGAGGATATATTATACAAACCAAAGAGATTATTATTAAAAAAAATATAGTCGTATAAAATTTTAGCTAACTCTAAAACTGTTAATCCTGAAAAATATGCATTTGTAAAACCATAACATTCTTTTTTTTGATTGAGGAACCACTCTAATAAGCCGTATTTACTATTTTTTTCAAAACCAATAGTAGAAGTTCTTATTGTTAAATGCTTTTCATCATTTATTTCACCTAAAGCTTTTGATTTACCATAGATATCAAGAGCATTTGGCTTATTTCTTTCATTATAATTACCTTTTTTTCCATTAAATACACAATCAGTACTTACATGAATTAATTTTGCATTATTTACGTCACACAAATCTTTTAAAGCATAAGGGAATTCTGAATTTACATTATATATCTGTTTTTCAGTATATAGTTCTGATAAATGTTTTGTAATGCCAACACAGTTTATTATGAAGTCTGGATTAATACTTGTTATATGATTTGATAATTCATTAATCTTATTTTCATAAGCAAAAAAAAATGATTTATTTTTTTTTGCAAATTTATAATAGCTTTTAAATTTATTTTCATTTCTATATGAAACATATAAGTCTAAGTTACTTTTATTTGATAAAAAATTATATAAACCATTTCCAATGAGGCCATTAACTCCAAGTATAATTATTTTCATTATTTTGTAGGTTTAAATTTAATTAAATATGATACTGCAATCCAAAAGGAGAATGAAGTATAAGGTTGAAACATTATACCATTAGCTACAAAACAATTAATTAAAAAAATTGTATTTCCTAATAAAAGAACAAGTGCAATCTTGTTATTATTTAAAGATATTACCAAAAGATTGAAGTAAACATTGATAAAAAAGATAGTAAAAATAAATAATCCAACTATCCCAGCAATTTGAAAAAAATCTAAATAAGTATTATGAAAAGTATTGACTGATGATCCAAATATTGGATGATTGTCATATCCCATAAAAGATGATAACGCCCCTGATCCGCCAACTAAACCTTTTCCAAATAAAATATCCATAGTTGTGTGATCAAAATTTTCGATATAATTTAAGAACCACCCTCCTCCAAGTCGATCAAATAATAATTTACTAAAAGGTATATATTTATTATTTAGAGAGCCATCTTCTATTTCTACCCCAGAAACTTGGCTTAATAAAATTACAACATTTTTATTAAAATCTTCATTAAAATAAAAAAACAATAGAATAGTAACTGAAGTAAATATTATTGAAATTTTATTATTTGTGTATTTGAAAAATATTATTAACAAAAATAAAACTATAGCAACATTGGCAAAAGCAGATTTAGACATAGTAAAAAAAACTGCAATAATAATTGAAGATATAAATATAATTCTAAATATGGAATTAATCTTTGATATAAATACAAAATAGAAAACAGCTAAACCCAGTGAAGGGCCGTAAGTAACGACATTGCCTGTTAAGGATGCGTAACCCGGTGCGCCATATCTTGGTGTTTGGTACCCGTCCCACGATAAAAACCTCCCAAAATAATTTTGATAAAATAAAGTGAACGAGGAAATTACAATAAAAAGAGCATATATAAAGATTATTTTTTTAAAGTCTTTTTCCTCGTTAATTAAATTCATAACTAGAAAACAAAAAATTGGCATTAAAAATAATCTGCTACTCGAAATAAAAAATGTAGATTTATCTATTCCAAATCTATTAAAATTTATCAATGAAATTATTAATACAAACATAAGCAGTAAAATATAAATTAAAAAAAAAGCTCCTGTTGAGTTATTAAAATTTATTATTCCTTTTCTGGATATAAAAATTGTTGTAAAGATTCCTAATAGTGTAATAAAAAAAAAGATATTGTATAACTGAATATCTCTTAGTTTATGTAATAACATTACTGATATCAGAGTGACTAAAAGAAAAGAATAAAAGTTATATTTGGATGGATACACAGCTAGTTTTTAAAATTGTAACAATATTTAAGTGTTTCATCTATTGATTTGAGAAAATAATTTGATGAAAAACTAATTTTAGATTTTTTTAATTTTTTTATAACATATAAATATTTAATGAAAATTTCTCTTGATTTATTGTTTTTTATTATTTTAGTTTCAAGTGAAAACAAAGATTTACATCTTTTTTTAATTATTTTTGCTAACTCCATAATTGTAATTGATTTACCACTTCCTATATTAAAAAAATGAGTTTTGTTTTTAAATTTTTTTGTTTCAATAATCTTTTCGATTACTTCAATTAAATTATAAATTGATAAAAAATCTCTATATTGTTTACCATCAGAATTTAAAATAATTTCTTTGTTTTTTACTGCTTGTAAACACAAGTCATTGCAAACTAATTTCCAAAATTTCTTATTTTTCCTTTGTGGTGAACCCATTATATTTGATAATCTTAAAACAAAGATTCCATTTTTGAAATATTGTGAATTTCTACTACAAATTTCTTCTACCTGACGATGAATTATAGAATATGTATTAATAGGAATAGTTTTAGTTTTTTCAGAAACAATTCCATTTAAATTTTTTCCATATACTTGTGATGTGGACAGATAGATTATTTTTTCTGCATTTATTTCTTTTGCTAATTCTAATAATTTAGTAGTTCCATTAACACTTATTTTTTTAGCTAATTTTGGATATCTCTTACTATCATTTTGATTCAATGAAACTTGATGAATAATTATTTTTATACCTAGTTTTTTAAGTTTTTTTAAATTAAAATTAGGGTTCTTAAAATCAATTATGAAATCAGAATATTTATTTTTATTTCTTGATGATCCATATATTTTGTATTTTTTTTTTTTAATTCATTGTAAATAATATTTCCCAAATAACCTGTTACACCTGTGATTAAAATCATAATTATTTTGTATTCAATTTTTATAAATTTCCCAATATTTTTTATTGGAATAATATAATTTTTTTAAATATAGATAATCTCTTTTAGTATCCATACATTGCCAGAAATCATAGTGCTTATAAGCATTTAATTGATTTATATTTGAAAGAACTTCTAAGGGCTTCTTTTCAAAAATTGTTTTATTATCTGTAATATAATTAAATATTTTTTTATTTAAAACAAAAAAACCTCCATTTATCCATCCGAGCTGAACTTGTGGTTTCTCATTAAAACTTATCACACTATTTTTTAAAAGTTTTAATTCACCAAACCTAGCTGGCGGTCTAACAGCAGTTAATGTTGCGATCTTATTTTTTTTCAAATGTAAATTAATTAATTTTTTTATATTAATATTTGATAATCCATCACCATAAGTCATTAAAAAATTTTCATCTTTTATATATTTTTTCAACCTAAGTATTCTTCCACCAGTCATTGTGTTAATTCCTGTATTAATTAGATTAATTTTGATATTTTTATAATATTTTAAATTTAAAAAAGTATGATTTTCATTTATTTTTTTGTAATTTAATGAAATTGATTTAAAATATTTATTTATTAATTCTGATTTATATCCCGTTGCTATATAAAAATCTTCATGACCAAAAAAAGAATATGATTTAATAATATGAAGTAGAATAGGTATTTTACCTATTTTTACCATTGGCTTAGGTATTGAAGAAGTTACCTCCGATAATCTTGTCCCTTGGCCTCCAGCTAATAGTACTACTTTCATTACCACTCATAGGGGATTTCATTCAAATTACAACTATTTACTTCTTTTGATGAATGAACAATATTTGAAATATTACAAACTAAACTATCATTTTTACTTAAACCTTTGAAAGCAAACCAAATATTTGAAGGTACTGAAATAATTTTGTAATATTTTTTTTCTGAACCAACTAATACCTCCTTAAAGTTATTACCTTTATTAATATTAAAAACAAATTTAACTAGGCCATAAGGAACAGTTATTGTCATGTGCATTTTTTTATGAAGTTTCCACCCTTTAATTTTATTGTATTTTATAGAAGAAAAATATATTTCTCCAAAACCTTTATACATTTTATTATTTTTGTTAATTACTTTTAAAACATTACCATTTTTTACATTTATTATTTTAGGCTTTTGGATATTAATTTTTTTTATATTTGTCATTGAATTTAATTTTTTCATAATAATCGATTTGTTGATTTGAAAAATTTATAATATTATTAGAATTTTTAAAATATTCTTTATACCAATCCATAGTTAGTTTTAAAGTTTGATCAACAGTTAATACTGATTTCCAATTTAAATGATTAAAAGACTTGTCACTATTTAATTTAAGAAGTCCTGTTTCATCAATTGTGTTAGCTGATATTTTCCACTTTTTATTATTCCATAATTTTGAGCATTTTTTAATAATGTATTCAACTGTATGATTTTCAATTGAAGATGGCCCAAAATTGTAAGACTCGCCATCAATTGATTTTTTTGTATTTAATTTAGATGCCAATATTAAATATCCATTTATAGGCTCTAATACGTGTTGCCATGGTCTTGTAGATTTAGGATTTCGAATATTAACAACTTTATTTTTTGACCAGCTTTTAATAACATCAGGTATTAATCTGTATTGAGACCAATCATTTCCCCCAATAACATTTCCTGCTCTCGCTGTAGCAATTTTTAAATTATCAAATTTGGAAAAAAATGATTTATAATATGATTTAATTAATAATTCACATGATGCTTTTGAACTACTATATGGATCTGCCCCTCCTAATCTATCATCCTCTTTATATCCCCATATCCACTCGTTATTTTCATAGCATTTATCACTAGTAATAAATACGCAGATAGATTTTTTTTTTAGATTTTTTAATGATTCTAATAAAGATTGAGTTCCAATTACATTTGTCATCCATGTATCAAATGGGTTTTTATAAGACTCTGCTACAATAGGTTGTGCAGCGAGATGAAATACAAAATCCGGTTTAATTTTTGATATTATTTCTTTAGTTTTGTTAAGAGATGATATATTAAAATAATAATTGTTTAAATCTTTATAAAAGTTATTAATTTCATTTAATTTGTTATTGTGTTGATTTAAAGAAATACCATAGATATTTGCTCCCAATTTTTTTAACCATAGCGAAAGCCAAAATCCCTTAAATCCAGTATGTCCAGTAATAAGTACTTTTTTGTTATAGAAATTTTTAGATAAATTCATAGTCAATATTGTATAATCAGATACTATAAAAATTCTAAATAATATATATAATTTTTGTTATACAAAATAGTTATTTTAGAAAAAAAATGTATGAAAATTTATTATTTTTTAGAAGTAAATAGATATAACATATTATGATTATTATTTTTATAACTTCTTATTACTAATTATGAAAAAAAATATTGTACTAATTCCAACCAGACTTGAATCTAAAAGACTACCAAGAAAAGCTCTTTTGGAAATTGATAATTTACCAGTTATAGTTCACACAGCTAAAAGAGCATTATTATCAAAAAAAGTTAATGAGGTTTATGTTTGTACAGATAGTAATGAAATTATTGATGTTTGTAATAAATACAATATTCAAACTATATTGACTGATAGTAATTTTTCTAATGGAACAGAAAGAATTGCTTCCGTAAGTAAAAAATTTAATGATGATTTAATTATAGATGTACAAGGTGATGAGCCTTTAATTAAACCAGATTATATAGATATATTAATTGATGTTCATAGAAACCATCCTTTTAAACCTGAAATAATTATACCTACTATCAAAATACCTTATAATTCAAATGATAATATAGTTAGAGTAATTAGTTCAAATTCAAAAAAAATTATGTATTTAACAAGAGGTATGTCTCCATATAGATTTAAATCAGACGTACATATTTCATACAAACACGTATCGGTAATAAGTTTTACTGCAGAAGCTTTGAAAAAATATTCAAAATTTAAAAAATCATATTTAGAGTCTATTGAAAATATAGAATTACTTAGAGCTCTAGAAAATGATATGAATGTGTATTCATATGAATTAGAAGGTAATTCTTTTTCTATAGATGTAAATGATGATTATATTAGAGCAAAAATAGCAATGATAGATGACCCAATTAGAAAACTATATTGAGTAATGAAAAATCATATTATAAATTTTTTCTTTAAAAAAAAAATTTTAATTATTTTAATTTTAAATCTTTGTTAGAAAAATACTTTTAAAATGTTTTGATGAATAAAACTGTTAAAATTGATTGGAATAAAAATAATAACGAGAATATATCATTAATCGATTTAGTAGAAGAAAATGGATTAGAATTTAAAAAAAAATATATAAAATTTGTATATGAAGTAAGTCAAAACAAAAAATTTGATACTTTAAAAATTGATAAAAATTTTAATTTATGGTGCATGTCCATTCTTCAAGAAAAAAATTTTTATAAATCAATTTATATTGAGTATGTTCTAAAAATATTTGCACTAAATGAATTTCTATTATCAAATAATTGTAACGTTTTAATTATATTTGACGTTCCCAGAGTATGTAAAAGTGCATTAAGAGATATAGAAAAAAAATTTAATATTAAAATATTAATTAAATATAATAATTCAAAGAATTTATTTTTAAGTTTTAAATCATTTATTCCGTATGTGATTAAATCATTTTATACCTTAACAAAATATTATTTCAAATCTTTTAGATTCAAAAAAAATGATATTAATTACAAAAATTTTTATAAAAGCAAAAACAAAAATATTTTATTTGTTTCATATTTACTTAATTTTGATAAAGCAAAACTAAATAACGAAGAATTTTATTCTCAATATTGGGGAATTTTACCAAAAGTTTTAAAAAAAAATGGGTATGTTATTAATTGGTTGCATATATTTGGCGAGGAAAACTTAGATCTTAATTATTTAATCGAAAAAACAAAAAATATTTCCAAAAAAAATAAAAATGAGAATCATTTTTTTTTGGAAAAAGAATTTACTGGCATAGTATTTTTTAAAGTAATATTTAAATACTTAATACTTATATTTTTAAATTTCAGACTATATTTTAAAAGTAGTAATTTAGTTTTTATATGTGATGATATTAATCTATGGAATATATTTAAAGATGAATGCAGAGATTCTATTTTTGGTTCTTTGGCAATAAGAAATATATTAACTTTTAATCTATTTAAAAAATGTTCATTTTTTTTAGAAAATAATGCAAAATGTTTATACTTACATGAAGGACAAAGTTGGGAGAAAAGCCTAATTTATAATTTTAAAAACCAAAGCGAATTGATAGGAGTGATACAATCACCAATAAGATTTTGGGATATTAAAATTTTTGATAATGAAAAATTAAATAATTATAAAACTTATTTTCCAAATAAATTATTTGTAAATTCAAAATATGGTTTTGAAATGATAAATGAAATTAAAAATTTTAAAAATATATATAAAGTTGAAACTTTGAGAGCCAAAAATTCATACGAATTAAATTTTTCATTAAGAAAAAAATACAAAAACAAAATAAACATACTATTTTTAGGTGGACTTCATATTAAATTAACAAACGAAGTGATTAAAAGTATGTATGATTTAAAAAATCTAGATAAGGATAATAAGTTTGAAATTAAATTTAGATTTCATCAAGGATATGTAAATAGTAGATTAGTAGATAATAAAGATATCGATAATTACAAAGATATTAATGAAGCAATTTTTAACAATGATGTAATCGTCGCAACAGGAGACACTTCGTCTTCTGTAGATGCATATAGATTAAAAAAAAATATTATAATTTATCTAGGATCACATTTTATGAATATTAATCCACTTAGAAATTTTACAGACATAAAAATTTCAAGAAATATTAATGATTTAAAAAAACAAATTCAAACTTTTTCAAAAGTAAAAAATAAAAAATTTTTAAAAATTAAACCGTACTATTATGAAGACAAAAATTTAAATAGATGGCTTAAACATCTATGTTAGTTTATTTTAAAAAATTATCAAAAATATATCCATTAGATTTATAATTACAACTTTTTAACAAAGCCTCTTTAATATTATTATTTTCATTTATAAAGTATATTTGATCACCTGATTTATTAATAAAAATTTGATTGTACATTTTATTCTCTCTTAAACAAAATAAAGCATTATTTGCAGCAACATAAACAGTGGCATTTCTATGTTTATCTGTTTTAAAATAATTATAACTATCAATTAAACTAATATTATTATAATCAAAAATTTTAATGTCATTATAAAATGAAGATTTTGAGATTACTCCACATGCAGGGTAACTATTATTATTAGATATTTGATTAAAATCAAAATATTCTAAAGGACCAACATCAAATTCTATAAAATCAGGCTTAATTATATCAAAATCCTTACAATTAACTGGTCTTTGTGAAAATTCATAAGTATTTAATCCAGCTATATCAATTGAATATTTTTTTGAATTGTAAGGTAAATTCCCTGCTTCAGTTATCATAATTTTAAAATTTTGAGAATATGTTTTAATAGTTTGAGAAATATTGATTACTGGACTTATATATGGATTATTAATTTTATCAAAAATTTTATAACTAGGTGTATAAATATGTTTATCAGTAATTTTTGATATTCTTTGTATTAAATTACTCTGGTCTACAGAAGAAATTAATAGTAGCACTAATAATAATGATTTTGGTAAAGTTTTTAAAAAATTTATCTTGTTGAATAAATAAATTACAAATATTAAATAAACATAATGGTAGTGAGAAAAATATCTAAAATAAATATTTTGAGATAAATAAGATCTGGACAATAATATTAAATAAATCAATAAAGCGATATTTAATAATAAAAATACAAATAGTTCAATTTTATATATTTTTTGTTTGGTTATAATTATATATGTGCAAATTATTACACATACAAACATTGATATAAAAAATGTTGAAGAAATTTGAGATGAAACTGCAAAAACTCTATTGAGAGAAAAGTCTCCACCTATAGACTTAACTTGCAATGTAATAGGTAGAATATCTTGAAAATAATAAATTCTAAATAAATTATACAAGACCCCTACAAAGATAATTAAACTAAATAGAATAAAAAATTTTTTTAATTCTTTTTTTGAAAGATTATAATAAATTAAAGGAATAGAAAATATAAAAAAAATCACTGATTCTGGTCTAAATAAACAGAATAATATTGAAAAGATTGTCCACTTAAATAATTTTTTTTCAATGGCATAAAGATAAACTAGAGTACCTAAGGCAAAAAAAGTGATAGTGCTAAAGCCAACAATAGAAGGTCCAATCACAGTACCTAAATTAAAAAATACTAAAACAAAAAATATATGTATTATTAAATTATTATATTTGATCAATTTACTTGATATAAAATTGATAATAATAAAAAAACTTAAGGTATTTAATATTATTGAACCAAAGACAGGTTTAATTTTAAATAGTGAGAACAAAGAAAGTCCTATCATCCAAAGAAAATCTGTTGCCCCTTCAACTGGTTTATCATTTTGATTAAAAGCAATTTGAAAAAAATTTGATAAATTTTCAGAATATCTATAAAGTATTAAAGCATCTTCAGCTGGATAGGTGTAAAACAAATAAACTACGCTTATTGTTAAATATATTAAAGTTATTAAAATATTGACATATAAATAATTTTTATATTCTGAGAACATTAATTTCTAACTTAATATTTTTTATTTTTTTTATATCCTTCAATTAAAATAAATAATAAAATAGATAAGAATAGACTTATGAAAACTACTAAAAGTATATATAAATCATAAGGTCTCTTATAAAGATCATAATTGTATTTGATATTTTCTCTATCAATATTATAAAAACCATTTTTTAATTTATTATTACTATCTTCAAGAATATCTTTATTAATTTTATAAAAATTATCTAGTTCAATTAATTTAATTAATAATGAATTGTAAAATTGTTTTTTTTCCAAAATACGATTGGTGAATTCAGGCAGATCTTCATCATAATCTCCATCATTTAATCTTTCTTCCAAAATAAAAATTTCTTTTTCTACCTCTTCAATTCCAGCATCAATTTCAAATTTACTCATATTATAAATTAAATCCAATTCACGAATTTTATCATTTATAAAAATAGATATTTTGCTGTTAATAGCTAAATCTAAATTTTTAAAAATTTTAGATCCGATCTCTCTCATTTGACTATCTGATAATGGAAGAATCATATTGATATCTATATTGTTAATATTTGCGTTTAAGTCTTTTGAAACACCAATCATAAAAATTGACGTATAATCTCCAAAGTTGTTTTCATCAAATAATGAAACCTTTGAATTTAAAAAGCTAGTTTTCGTAACAATTTCTTTTAAAAACTTATTACTGCGCAATGTAGAATAAATCAATTTTGTAAAATGTGATATAGTTTCTTCCTTATTGGAATTATTTTTTTGTTCACTTAAAATATTCGGAATATATTCAACTTCATAAAGAGTATTATAACTTTTATATTCAATATCATCATTATTTATTGTTAAAGTAAAGGTAGCTGAACTAGGCTGGGGAAATAAAATTAAATATATCAGAGTTAAAATAACTGAAATTATTGGAATAGAAAGAATATATATCCAATATTTTAATGTTATATCAATAATTGTATAAATATTAAAGTTGTTACGCATTTCACTATCTTGTACGTTCATAATAAAGCTTCTATAACTATTTTTTTTAAAAAGACAATTTCTTAAACAAATATTCTGGAATAATATTTATTACACCCATTATTAACCTCCAGTAAGGTGTATAAATAATAGATTTTTTTGATTTATATGCACTGTATACAATTCGTGCAACTTTATTAGGACTTGATATTAAAAAGCTTTTTGATCTTTTTTTTAAATCAGTATCTAGCAAATCAGTATTTATATAACCTGGAATTAATGTTATTATGTTTAAATTTTTTTTATTATATTTTTGTCTTAATCCAGACAAATAGCAATGTAAACCTGCTTTAGAGGACCCATAAATATAATTTTTTTTCCTCCCCCTTATGCCAGCCACAGAACCAAAAGAAATTATGGTAGAGCTAGAATTTCGTAAAATTAAATACTCAGATAATAATTCAAAAAAAATGATTTGGTTCAAATAATTTGTATTTATAATTTGTTCTATTGAATATTTTTTTTTATTTTCTTCTTGATCCATAATTCCTATTGTTGAAACAACAATTGAAGGATTCAATGGTAAATCATTGAGAAATTTCTTAAATAAATTTTTATTCAATATATCAAATTCTTTTAGAATTACTTTATTTTTATAATTAATTTCTAATTCTTTAGAAAAATTATCTAATCTTTCAGGTGTTCGCAAACACAATATTATATCATGACTATTTTTCGAAAATTCTATTGCTATTTCTTTCCCAACTTTAGAGTTGGCCCCTAATATTAATAGTGGTTGTTTTTTTTTCATAAATTTATTCTTTCAGATTGCGATGACTCAAATATTGGTTTTAAACTTTTTCTAACTTTTTTAATATTTTTAAATTTTTTACTATAAAATTTTGAAAATGTATCTGCTGAAACTCTAGCGTCTTTAGCTAAATAAATATTTCCATTGTATTTTAGTATAATTTTATCAAGTTTAGATAACAAACTAATATTTAAAAAAGTATTTTTAAAATCTAATGTTACTGTAATACCCTTTTCAGGAAAAGATAAAAATGAATTATTTTTTTTTCCCAATTTTTTTATAACTGTTAAAAATGAAAAACAATTTTCTGATATTAACAATTTGAAAACATCTCTAATACCTAAATTAATATTATTTTCTGGTATGACAAATTGATATTGCAGAAAGCCTTTTCTTCCATATAAATTATTCCAATTATGAATTTTGTCTAATGGATAAAAGAAATTGTCATAATCAACTATTCTTTTTTTACTAATTTTATTTAAATGAAAGTATAAAAAATTAAAAATTTTAACTGTTAAATTGTTTAAAATAAAATTTGGAAATTTAAAAAAAATTGAAAATATTTTTTTATTTGAAATCTTAAGTCTTGAATTATACAAATTTTTTGATAACTCTTTGTTTTTTGCATGTCTACCTCGGAAAAGTATTCCTTTTATTTTCTCACAATCTTTAACCATAAAATCTATCCATGCCACAGTATAGTGTGATGAGCTATATTTATTAAATGACTCCAATATAGAGTCCAGATTATAAAAAAAATTTTTTTTCAAAAAAATATACTTATTCTCGATTCTAAATAATCTTAATTCAATTTCAACTATTGTACCAAATAAACCCATGCCCCCAACTACTTGATTAAACAAATTTTTATTTGAATGTTGACTACAATTAATAAGTTGGTTTTGCGCATCTAAGAAAGTAATTTCGTTTATAAAATTATAAATGCTTCCATCAAGATGATGATTTTTTCCATGAACATCAGTGCTTACAGCTCCGCCTAAAGAAATAAATTTACTACCCGGAGTAACAGGTATAAACCAGCCATAAGGTATAATAATTTTTAAAAGATCATCAATAGTTACTCCAGATTGAATTCTTATTATTCCTTTATGTTTTTTAAAATACAAAATTTTATTTAATTGCTTAGTTGATATAGTCAAATCTTTTTGAAATGAACTATCTCCATAAGACCTTCCCATTCCTCTTGCAATTTTTTTTCCATTAGAATATTTTCTTAACTCATCTATACTGGCAGGTTCAACAATTTTACATTTATGTTCAAAATAATTACCCCAACCAGAAATAGTTTTATATGTATTTTTCATTAATAATTTAAAATAAATAAAATTATTACGATTATTCCCAATAGCCAGCTAATTTTATCTTTAATAGAAAATAAGATTGGATCATAATTCATTAATTTACGCTCTGTTAAGAATAGTATTCTTAAAATCCAAATTAAAAGCAATAAACATAAAAAAAATGAAAAGTAAATATTTTCATAGTAATTAAGATTTTGTGTAAAATTAAAATAGATCGCCAAGACAAATACAGAAATTAACCCAGAAGTAGCAGATAGTTTTTTTAAAAGATCAATATCTTTAATACTATAACCCCTATTATATTTGTTTATAAGCTCCTTACTGTTCGTTTCAAAAAATTGGAGTTCTACTATTCTTTTATTGATTGCTAAAAAAAGAAAAAGAAATAAACTAAAAAATAGTAGCCAAGAAGTAATTAAAGTTGAAGTAATTTCAGCACCAATAATCAATCTCAAAATAAAGAAGCTAGTTAGAATAATTAAATCTACAATCATAATTTTTTTTAAAATATATGTATAAACTATAACAATTATTAAATAGCTAAACATAAGGATGATTACATTTAAATTAAATAAATAGAGAGATGCAAAAAAAGAGAAGAATATTAAAATTGTTAATATTGTTAAGGCAGTTTTAAAACTAATCTTGTCAGATGCAAGAACTCTATTTTTTGTGTTAACATTTTGTTTATCAAAATTATAATCACACAAATCATTTATTATATAACCACATGAAGCAATTATAGAAAATATTATAAATCCAAAAAATGTATCAAGAAATAAATCAAGTTTTAAATTCTGAGATAAGATTAAAGGCAAAAACAACAATATGTTTTTTGACCAATGATGTATTCTAAGTAATCTCAAAAAAAGCATTTTTAGAAGGTATTATAACAATTTATAACAATCTTAGTTATTATTTTTTAATATCTTTGAAAAACCAATAAACAAACCAATATTAAGAAATAAAATTACATTTAACCAATTATTAAATATATTCCCGCTTGGGAAAAATGGCCAAATACCAATTATAATTCCTCCTAAAAGTGCAGCTGAGGTGTTGTTCATCAATAATTTATTTTTAAAATATATATAAAAGAATTGCTTAGAGAATTTAAATAAAATTAAAAAAAATATAATTAAGTAAGGTATAGTCCCTACTAAACCTGTTTCTGAAAGTAGTTGAATCAAATAATTATGTGGGTGTGTATTACAAAGACCTTTATTAATACCTATCATTTCTTTCTGATTAAATGAATTATATTTGTCTAACTTGCATTCCTCTCTAAACATTTTGGTTCCAACACCAAATATTTTGTTTTGAAGAAATATATCATATGCATGTAAAATTAATAAATCATGTTCTTGACTAAAAATATAACTTTTATTAACTTGATCAATTGTATAATCGATCATTCTATTTTTGATTTTAGTATTAGTTAGTGAAATAATTGTAATAGAAATAATTGGAATAATAATTAAAATAATTTTTAAAAATTTTAAATCCTTTAATAAAAAGATAAAAATTAACATAAACACAAAGAGTAAACCAAAAGCAGTTCTTTCTCCAGATAGAAAAATAACAACATCAATAGCAATTACCAACATACAAAAGAAAAAAGTCGATAATTTAGATTGATTATTTTTGTATACAAATACTGCAAAAAGAATTGGTAATAATCTTACTAAATAACTACCTAAAATACTTTCGTCACCAAATAATCCTTTAAGTCTTGCAAAACGATTTATTTCATACTCGAATAAAAGTAGGTTAAATCCTAAAAAATATTGAAACAATGCATCAAATAAAAGTATAGAAAAAGTACTTACCAAAGATATTGATAAAAATTTAATTAATTCTTTTTCATGTTCAATTATCAAATTTCCGATAGCCAGAGCAAAAATCCCAAATCTAAAAAAAAATAAGGATGACTCTAGGGACAATAGTATATTATTAGAAAATAAAGATGAAATAATTAAATACATACACCATACAAAAAATATTATTGAAATAGGATTTCTAAAAGAATTCCAACTTTTGTACTTAAAACAAATATAAAGATAAATTAAACTAACTAATACTATACATAAATCAGGCAAGAAGGGGCCTGAAATTAATGCAGGTGGCAAAACACAAATCAGAAAAATTTGAAAGTAATTAAGGATTTTTTTTTCTTTAAATATTAATTTTTTTATTCCATACATATTTTAAAAAATAATTATTTAAAATTATTTATATCACAAACAAAGTCACAATTTTTAATAGTATTATTATTATGTGATATAATTATTAGTGTTTTATGCTTTTTTAATTGATAAATTTCTTCTATAATTTTATCTTCTGTTTGCATATCTAAAGAAGAAGTTCCTTCATCAAAAATAATAATTTCTTTATCAAAATAGAAAGATCTAGCAATTGCTATTCTTTGTTTTTGACCTCCAGAAATATTTATTCCTCTTTCTCCAATTTGAGTATTAATTCCATCTTTAAATTTTTTTTTAAAAGACTCTAAATTCGCTTTTTTTATTGCTTCATTTATTTTATTTTCATCAATATCTTTTTCTGCAATTCCTAAAGCAATGTTTTTCTTGAGTGAGTCGTTTATGATGAAAATTTCTTGCGGCATATAATAAAAAAGATTTCTCCATTCTTGAATATTTTTAATTTTATTTAATTCAACATTATCTATCATTATTGAGCCAATGTTATAGGGTAATAAACCAATAATTATATCTATAAGCGTAGTTTTGCCAGAGCCGGAAGGACCGATAATACCTAATGCCTGACCTTTTTTTAGAATTAAATTTAAATTGTTAAAAACATAATGACTTGAATTTGGATAGCTAAATGACAAGTTTTTGATATTAATATTTTCAAAGGATAAATACTTATTACTTATTTTTATATTGTTTTTTTGATTAAATTTAAAGAAATCATCATAGAGTATATCAATAGAATTTTTTGAGTATTTGAAAATACTAATATATCTAGTAGACTGATATGCCATTGGAGTTATCCTCAAAAAAGCAGCAATAAAAAAACTGATTGACGATAGAGAATCTTCTAAATTCCCATCTATAAATAATGAAAACAAAACTAATGTTAAGCTAACAATTACTATTAGAAGTTCTAATATATATCTTGGAGCAGTTTCTATGAATGTTCTTTTTATTTCTGCTTTTACAATTTTTGTAGAAGCATCTTCAATATTATTTTCAAAACTATCAAATTTGTTTAAAATTTTAATTTCTTTAAATCCTATAAACAGTTCATTAATATTCTGATATAATTTTTTATAACCTTGATTTACTATTTTGCCAAAGTAGTAACTATTATTCAAATAAAATTTTTTGTAAAGAAGGATAAAAAGTATAATTAATATTAAAGATAGAAGAAAAATTTTCCAATCTATTATAATTAAAAAAATTGCAACAAATAATAAAATAAAAAAATCTGATATCGACTGAAGAGTAGCCTGTAATAATGCACCATAATTTTTAATATGTTGACTAACTGTAGATATAAATTCAGAAGTATTTCTTTTAATGTAATTAGAGTACGTCATTTCTTTATATGAATTAAGTAGTTGTATTCTTAAATCTGCCATTTTTATATTTGAAAAAGAAATTATAAAATGTTGAATAATAAGAGAGAAAAAAGTTTTAATTAAAAAAATAAATATTAAAGAAAAGCTTAAATAAATTATTACTTCATTTTTTTCAAAATTATAATATCCTAAAAGAATATTAATAAAATAGTTATTTCCAATATTTTGATTAGATATTAAAAAACTTATAAATAAACCTAAGGTGGCTAGACCAAAAATATCTATGACAGACGTAATTATGAATAGAACAATTACTATACCAATTTTTAATTTACTATCATTTGTAAGAACAAATATTTTTTTTAGTTGATCTGACATTATTTTTATTAATTTATTAATAATAATTTGGTAGCGGAGGAGGGATTTGAACCCCCGACATCACGAATATGAGCCGTGCGCTCTGACCAACTGAGCTACT
>MDTA01210448.1_pt1 | contig 25615 bp, 12 predicted proteins | sample 811151 | NCBI WGS metagenome assembly MDTA01 (sample SAMN05326648, study PRJNA326480) | marine metagenome | isolation source: seawater | place: Indian Ocean: South | collected 2010 | reverse complement strand
GATCCAGCGGATGGTTCTCAGCAATAAGACGAGGAGAAAGATGCAGGGATTCTTCCGAGAGTGGCTGGCTCTAGACGAGCAGCATGACCTCCGGAAGGATCCCGACCTTTTCCCCGGTTTCGACGAGCGCCTCGTGAGGGATCTGCGACGGTCGCTGGAGCATTTTGTCGATGAGGTGGTCTGGAGTGATCGCTCCGACTACCGGGACCTCTTGCTCAACAAAAACATCTTCCTGAATGAGCGCCTTGCCACTTTTTATGGAGCTGAGCCTCTGCAGGGTGAAGCGTTGCGAAAAGTAACCCTCCCCAACAGGCCTAACTCCGGTATTCTCACTCATCCGTTCCTGCTTGCTGCTCATGCCTACCACAACAACACCTCGCCCATTCACCGGGGTGTCTTCATCAGCCGAAACGTCCTCGGCCGCCTTCTCAAGCCGCCCGTCGAGGCAGTCGCGTTCAAAGACGACGAATTCGACCCGGCCCTGACCATGCGCGAAAAGATTACCCAGCTCACCAAGGCGACCTCATGCATGGAATGCCACCGGGTCATCAATCCTGTGGGATTCAGCCTTGAAAACTTCGATGCCGTCGGTCGCCACCGGCTCAAGGATAATAGAAAGCCAGTCGACACGGTCACCCGCTACGTCAACGAGAATGAGAGAGAGATTCCGATCCGCAGCATCCACGATGTCGCCACCATGGCTGCCGGAAGCCGATTGGCCCACGAAGCCTTCATTACCCAGCTGTTCCACCACTTTACCAAGCAGTCCATCAATGCCTATGGCGCTGACACGAAAGCCTCACTGCATGCAAAATTCGTAAAATCTGGTTACAATATCAGGAGTTTGCTCGTAGAATTAACCAAGGTGGCAGTAAGCCATACAGCTGAAACCAAACCGCTCGCCGCGAAATAAGCGGCTTCATCCCCGGACCAATGACAAGACCGCGCAGCCGCCGCAGCTTCCTCCGAGACCTCGGTTTATCGGGTGCATCACTGCCTTTTGTAGCTGGTCTCCCGAGTCTGCAGGCGGCCCAAAACGAGACCAGACGACAACGCCTGATCATCGTATTCTCTCCCAATGGGACTCTTCCTCCCCATTTCTGGCAGGATTCTCCCGGCCCGTTGAAAGAGCTTAAGTCCATCCTGCAGCCGCTTGCTCCCTACAAGGACCGCATGCTCATGCTTAAGGGGCTGAATAACAAAATTCGTGGTGACGGCGACGGCCATCAGCGGGGTATGAGCTGCCTGCTCACCGGCATCGAACTGCTTCCTGGAAATATTCAGGGTGGATCAGACTCACCGGCAGGGTGGGCAAGTGGCATCTCGATCGATCAGGAGATCAGGAACTTCCTTCAGAGAAACCCCGCAACCCGCACCCGCTTCGGATCCCTCGAGTTCGGGGTAGCAGTGCCAGCTCGGGCCGACAACTGGACGCGGATGGTTTACGCCGGATCGAACAAGCCCGTGGCTCCTGTTGACGATCCCTACCAGATGCTGAACCGTCTCTACGGTCAAAACAAGGACCGGGCAACCCTTGCAGGGCTCCTTGATGATGTAAGCGAAGACTTGAGCAAGGTTTCCTCAAGGATCAGCAGTGAAGACCAACAGAGACTCAAGGATCACCTTGAGCTGGTGCGTGCGATGGAGAGTGAGCTTAAGGCTGCCGAAAGCGGAAACACTCTCGTCCACCCAGAACCCGAGCTGGATCCCAATATCGAACTGGTCAACGACAACACTCCGGAAATCAGCAGGATGCAGATTGACCTGCTTGTCAATTCGCTGGCAAATGACATGTGCAGGGTAGCAAGTCTCCAGTATATGCGATCGGTGGGGCAGGCACGCATGAGATGGCTTGACGTCAACGAGGGGCACCACAGCCTTTCCCACGAGCCCGACAAAAACAATGCCGCTCAGGAGAAGCTTCTCCGGATCAATAAGTGGTTCGCCGGAGAGATCGCCTACCTTGCTTCAAAGCTGGACAGCCTGCCCGAACCCGGAGCCGAAGGCTCGATGCTCGATCATACCACTATAATGTGGACCAACGAACTCGGTAAGGGAAACTCTCATAGCCAGAACGATATTCCCTTCCTTCTCCTGGGAGGGGGATCGGGCTTCAAAATGGGGCTGTCTCACAATTTTGGCGGCCAACCTCACAACCGGCTTCTCATCTCTCTGGCTCATTCCTTTGGTCATGAGATTGAGCACTTTGGCAACAAGTCCCAGAGCAAGGACGGGCCTCTTAAGCTGACTTAGGAGAGGGTCGGAGCGTCTTTCGCACGGTTGGAGAACTTCTCCTTGCGGAATCCCCCGTCCCAGAACACTCCCCGCTCTCCGCTTTAGGGACGAGACCGACCCGCACGCTCTCTTCTCCTAAGGCAACCCAGAACTCCTAAGGGAAAACTTTACGGTGAACAGGTGAGCCCGGGCGACGTCATCAAGTTGATACTCCTTTCCGCGATCTGGGGAGCATCGTTTCTCTTCATGCGGATCACTGCTCCCGAGCTGGGGCCCTTCCTCACAACCTTCGCCCGCGTTGCCATTGCAGCAGTGGCTCTCGCGCCTTTCCTTCTGCGAGTGAAGCATCGCAATGCTCTCAGTTCCCATAAGTGTTCTCTTCTCATCCTGGGGATTTTTAACTCCGCCCTGCCCTTTTCCCTTCTCTGCTGGGCTTCACTCCATCTCGAGGCGGGGTTTACCTCGCTTCTGAATGCTACCACTCCGATCTGCGCTGCCGTCATGGGGCTCTTGTGGCTCCGTATTCCTCTCTCGCGACTTCAGGTCCTTGGCCTTGCGATAGGTCTCTCTGGAATCACAATTCTTACCGGCAATCAGCTCGACTTTTCCAAGGATGGGGCCGGGTGGCCTATTGTCGCGGTCCTCTGTGCTACCTGCTGCTATGCCTACGCTGGACACTATGCCAAGATCAGGCTCCCTGGTGTCTCTCCCCTCGCGGTTTCGGCCGGAAGCCTTCTCGCTTCAACACTTGCCCTGCTTCCATTCGCCATTCTCTTCAGCCCGGCACAAGCGCTTGGATCCGCTACTATCTTCAGCCTGCTGGCCCTCGGCCTTCTCTGCACAGCCTCTGCCTTTCTCCTCTTCTTCGATCTACTCAAACGAAATGGGGCGACAGCTGCAACCACGGTTACCTTTGTGATCCCGGTCTTTGGTATTCTCTGGGGATCGCTCTTCCTCGCCGAGGAAATCACCAGCCGGATGACCCTCGGAATGGTGGTAGCACTCCTGGGAACTGCCTTCGTTACCAAGCTGATCCCACGGCAACAGCAATAAGCTTGCCCATCAGTCCGGCACCGTTGGCTCCGTCGCCAGATTACTACCCCTGAAGCTCGAATCAACTTCCAAGGCACCGACGGCTCTCTCCTCTGGAAGCCCCGCGGTGGCTCCCGTTCCTGCGAGCCCATAGATCGCTATTCCAGATAGATGGGGAGTCTTGCTCTCGAATTTCGAGTTCGCACTGAGAAGAAGATCCAAGCTCCCATCCTTAACCTCCGCGCGGTAGGGCCCATAGCGGTTCCACGCACCCAAAGTCTGCTTCCTACCTAGTTCCTCCGGGATCTTCTTGTTCTCCACGTTCAGGCGTAGCGACCGCACCGAATTCCCCTCATCCTCCATCATCCAGACGTAAACCTGATACAGACCATTCTCTCTAGGCCACCGAAGCGACATTGTCGCGTTGTTGACTGAGACCTTACTCATCAGCATACCCTGCAATCCCGCACCCGAGACGTATCCCAGCGGTTGCTGCGTCGAAATTGTTGTCTCTACACTCCCCTCCTTGCCCTCTATTCCAACCTCGAATCCCTCTGACTGGGCCTTGGCGTATGAAAGCCACCTTCCTCCATCTACTGCCACTTCGCCACCGTTCAGATTCACTCCCGCCAGAAAGCTCCATGCTCTTGGCAGAGCCTGTTCATTCACCTCAGTCCACCCTCCCGCAATGATCTGTAAAGTAGCCCCATCTCGTGGACGCACAACCTCGGCCGATCCCTCCGATACTTCCACCCTCGTTGCCTGTGCGCCGCTGAGCACTGTTACTCGCGCGCTTTCCAAAGTCACTGTAGCATTTCCTCCCAGCACTACCATTGGTTGCCCAACCGGTTGTGGCGCAACGTCCAAGGTTATCACGCCCCGCCCAACTCTGACCTGCTTACCTTTGTTTTGCTTTTTGAGCGTAATCTCACTTCCGGATCGAATGTGCAGATACGTTTTCTCCTCAACGTAGGCGACTCGTAAGAATCCCTCGCGAACCGTGATGACATCGCCCTCTCGAAGTTCATAACCGTTTTCAAGCCGGCTCTGGCTACCAACCTTTCGAAGAAGGACGGCTTCTCCCTGTATAAAGTCCACCTTCGCAATCACGCCCGCTCCCTCTGATGGACGAGGCGTCATCCGGTTCATCCCAAAGAAGAGAGCTCCAATAATCCCAAGCAATAACAGGATCGCAATGCCAACAAAGACTTTCGAGGTGCTCTGCTTGGCAGACCGTAGTCTCTGCGGAGGGTTCTGGCCCTGCAGGATTCCCGCATTGGGATCCCCTGCTCCATATTGCTGCCCGTAGGACTCCGCAACATTCTGAAAATACTCGTAGGCAGGATCGCCAGGCTCTGGAGGAATAATTTTGGCCTGTAGAGGCCTGACGGGTATCGCAGATGGCTGATGAGACTGCTGCGAGACTGGTGCGGGCGAAGGGGGCACAAGTGCAGGCGGAGGTGACGCAGGTGCAGGCGGAGGTGACGCAGGTGCAGGCGGAGGTGACGCAGGTACAGGTGGAGATGACGCAGGTGCAGGTGGAGATGACGCGGGCGCAGGTGGTGGTGACGCGGGCGCAGGTGGTGGTGACGTATCAGGCTCACTATCGATCGCCCTACGCGAACCCTCACGATCGTGCTCGCTCTGAGCTTGGTGGCATTCGCCTAAATTATCGGCGTGTCCCGACACCTCCGCCGCTTCGACGGAAGGTCCACCCACCCGCGATAGCTCCTCTCTGGTAGCAGCCCCGACTGGAGGTAGTTGAGCCATTTCGGCACTCTCCTCCGAAATTTGATCCTCCACCCCTGTTTGCACGGTGAGAGGATCCTCTTCGGGGGCTCGAGCTCCCTCATCATCGCCCAGAGTCGCCGGAGCAGCAGCGCTCCCATGCACCGCAGAGAGATCCCCAGATTCGTTCTCAGGCAATCGCTCCTCATTTACGCGCTCGCCCACCATGGGAATCGGCTTATCCGTGTAAAAGTCAGGAGGAGGCTCCTCTCCGACGCCCAGAAACTGCAAAGCTTTCGGCATCTCGGCGGATGCTCCCATGATCAGCTTGGGTGCCGGAGTAGCTCCTTCCGTTTCTGGGTCGACCGCAGTAATCAACTTGGGGCGCTTTCGGGAGCTGGGCTGATCTCCCTCGATTCTCACCACTCCATCCTTGGTTTCACGAAACTTTCCCGTTGCCACAAGATCGGCGTCAAACTTTGCTGCGAATTCGGGGTCTTCCTCCCGCCGTCTGGCCAATTCGGCCAGCGCGTCTTCATCAAGCGCATCCCTTAGAGTGCGCTCAAACAGTTGAGCCCGAGTCATCTCCCTCGTCCATAGCATCTCAGCTCCGCCCCCGCATCCCAAATTGTAATCCCCGCTCACCGGACACAATATTCTGGACAGCTCTGAAGACGAGACCGAAAGATCGAAACCCTGCCCCCGCGCAAACAACTCCGGGAGGTCCCAATTCACTCATCCAAATCTTTAACCTATGTCGATTACCCTTATTACCGGAGCCAGTCGTGGGGTTGGCGAGGCCCTCGCTTGGAAATTAGCTGGAGAAGGCCACACCGTGGCAGCTCTGGCGCGAACCGAAAAGCCCCTTCAAGCCCTCGCAGAAAAAGCTGAAGCTGAGCGTCTCTCGGGGGCAATCATCCCCTGTGCTGTCGACCTCCGTGATCCAGATGCAATCTATCAGTGCGTGAGCGCCCTAGAGAACCAAGGCCCGATCGAGACGCTCGTCAACAACGCCGCCGTGGTTGAGAACATTCCCTTCGCAGAGCAATCGGTCGCCCAAATTGACGCCATCGTCGACAGCAACCTCAAGGGCACGCTCTACTGCACGCATGCCGTCATCCAGCAGATGATTCCCCGCAGGGCCGGTAAAATAATCAACGTTTCGTCAGTGGCAGGGATTCGCGGAATTTCCGGACAAGTCAGCTACTGTGCCTCAAAGCACGGAATGGTGGGCTTTGCAGATGCCCTTACTCAGGAACTCATTCCCCACAATATCCAAGTCGCTACCATCTGCCCAGGGGCCATCGACACCCCACTCTGGGATCCCGAGAAAAACCCCTATCCCGGCGACATAAAGAAGACAATTCAGCCAAGCGAAATTGTTGACCTCATCTCATACATTCTTGCCCAACCAGATCACAGTATCTTCAAGCGAATCGTTGTCTTTCCCAGCAACGAGTGGCATTAAACCCAGTGGTCGGGGTGAATGATGTCACCTGGAGGCTCTGGTTCACCCCCTCCTGGCCTACACCCCAATAGCGTGCGCATTTGCCTCCTTGCTTAAGAGCCCCATGGTGAGGTAAGAATACCGGGAACTCCGAAGCCTCCAACGATGAAGATCCATCCTCTAACTCCTCGCGTTCCCTCCCTGTCCCTGAAAAGCAGAGCTCTTCTCGCTGCTTGTGTCTGCCCCCTGCTCCTCATCTGCGGTCAGGCTTCTGCCCAACGCACACTAGCCGACTCAGCCGCAGAGTTCTCAGGAATCCAAGGTCAGGAAGATTGGTATTACGGTTACCGCAATCTTACCCTCGACGGCGGCGGTAATGATTACGACCCGGAAAACGACTTCATTGCCTTCCCGGTTGATGGCACAAACTTCGGTTCTGACACGAATGCTTGGAATGGTACGATCTTCGACTTTTTTGACGCTGGTGGAAATACCACCAATCCCCCTTGGACGACTCTTGGCGTCGAAAGCTCCCATCCAAACGGCACCAATCAGGACGAAATCCACTGGACGGTGCGCCGATGGACGGCCACAGAGGACGATCTGACCGATCCAACTCTCCTGCAAGTCGAATGGTTCATTTCCAAGACTGCAGGTAACACCAACGGACAAGGAGTCACCGCCCAGATCCATCTTAACGGAACCATGGTCGGCAAAACCACTATTGCCGGAGATGATACCACGGGCATCACAAAGACCGTATTTGTAACAGCCGATGTAGGTGACCACATTGACTTGGTCCACACGTCTGAAGGTCCAGGAGGGAACACCGCGGACGGAAGTGACAGCTCCCTTCTCTCGATGATTATCTCCACTATTGTTGATAGTGACGGCGACCAGTTACCCGACGCCTGGGAAGAAACGTGGGCTCCCGGGGACCTGACCGTACTGTCGGGTGGGGCAGATTTCGATTCGGACGGCCTCTCCGACGAGGAAGAATTTGCTAATGGAACCGATCCTGGGAATGCAGATACTGACGGCGACGGCTACCCGGACGCCGAGGAGATCGATGGCGGTAGTAGCCCCAGTAACGCCTTGTCCCTGCCGCAGGGAGCCGGGCTTGCTGATTCCCGCGAGCAATTCAGCAACGTCCAAGGAGCAGAAGGATGGATTTCTGGATATCGTAACTATTCTATCGACGGAGGTGGCGACAATTATGATCCCAATAGTGGGTTCATTCAGTTTCCTGCCGAGGCATGGAGGGAAGCTCAGAGCCAGTGGCGCCTTGCCCCGGGAGGAGCTCCTTGGACCACTCTTGGAGCAGAAAACACCCATCCCAATGGCACAAACAGTGCTCCCAATGAGGAGCACTGGACGATCAGGCGCTGGGTCGCCTCGGTAGATAGCCCCACTGATGTGAGAGTCTATTGGACACACAGGGCCGCGAACACTGCGGGAGACGGCACCACAGGAGCGATCCATCTTAACGGGGAGCGCGTTGACTCCATTGCTGTTTCTGATGGCGTGGGCGATACCCGATCCTATTACCTTACGATCAACAATGGAGATATCATCGACCAGGTAGTGACACCGGTGGGAGTCAGTGGCAACCGAATTGATGGGAGCGATGGTTCCGCCAACTGGATGCGCATCGACACGAAGATCCCGGCTGCTCCAGTTCAGCCCAATGGCAAATATTTCATCCCCATGGATGCCGTGGACTCAGATGGTGACTCGATCCCTGATTTCATTGAAACAGATCTTCTCGGCGAAGACCTGACTCAGTTAGCCGCAGGATCAGACTGGGATGCCGATGGGGCGGCGGATGAGATCGAGGTCGCCAGCGGATCGAATCCAACGATCGGCGACACCGACGAAGATGGAGTCGACGATGGAGCGGAAATTGAGACCTTTGAAACTGACCCCTGCAACCCTGACAGTGACGGAGATGGCCTTAATGATGGTGACGAGGTATTTGGAGTGCCTGCGACAGATCCCAACAACGCGGACTCCGACGGGGATGGCTTTAGTGACAGCGAAGAGCTGCAAGCAGGTAGTGATCCCAATAGTCAGGGAGACACCCCACTTTCCGGAACTCTCGCAGACTCCGTTTTGAGCTTTTCTGAAATCCAAGGAGAGAGTGGATGGGAATCCGGCTACCGGAACGTTACCCTCGATGGTGGCGGAATCGATTATGACCACGTCGCAGATTTTGTCCCCTTCCCTGCCGAAAGCTGGAGAGGCACGGGATGGCGTCTGGCTCCCGGCGGAGCCCCTTGGACCCTTTTGGAAGCCGAAAACAGCCATCCAAATGGCACCAATAGCGCACCGAACGAGGAACATTGGACCGTTCGGAGATGGACGGCAGAGGGCTTGGACGGTGAGTCTGCCGTAAGGATCAGTTGGTCAACCCGTAAAGTGAACCCCAACGGCGACGGAGTCACCGGGGCGGTGCACCTGAACGGAGAGCGGCTCGATAGTGCTGTTGTCAGCGACACCACGGGCGTCAACCGAATCTACTACGCCAATATTTCTAATGGTGACGTACTCGATCTCATTCTCAGCCCTCAGGGTCGGACCAGCGCCATTGATGGAAGCGATGGCTCAGCCAATTCGATGAGAATCGATAACCGGATTCCCGCTGTTGCCGTACAGCCCGATGGCAGCCTTTTTATTCCTGCCAACGCTCCCGATACGGATGAGGATGGAATTTTTGACCTGTGGGAAGAGGTCTACTTTCCCGGTGATCTCGATCAGCTTTCTGCAGGAAGCGACTACGACTCCGATGGACTTCCTGACGAGGAGGAGTTTCTCGCAGGGACAAATCCCACCCTTGCCGATACGGATACCGATGGTCTAGCAGATGGAGCGGAGGCAGTCGCTGGGACTGACCCTCGCAATTCTGATACCGATAATGATTCCTTTGGCGATTTTCATGAGGTCGCCACCGGATTTGATCCCCTGGATGGGTTTTCGAATGTTGCTGAAAACTTCACCGCCATCGCAGATTCGCAATTCGACTTCCCCTTTAGCGACGACCCCCAGGGAGAATATGGGTGGACCCATGGTTACTATGATATCAGCGCGGACGGGGAGCCTCCCGCCAACTCAAACTTCATCCCCTTCCCCTCCGACGGGACGCCCTTCTTAAGTGAGCAAAACTTCTGGGATGGATTCGCCTTTGATTGGAGTGACGCGTCCGGGACTGCCGTTAATCCTCCCTGGACCGCGTTAGGGGCCCTCGACGGACACCCAAGTGGTGACAACAATGGCGTGGTTCATTGGGCTACACGTCGGTGGGAAGTGGATCAGGATGCCGAGCTTGCTCTTCATTACTCGGTCCAGAAAGTGAGTGCCGGAGGCAATGGGGTGACGGCTGTTCTTCTGCACAATGGGCAACAGCTGCACAGCACAACGATTGCGGGAGACGACATCTTGGGACAGACGGCATGGTCATTTGTCGATGCGAGAGCCGGAGACTACATTGAACTAGCCTTGAGCCCGCGCGGTGTTGACGGAAGCGACAACGACGGATCCGACGGTTCCAACTTCTACCTGATTATCGATCCGACCATTCCAGAAAACCCGCTGCAACCCGATGGACGACCTTTCTCTCCGGGTGAGGTGTCGGATTTGCGCCTGATCGATTTTTCTTACGAGGAGGGCAATGTGATCCTGCGTTGGACATCCAATCAGGGACAGGAGTACCAGGCCCAGCAGTCAAGCGACCTCCAGAACTGGACTAACATTGGAGCGACCGCCACCGGAGCCGCCGGAGGAGAAACGGAGATCATTATTCCTGATGCCCCGGCATCCGCACGCTATTACCGCCTCTTGCAGCTTGAACCCTGATATGCCCGCCGGCCGGAACGGAAATCGAGTTCCAGAATTCAAGGGCTGGAGGGACTGATTCTACCTAATGTGAGGGAGGTCGGCGTCAAGCCGGCCTCTTTCTGTCATTGCCTTTATCTCAGCCCTGAGTGACGATCGTACAGGGTAACCCCTCCCCATTTATGACACCCCTTAACCGCTTCGTGGCACCCGCGGTTGCCGTAGCCATCATCGCCACTACCGCGCTTCCCTCCTTCTCCCAGTCTCTCGTTATTGCCGAATTCATGGCATCTAACCAGAGCAGTATCCGTGATGAGGATGGCGACTATGAAGACTGGATCGAGCTTCTCAATCAAGGCACTGTCGCGATTAATCTGGAGGGCTGGTTCCTCACCGACAACGCAACAAACCTGAATAAGTGGGCCTTTCCTGATCTCACCCTGAATCCAAATGAGCGCCTCCTCGTCTTTGCCTCGGCAAAGGATCGTCAAGATCCGGATCGCACCCTGCACACAAACTTCAAGCTCGCCAGCGAAGGAGAGTATCTCGCGATTGTCCGCCCAGATGGGCTGACTGTGGAACAGCACTTCTCCCCATCCTTCCCTCTGCAGGCTCAGGATATCTCCTATGGTCTTCAGCAGATAACCTCGGCGACTACCCTCATCGGCCCTGGCACAGCGATCAGATACCAAATCCCCTCCAACGGCGAAAGTGATGTTCTCGAGGGAACCAATGCGGACTCGTGGATCGCAACCGAGTTTCCGGATAGCCAATGGAGTGCCGGTAGTGCGGGAATCGGATATGCCACGGGCAGCCCCGATGCCTACGATCTCCTGATTGAAACTGACGTCGAGGAGCAGATGTTCAGCGAAGCAACCTCCGTTTACATTCGGATCCCCTTCACTGCTCCAGATCCATCTTCTCTGTCCGCCCTGAATCTGAAAATGAAGTGGGATGATGGATTCGTTGCCTACCTCAACGGAAACCCCCTTCCGGTTGCAGAGGAAAACGCACCGTCAACCGACGAACTGAACTACCAATCGAGAGCGACGGCCAGCCATAGTGATAGTCAGGCCGTGGTGTATGATAATTATGATATTTCTCCCTCTCTCCTGTCGTTGGGGGAAAATGTTCTCTGTATACACGGGCTCAATGTTTCCCCGGGAAGCTCGGACTTCCTGATCGTTCCAGAGCTCGAGGCCCTTAGCTCAAGCGGAACAAGCACCCCTGCCTACTTCGCTGTCCCAACCCCCAACGCGCCAAACAACACTGGAAATTCCTCAGTGGGCCCGCTAATCCGGAATGTCACCAGAAATATTCCTCCGATTACCCTCGCTACGGCCACACCCCCGGTTGTGGCTGACTCAGCTGAAGAATTCTCGGGCAACCAGGGCGCGCTGGGCTGGTTTTACGGCTATCAGGAGGGCGCAGGGCCTTATGACCCTGATACGAGCTTCATTCCCTTCGCAGGTGGCGAACAAGGAGGGCCTTGGAACGGTACAACGCAGGAGTGGTCCGGAAGTGCCTGGGATGCCAACACCTCGGCTTCCTCACCATGGACTTCTCTGGAAGCCACCAGTATGCACCCTAATGACTCTAATCCAGGTCCCGAGCAGTATCCGATTCGAAGGTGGGTCGCTGACACCTCCGGTCTGCACACCATCGCGGGAACCTTTCATAACCTCAGTGCCTCTGGGGATGGCACAACTGGACGAGTTTTCCATGAGGGGAATGAAATCTTCTCCCAGCTCACAGATGGGGGGCCGGTCGATTTCTCAATCATAAGAAATCTGAATGAGGGAGACCGTCTGGATTTCCTCGTCGACAGTGGCCCCTTTGATCAGGATGGATCAGACGGCACCGACCAGACTGTCACCATCTACGAAGGATCTTTCGGCACGACAAGTGTGGTCATCGAGGCAGAGGTCCTTCCGACCATGCACCCGGTCGACACCGTGAGCCTGATCTGGCGGGTCATGTATGATCAGGAAACTACTTCTCCCATGCTGGATGACGGACGAGGGGGTGACGCCTTCGCTGGTGATGGAATCTTCACCGCCACGATTTCAACTACCGATCTCAGCCGGGGCGAAATGCTGCGCTGGAAAGTGCTGGCCACGGACACAGCGGGCGTTACTGCCAGGCAACCCCAGTTCCCTGACCCAAGAGACTCGCCGGAATACTTCGGAACGATTGCTGCGGATGCCTCCGTGACAAATTCCAACCTTCCCATCTTCCACTGGTTTACCTCCAATCCCGGAGGGGCCAACACAACCAGCGGCTCCCGGGGATCGGTCTACTACCTGGGGGAATTCTACGATAACATCCAAGCAGATCGGCATGGCCAGTCGACGGGAGGATTCCCGAAGAAGAGCTACGATTTCGATTTCAATAAGAGCAACCGCTTTCTCTTTCAGGAAGGCGAAGGGCGGGTGAAAGACATCAACATGCTCACGAACTGGGCGGATAAGTCAAAAACACGGAATACTCTCGGCTACGAGATGGTCCGCCGCTCGGGAGAGCCCGCACACTTTGCTTTTCCGGTTCGGATCCAGCAAAACGGATCCTTCTTCAGTGTCGCGGACATGGTGGAAGATGGCGATGACCGGTATCTGGACCGAGTAGGACTAGACCCTGAAGGTGCCCTCTACAAGATGTACAACCGGCTCGATTCCTCGAGCAGTGGTATTAACAAGAAAACCAGGAAAAATGAAAATAATCGTGATCTTCAGGACCTCATAAACGGGCTTGGCCTGTCGGGAGAAGACAAACTTCGGTATGGCTATGACAATATTGATATCCCCGGAACTATCAACTACCTTGCAGCGCTCGATCTCACGAACAACAGAGATCATGGCCACAAGAATTACTACCTCTACCGGGATACTCTAGGTACTGGGGAGTGGCGGCCACTGGTTTGGGATATTGACCTTTGCTTGGGGCGCAACTGGGTCAGTGGACCAGCGTATTTTGATGACACCTTTACAAATAATAATCTACGGGCCGGAGCCTCAAACCGTCTTAAGACCTTTATCTTCAACGATACGACCCTGAACCAGATGTACTTGCGTCGAGTCCGAACCCTGATGGATCAGCTCATTGGGCCTGCTTCCTCTCCCGTCAGTTACCTCCCCGACAGAGTCGATGAGCTGACTGCTCTCATTGACCCCAACGACAACAACGCTCAGAGAGGAAACGATGATGCCGATCTCGATTACAGAAAATGGGGATCTTGGGGTAATCGCAATACCCTTCGGGAAGCGGCAAACCGAATCAAGGTCGAGCACATTCCGGGGCGGCGCAATCAGCTCTACGGGCTGAGTGAGATTCCTGCCGGACAGCCGGAGACTCCGGTCATCAGGTTCGGGACCGTCGACTATAATCCAGCAGCAAGAGGCGCTTCACCCGACCAGAGTGGAGAATACTTCCTCCTCGTGAATCCCAACCGAACCGCAATCGACTGCTCAAACTGGGAGATTTCAGGAGGCATCTCTTTTTCTTTCCCTGCCGGCACAGTCATACCCGCACGAGGGCGCCTTAACGTAGCGCGGGACGCCCGGGGATTTCGAGAGCGAAGCATCAGCCCCAAGGCGGGCGAGAAACGCTATCTGATCAGCGGCTATGACGGTCAGCTCTCCGCTCGAGGAGAGACCCTTACGTTAAAAAACGAAATGGGAGTAGTAATTGATACTCTTTCCTACCCAGGAAGCCCAACACCCGGACAGGACTTCCTGAGGATAACTGAAATCCTTTTTGCTCCTGCAGCGCCAACAGAAAGTGAACTTGCAATCGATCCCACCCTCACGGCAGAGGACTTCGAATTCGTCGAGCTGACAAATACAGGATCCACTCCTCTGGATATCAGTGGAGCCAGTTTCGTGGAGGGAATCTCACTATCCTTTCCACCACAAACTATCCTCGCAGCGGGCCAGCATATTCTGGTGGTAGCAAACCTGACCGCCTTTAATTTACGATATCAAGGGACAGATAATGTCGCCGGGGAATACACAGGCAAACTCAGTAATGATGGAGAGCAGCTCCAGATTCTGGACGCGGAGGGCGAGAACATACTCGAATTTAGCTACAACGATGCATGGTATGATGCCACCGACGACGCAGGGCATTCGCTCGTTGCGCGCAATCCAGCCACCACTCCGATCACTGACTTCGATCGCCCCGCCAATTGGGGTGTCAGCCTTCAGCAGGGAGGAGATCCCGGCATTTCCTCTTCATTCTTTGCCGTCACTTTCTCCTCGTGGAAGTACCAGAATTTTTCCGAGGAGTCCGTTTCTGACCCGACGATCACTGGAGGGTCGGTAGATCTTGATGCAGATACCCTGAATACCGTGATGGAGTATGGATTTGGTCGCAACCCGACCACCAGTGATTCCGGCAATAATTACCGCGCCTCATTGGTAGAGTATGATGGCGCGGACTATCTGGCTCTCTCCTTCCGAAGACAGAAGGGCGCTCTTGATCTCTCCTACGAAGTTCAATTCTCAAACGATCTGATAAGCTGGCTCCCCTCAGAAGAAACTGTCGGCGAACCTCGAGATAATGGTGATGGAACAGAAACTGTGACCATCCGGGACCAGATTCCTGCTTCCGGGAACTCGAACCGATACACTCGCGTAAGGATTGCGATCGGGCAGTAGACCGATCCGCTTTCCTCCCAAATTCCTCCATATTTGGGCGGAATCTCCTCAACCTCATAGGATTGGCTCCGGCAGATAGTTGACGGAAGGTTCTCCTTACTGGAAAGTTCTCTTCACCAATGCTTTCTTCTTCTCGCTTGGCCAGTCTGCTCTTCCTGACAATGCTATCCTTGGCCTGTCAACAGAAGAAAGAAGAGCCGTCACGTCCCGACCCTGCTTGGAACGAATCTCGGTCAGCGCCGGAAACAGTTAATTCAGATCCTGACCCAACGCTCTCGGAGTGGGAGACCGAGGTTTTTGCCTCCGCGACCGGGCTCCAGCTGAAAGAAATCAAGGACTTTCTCCGTGCCAAGATTACAACTCCACCAGCGGGAACGTGCCACCCCCTGAGCGGATTCCTTATGAACTCTCTTCCTGCTGGCGAAGCCTTTCATGTCCAACGGGCCAGCAATATCGAGGGCAAGCCAATGGATCTTTCTGAGGCTCTTCAAGATCTCCGCGGTAAGTTCAGCAACGACAAGGCGACAATGGCCGAAATTAAAGTCGTCAAAGTCGACCTCTCCGGAGAAACAGCAACCACTGCACTCAATGTTCAGATTGCCGATTCAAGGCTGCAGATAAATGCCAGATGGACCGCCCAGTGGACCAAGGATGATCCTCCTGCCCTTCTGGATCTGAAAGTCACAAGCCATGAGGAGTGCCTTCGGGGTACTGGAGGAAGTTTGGCAGATTCCACAGGCGCAGTGCTTGCTTCCTTTGAGGAGAAGACTCAGGTCGTCCATGGAATGGATCACTGGGTAGGCCGGATTGAGACTCTTCTTGGTATCGAAATTGGAGGCTGGCACGGACTCGCTGCCGCCGACATCAATAATGACGGACTTGATGACATCTACCTTTGCGACGGCGGCGGTCTCCCCAACAGACTGTTCGTTCAGCAGCAGGATGGCACGGTTATTGATCGATCCCGGGAATCTGGACTTGGACTTCTCGATCACAGCTTTGGATCACTGTTCGCCGACTTTGATAATGACGGGGATCAGGATGCAGCCATTGCAATGGCTTCAGGGGTTCTCATCCTTGAAAATGATGGAACGGGAACTTTTTCTCCGGTAACCGCAAAAAGCTTTCCTTCTGCTGTTCCATATTCTCTGGCGGCGGCGGATTATGACGAAGATGGAGATCTCGACCTCTTTGCCAGCTGCTACGTGCAACGGGCTGGAGCAAATCGCCACTCCTTTGTGGCAAGGCCACTACCCTACCATGATGCTACCAATGGAGGCCGCAATGAACTACTGAGGAACGAAGGAAGCTTGCGCTTCCGCAATGTGACCAAGGAAGCGGGTCTGCATCCCGGCAACAGCAAGTTCTCGTATTCCGCCAGCTGGGAGGACTACGACCAGGACGGGGATATGGACCTCTACGTCGCCAATGATTTTGGCGGAAATAACCTCTACCGTAATGCTCTCCGAGAATCTGGTAAATCCACTTTCACTGACGTAGCTGCCGAGGCCGGTGTGCGGGATGTCGCAGCCGGCATGTCTGCATGCTGGGGTGACTTTGACAACAATGGACTTGCCGACCTCTACGTCGGAAACATGTTCTCCTCGGCCGGTAACCGCATTGCTTTTCAGGAAAAGTTCAAGAGCGGAGGCAAAGCCGAAACTCGGGCGCTTTATCAGCGCCATGCAAGAGGAAATTCACTTTTTCAGAACCTTGGCCAGGGGCGCTTCAAGGATGTCAGCGTTTCCTCCGGCACCACCATGGGTCGATGGGCATGGAGTTCCCTCTTCGCTGACCTCGACAACAATGGATGGGAGGACCTCCTCGTAACCAACGGATTCATCACTCAGAGAGACCCGGATGACTTGTGAAGTTTCTACTGGCGGCAGGTCGTGTCGCAAGCACCAGAGACAAGTAGTCCGGACGAGGGAACCAAGGGCTACCTTCGAGCTTTCAGCGATCTCGCCCAACGCATTCGGGATGGCTCCTCCTTCAGCGGGAGGGAGCGGCATTGTGCCTTCCTGAACACCGGGCAGGGTGACTTCGCCGACATCTCAACACTCAGTGGGTTTGGAATGCCCTCGGATGGAAGAGGCCTTGCACTTACAGATTGGGACCACGATGGAGACTTGGATCTCTGGTTCTCCAACCGCTCCGCTCCTCGTCTACAGTTCCTTCAGAACAAGATTCCTCCGGAGAGCTCCCGCTGGATTTCCTTCAGACTGGCGGGCAACCCGGCAAGCAAATGTTCCCGGGATGCCATTGGGTCGCAGGTCGAACTCATATTCTCTGACTCTGCCCAGCGCCGGGTAAAGACCCTCCACGCTGGTAATGGCCTGATGAGCCAATCGAGTAAGTGGATTCACTTTGGCCTTGGAGCCGCGGACAAGCATCTTGTAGCGGCAAAGGTCCGCTGGGCGGGCGGAGCGGAAGAAGAATTTAAAGGGCTCGAGGAAGGGAAACGCTGGATACTGACGCAGGAACGTGGGCAAGCGATAGAGGCAGGCAAGAGAGAGACCGTCAGTCTTCCGGCTAAACCAATAAGCCTCCCCGAGGCGACGGAGGTCGCTCGCATCCGGCTCTCGCAACCTCTCAAGATTCCCGAGCTCAGCTACCAGGATTTCTCGGGCAAGGCACAAAGCATTACTCGACTGACTGCAAGCACGGCGGTTCTCATCAATCTCTGGGCGAGTTGGTGCACCCCTTGCGCTTCCGAACTGGAGGCATTTGAGAGCTCTCGTAGCTTGCTCGAATCCAAAGGTATCAGGGTTATCGCCCTAAACGTCGACCACCTCAATCCAGATGAACAGATTACTCCGGAGGATGCCGCACGAGCTCTGGCAAAATTTGGGTTTCGAGGTGCGGGAGGGATGGCGGATGAACGACTCCTCTCGCTTCTTCAGCAATCGATTCTAGCGACTGTCTACCGTCATCATCAGATGCCGGTACCAGTAAGTTTTCTGATCGACCGGGGAGGGTGGCTCAGCGCGATCTATAAAGGCCCGGTAGAGGTATCACACATCATATCGGACCTTGAGAAGCTTGGAAGAAACCCTCAGTCCGCGCTTGAGGCTGCCGTTCCCTTCCAGGGAGTATGGGCCAAAAAATATTTTCCTGCGGATCCCGTGGCACTTTCGAGGGCCTCCATGGAAGGGGCCTATCTCGAAGAGGCCCGTGCCTCCCTGCTCAGCTTTCTGGAGAAGCACGAAGCCCCTCCTGGAAACCCCGGTATTCCGGCAGAACAAAAACGAAACATGCAGCTCGGATCCGTACATTTCCAGTTTGGCGAAATTTTTCTTCGGCAAAATCGAGAAGCGGAAGCCTTATCCTCTTTTCTCACAAGCCTGAAATACACGCCAAAGCAGATTGCAGCCCTGAACAGAGTTTCGTGGCTCTTGGCCACCGCCGGCAACTCCTCTGTAAGGAATGGAGCGGAGTCCCTCCGTTACGCAAAATTCATGATGCAGGCTCCGGGTGCTACCGATGACCCAGCTCTTCTCTCTACCCTCGCAGCCGCTCACGCCGCTGCGAACCAGTTTCCTGCAGCAATTCAGACAACCTTGAAAGTCATTGCACTTCTGGAGGCCGGCCAGCGGCCAGACAAGCAGAAGGAGCAACAGGAACGCCTGAAACTCTACCAGCAGGGGAAAACGCTTCCTTCCCCACTGGGTCGAACTGCTCCATGAGAGTGAGGAAGAGGGCCGTATTTCTCCTTTGACCAGAAGTGATGAGGAGAGGAGGATCTCACCATGTTTTTCCGTCAGGCATGTCTCACCCTTCTCTATCTCGCGGCTCTCTGCATCCTCTCCAACGCGACTGAGAACTGGGACCAGTTCCGGGGTCCCGGCGAGGATGGGCGGGCCGAAAATGCTGGATTACCCACGGTATGGAATGAGGAGAGGAATGTCGCTTGGAAAACCCCCTTGCAGGGCAAGGCCTGGTCTTCTCCCGTGGTCTGGGGGGACCGAGTCTGGGTTACAAATGCGAATGTCGAGGGCACGAAACTCTCGGTTCTCTGTCTCAACAAATCCAATGGCAAAGTTCTCTACGATAAGCTGCTTTGGACGGTGGAAAAACCACAGTTCTGTCACGCCTTTAACTCTTACGCCTCACCTACTCCAGCGCTTGAAGACGGATTAGTATACCTGACTTTCGGCTCTCCATATACAGCGTGCCTCAGGGCTTCCGATGGTGAGGTTGTCTGGAAACGTACTGACTTTACCTGCGATCATTTCCGGGGCGCCGGCTCTTCTCCAATCCTCCATGGTGATTCTCTTATCCTAAACTTCGACGGCGCTGATCATCAATTTGTTGTGGCACTCGATAAGCTGACTGGGAAGACGCTCTGGAAAACGCCTCGGAGCGTCGATTACCGCGATCTCGACGCCAGTGGAAAACCGAAGAGAGACGGCGACATGCGCAAGGCCTATGGCACTCCGATAATGGTCAAAACCCCCGGCGGAAAGTCCGTCCTCGTCAGTGCGGGAGCAATGGCTCTGTATGGATACAATCCAACTACTGGAAAGGAGCTCTGGCGGGTGGAGACGATTGGAACTCATTCCACCTCCTGCAGACCGGTCACAGGCCTTGGGATGGTCTACACCACAATGGGCTTCAGTAAGGGCATTCTCCTCGCCGTTCGTCCAGATGGAGAGGGTCACGTTACCGAGAGTCACGTGGCTTGGCGATATACGAAGGCGGCACCGAAAAAGCCATCCATCCTTATCAGGGGCGACCTTCTTTTCATGATCGATGATGGGGGAGTCGCCGCTTGCCTCGATGCCCGGACGGGCACTGAAATATGGAAGAAGCGGATTGGGGGGAACTTCTCCGCCTCTCCCATCATGGCCGGCGGGATGATCTACCTGTTCGACGAAAACGGGAAGGGCACCGTTCTTGCCGCTGAGCGTAATTTCAAGGTCATCTCAACGAACGAACTGGAAGCTGGATGCATGGGGTCTCCCGCGGTTTCCGGGGATATGCTCATCGTGAGAACTAAAAAGGCCCTCTACGGCCTGCGCAACCAGTGAGCAGGTCCGGTATTATTTCCCGAAAGCGTAAAGATGGTTCTGGGTCTGGACGTATAAGGTCCCATTGGCCGCCACCAAACTGGAATAAATAGGGCCTGAGAACTCAGCAGTCCCCACCTCTTCAAGATTACGTCCCTCTTTCAGGATAATCACTTCCCCATCCTCTGTCCCAATATAGATCCGGCCGTCTGCCACCAGAGTGGAACCCCAGATTCGGCTTAGCGTATCGTGAACCCAAAGCGCCTTACCAGAGCTGGCATCGACACAATGAATCTGACCAGTGAAATCCGCAATGTAAACGAGGCCGTCCTTCACGGAGGGAGTTGATAGAGAGCGGTTAATCTTCTTGTAGGTCCAATCCGGCTTTCCAGTTTCTGCATCTACGCAACTGAGCATCCCCACTCCATCTCCATTTTCCGGGTCCTGCCCTACCGTCACGAACACCTTTCCCTTATGATAAACCGGGGTTCCCACAATTTCACTCGGACCCCGATATGACGGGTAGTCCCGAGGCTTACCGTCCTCATCAAACCGATATTCCGGAGGATTGGCATCTACCCGCCAATCCTCCTGCAGGACAGGGCTGCCTTCATCCGACTTCTTTCCTGCAGGATCAAATGCATGCAGGAAGCCATCTCCACCTCCGAAGAATATCGCAGGGCGCCCACGCCGTTTTCCAATGCAGGGTGAAGACCAATTGCAATGCATTGTTGCCGCCGAGATGCCAGCCTTCTCGATGCCCTCGAGCTTTCCAGTCATTGCATTCAATGTGATCAAGGCAGGTGCCTTCGGTGAAGGGATATGATCATGCTCTTCATTGATTCCATTCGAAGTTGTCGCCACAATCTTTCCCTCCACCAAAGCAACGGAGCTACTCGTGATATTATGTGGAACAACTCCAAGCTCCTTGATCATGTCATAGGTCCATAAAATATCGGCATCTGTAGGCCCCACATCAGCTCCCTTCTTACCTGGCCCCGCCATATATTGACCCTCGCTCTGAATGCCCTGATTGCCATTGACCAGCCCCTTCAGGTCGAGACAAGCGACCTCTCCCCGATTGGTCATGACATACCCCCGCTCTCCTTCAATCAACGTGGACGAGCAGATCCCAAGGTATTCCCAGTCTACCTCATCCCCGCCCGGAAGCTTAGGTGCGGTCAGCTGCCAGAGAAACTCTCCGTCCTTTTCCCGGAAAGCCATCACTACTCCACGGTCCCCTGCGATGGATGGGTTTCTTGGCTTTTCATTATTCGTTCCCACCAGAACCACTCCACTGCCCACTGTTGGCGTTCCATATGACTCTGAACCAAGGGCAACGACCCATTTGCACCCCTTGGCACTCGCAAGGTTAATCTCTCCTTCCCGGTCCTCCCTCTCCTCGCCTCCGGAAATCTCCATTGGCAAACCCAGCTCAGGGGAAACCATATTCTTGTCTGGGCTCCCCCCCCACTGTGCCCACGGGGCCGCAGGGCAATAATTGGCGCAGAGGAGAAAAAATCCGCTCACCATAAATTTAATGTTTCTCGAGACCATGGCTGTAGTCTGGATAAGTTCAAACGGCCTTTCCACGCCTAAACTTGCAACGCAGTAAAAACCCTCGGTATTCTAGCCAGATTTTTCTCCATTAGCATGACAGCTATAAGGAGCCAATATCGCTGGAATCGTAGAACCTCCGCGTAGAAATCCGTAATCCCATACGGACAGGGTCTCCTCCTTATTCTGCCTCAAAAGCAGAATTACCCACATTGCGACGGGAGGACGGAGATGTCTCTCCTGAGAGTGCGGCGAAAATCTCCTTGGTTCCTTGCCGGGGCACAGGGAAGATTCCAAGGTGAGCAGAATTTTGATCCTGACTGGCATCCTCATGATTTCACTTGGATACGCTGGTGAGGCAACGAAGAAGACTTGGAATCAGTTCCGGGGCCCAGATGGCTCCGGCGTCATGGAGGAGTCCAAACCCCCAGTCATGATTCAGCCTGGCGACTTAGCCTGGAAAGCAGCCCTACCCGCTGGTCTCTCGTCCCCTGTCATTGCCGGAGACCGAATTTTTCTTACCGCTTTCGATGAAGGACGACTCTTCACCATTGCCCTCGATCGCAGAAACGGCCAGGAACTCTGGCGTCGTACGGCGCCAGAAAAACCTCTCCAAAAGGTTCATAAGGCAAACACCCCTGCCTCTCCCTCTGCCCTTGTCGACAAAGAAAAAGTTTACGTCTATTTCGGATCTTATGGCCTTCTTGCCTACCAACACGACGGGACGGAGGTCTGGAAAAAACCCCTGCAGACCTCAAAAAGCCTTTATGGAGCCTCTACATCTCCGATTGCCTATAAAGACCTTCTGATTCTTGTTACAGATGATGATGCTAATCTCGAGAACAGTAGAGTGAGCCGTTCCCGGGTCCTCGCATTCAGCCGGGCTAACGGGAAGCTGGTATGGGAAACCGCACGACCTTTCCTGCGAAGTGGCTGGTCGACTCCGACAATCTGGAGACACAAAGATGCTGACGAGCTTGTGGTCCTTGGGCATGGGAGGGTGGTTGGCTACAACCCCCTGACCGGTCAGGAAAAATGGTTCGCAAAAGGCTTTTCACGCGAGACCATCGCCATTCCGGTCCAGGGCAGAGACAAAATCTACATTTCCTCTGCACAACTTGGTGGGGTATCCGACGCCGAGATCGACCCCAAGCCCTTCTGGGACTCCATGTTGAAATTCGACAAGAATAAGGACGGCAAAGTTGGCAGGGACGAGATTACCGAAAATTTTACGTGGCCTCTACGACCTGAGCTCCCTCTGGGACACCCAGGATGGGGGATTCCCCTGCCCTCTGACCCGGCACGCCGGCGCGAGCGTCAACAGGGAATCTTCGGGTGGGCCGACAAGAACCGCGACAACCTGTGGACGGAGCAGGAATTGTCTGCCCATATCACGAACCGCCCGGGAAGGCCGATTCTCATGGCTATTACTCCTGGAGGACGGGGCGAGCTCGGGAAAGAACATATCGCCTGGGAACTCAACCGCAGTGTGCCAGAGATTCCCTCGCCTCTTTTCTATCGTGACCGGATCTACATGGTTCGAAATGGGGGAACACTTGCGGCGGTAGACCCAGAGACAGGTAAACTCAGCTACCGTGGACGTCTTGGAGGAACCGGACAATATAGTGCATCCCCAGTTGCGGCGAATGGACATCTCTACCTGCTCTCCGATCAGGGAATTCTCTCCGTGGTGAAAGCTGGCAGTAAGTTCGAGATGGCACATCGTTTTCAGCTGCCTGAATCCGCATCCGTTTCCCCGGCTCTCGACCATGATACGCTTTATATCCGCGGAACTGCTCATCTCTGGGCCTACCGCCGCCGATAAGGCTGCCCGGGACCTTCCCCATATTTTAATCCCGCGGATCCAATTCAAAGAGCCCTCCGACCGATTGCTCCGATTGGAAAATTCTTTCGATTTCCTCCGGCAATAGGGCCCGACGCCAAAGCGCAACGTCATCAATCTTGCCAGAGTGATGCTGTTGATCATCAGAATTACGCCCGATGCAAAGCCCCGAGGAAGCTCCGATAGTCTGCCCGTCAAGCAGGGCCGCAGCAACCTTCTCCGCTACCAAAGCTCCGTCGATGAATACCTGAACTCTGCTGCTATCTCGTTCAACAACCACCGCCACGTGGTGCCACTCACCATTCACAAGGCTTTCGTATTTGGCCGTAAGGTCCGAGCCAGAATCACCATCACTCACGCGAAAGGTGAGACCCGTGCCATCCTTCTGAAGCCAAAGCGCCCAACCCGCCTTCTGATCCGAACCGGCCCCCGCAGAGATCAACCGCCTTGCATGGCCGTCAGTGGAACCGGGATTCCTAGTGAACCAAAGACTCGCAGTAAAGGATTGGTCCGCGATCGCGAACTCATTCTTACTTCCGATATCAAGGCTGCCTCCACCAAAGTCATAGGCCTCCCCGAATCTACCCTCGTCTACCACCTTCACCTCTCCCTTGATCATGGCGTCTTCGATCGGCAACTCATGTTTGCTTGGCACCCTGCTAATCGACTCCTCGGGCAATTGATCGTCTTTGCGTAAGCCAACGAGCTGAGCAAGAATGAGCATATCGGTACTCGCACAACTGGTATTTGTTGCATTGGGCTTACTCTTCTCCCCGTCATTAAGGGCATGAATTGCCAAAACATTAGTCCCCTTCACCAGTTGGCTGACCCGTCGCGCACTAAGCCTGATTGCCTCCGCTTTGACCGCGTCACTATCGTTCCTCTTCTTGGCGGAACCCGAGTTCCATAGGAAAGGAAAAGGCGCATTCCTGCTACCTAGTTCCGAACCGTTCAGATAGGCCTTAAATCCATCGTCGTAATAAATATAAAGCGCAAGTTGTTCGTAAGCCTTTGGGTCCTTTACCTCGAACGGAATTCGCAGATAGAGACTATGTGGGTGCTTCCCCTTTGCTGTTTCAATCCGAGTCTCAAGAAGCTCTTTGAACGCTCCCGGAACATCCTCATAGCCAATGCCATTGCTCCCATCAAGCCAGCCATTTGAGTCGTCAAACCCAGGCCTCTCCCACTTCAGCGCTCCCGGGTCAGCAGCCGGCCGGAGGTAACGCAGGGGCTGACCTTTCATAATGAGCTTCTCCTCGACTCCCCGCTCCGTCACTTGAAAACGCGAAACGGCTGTGGAGGCCCGGCGATCGAGAGGCCAATAGGCGGTCAGGCCCTCGCTCATACTTTCCGGAGCCGTTCGATCCACCTGGTCTTCAGCAGTGCTGCCGGGCGCTGTAGGATCCGTCGAGGTAGACTCGGAATCCCCCGGCGAGGGGCTCCCTGCAATCGCCGCCCCACTACTGCCTGCCTCGCGCACCAGAGAAAGCGTGCCGCCTAGCCCGGGACCAGACCAAGTCAGACTAAGCCCCGGGCTCTGCTCCCCGCCCTGCTGAAAATATTCTACACGGAATGGTGCATGGCCCTTTCTACAGAGAACTCGGGCTGATTCTTGCGATCCTGAAATCGAGGAGACCTGCTCTTCCCCGTAGATAAGAAGAGCTGCACCAGACGAAGCCTCAAGAGAGAACTTGTAGAATCCTCTCTCTGGAACACGCAAGTAGCCCTCCCACACTAGTCCGGAAGGCTCGTTACCTGCAGCTCCGAGATCCAGCATGCCCTCTGTTATTGGCTTGCCTGAATTCAATTCACCAGCCTCTGAACGAAGCTCTGCAAGACTGCGAAAATTTTTTCCGAATCGTTGAACAATCAAATCTCTAATCGGACCCTGCACCGTATCCACTCGCTCAACCTCTTTCGTGGGAGCCGTATTTGTCAGAATTTTTTCAGGACTCCGGGGTATTGTCTCTACGTCGACTCCTGCATCACCCTCTTCGCCCTGCATCATACCGATAGCGATGATCGCTATCAGAATAGTGACAAGGGCAGCAATGCTCAGAACCCAAGGCAGACTGGACTTGGGCTGCGAAACCGAGCTCCCTATACCTGTCGCCGGACGCCCTCCCGTTCCAGGCATTCCCATCACTAAGTGTCCCTGGCCCCCAGCCACGACCTCCCCAACCTTCGGGAGATGCGCGAGGGCAAGCTGTGGCGCTGCGGAAGGACGGGGAGCATCTGCCACCTTCCCAGCATCAACAACCTGCACAAAGTATGGGAG
>MDTA01024737.1_pt1 | contig 25621 bp, 25 predicted proteins | sample 811151 | NCBI WGS metagenome assembly MDTA01 (sample SAMN05326648, study PRJNA326480) | marine metagenome | isolation source: seawater | place: Indian Ocean: South | collected 2010 | reverse complement strand
GCCTGGCAACGTCCTACTCTTCCATGTCTTAAGACAAAGTACCATCAGCGCTGAAGAGCTTAACTTCCGAGTTCGGAATGGGATCGGGTGTGACCTCTTCGCAATAATCACCAGGCGAGAGTTTATATTACTTTTAAGAGCTGGTGTAAATCTTAAATTTCTTAGTGATTTAGATATTTTTCTTTAATTGGATTAAATACTTTCTTCATTTGAGCAGCTAATTCGAAATCATATTTTTCAATAAATTCGACCTGTTTAATCCAAGTTTTAAGTTCATTTATAGAAAGTTCATCTTTTCTTTTCAATCTATCGTACATGTAAGAGTCTATTCCATCTGCATTTCCAAAATGACAGTAGATTGAATATTTTGTAAAACTTTTTGGAGTTTCAGCTTCGTAAACTCCTTGCTTATAATTAATTTCACTTAATTTTTTTTTTGATATGGGGCTTCCCCTGTGAATAATTTTGCTACTGAATATTACCGCAGACCCAAGTTCAGGGTATAACCTCTTAGCATTTAAAAATGTCATAAAAAAAGTTTCAGGTATTAAATTGTAAATTTTATTAAAATATTTGTGAAAAATCATTGTAAGTTTTAAAGGAATATTTTTTATTTTTCTAAAAATAATTTCTAAATTTGAAAAATATTTGTGAGATTTTTTGATAACATCAATGCTTCCACCATATTCAGTATTTTCCTGAAGATAAATACCGATTTTAGAAAAAAAATAATTCTCTTTTGCTAAAATCTCGTTACAATATTTATATCTCATCTCTCCGCCACAATCTCTATGCCATCCATGAAATTGTTTGAGATCAACATGATAGTTTTTCTGGACTGCAAAATTTGGGAGGACAGTTAAATTCATATTTGAGGACTCCTCCAATTTTTTTTTAATATCAGTAAGAACCTTATTTTTATATAAATTTATTACCGATCTAATTAATTTTTCATTTTTAAACTCATGTAGGAATAGTGCATGTTTTTTATTTTGTGTAAATTCAATATCTAATTGATCACGGATTGATTGAACTTCTTGATGGCTTAATATTTTTTCACTAATTACATAGCCATTTTCCTTATAATCTTTTAAATTCATAACTTACTTTACTACTTTTACAAAAATATTTAAATATATTTTTTCACAACCTATTTTGGTGGGCATGATAAGAATTGAACTTATGACCTCTTCGATGTCAACGAAGCGTTCTACCACTGAACTACATGCCCGATAAAAGTATAAAATTAACTAAAAAATTTTAAGAATTTCAATCTTTTTTTTAAGTTTAATTTAATGAGATTGAATTTTTGTACATTTATATTTAAATTTTTATTTTCTAAACTTATTCTATTTGATTTTATCCATGCATTAAGTTCTTTAATATGTAAATCTATTCTTTTTTTTGATAAATTTACTTCATGTAATCTATAAGTCGCTAAAATTTTATTCAAAAAACCTATATCGTGATTTAAACTTAATGATATAAAGAAATCAAAATCTCCAATAATATTGTATTTTTTATTAAATAAATTTTTTTTAAACAAACTTTTTTCAATCATAACTGTAAGTATACCTACTTCATATCTTTTAAGAAGGTTTTGAGTTGTTAGTTTTTTTTTATTTTTTTTAATGAATTTTATTTTTTTATTATCTTTTTGGTTAAGCATATAAAAGTTTGTGCAGCAAACTTTAAAATTATTATTAATTAAAAAATTTAACTGGTTATTTAATTTTTCTTTATGCCAAAAGTCATCTGTATCTAAAAAAGTAATATACTTACCTTTTGCCTTTTTAATAGCTAAGTTTCTTGAGTTATATAATGAGTTAAATTTTTTTGAATAATAGTATTTGACACGTTTATCTTTAAATTTAATTAATATTTTTTTACTTTGATCTTTTGATTTATTGTCCCAAAATATTAGTTCCCAATTTTTATAGCTTTGAAGAAAAACACTCTTTAAACTTTGTTCAAGGAAAAGCTCACCATTGTGGCAATTCATTATGATACTTATTAAAGGATTTTTTTTCATTTATTTATAAAATAAGCTAAAAAAGTAAGGTCTTTTTAATTTTATAAATTTTTTGTAATTCTTCTCTGTCTCTTTTAACGTCCATACACTTCCAAAATCCAAAGTGTTTAAAAGCAGACAATTGTTTTAATTTTGTAGCTTTTTCCAATGGATACCTCTCTAAAATTTCATAATCACCTCTAATCAATTTTAAAAAATTTGTGTCTGCAACAAAGAAACCTCCATTTATCCACCCCTTGGATATTTGTGGTTTTTCCTTGAATGAATTTACGCTATGATTTTTAATTACTATTTCACCAAATCTAGCAGGTGGTCTAACAGCTGTTACTGTGATCATTTTTTTTCTTTTAAAATGAAACGATACAAGTTTTTTTATGTTAACATTTGAAACACCATCCCCGTAAGTAAATAAAAAATGTTTTTTTTTCGGCAGATATTTTTCAAGTCTTTTTAGTCTTCCGCCAGTAAGTGTTTTTTTTCCAGTATCGATAATATTGATTGTGCATTTTTTTTTCATTACTACCGCTTTAAAACTCTGACCAATTTTTTTAAAGTTTTTAAAATACTTTTTAAAAATATGACTCTTATATCCTGTTGCTAATATAAAATCGTTAAAACCATATTTAATATAATGTTTTAAAATATGAACTATAATAGGATAAGGACCAATTTTTACCATTGGTTTGGGAATTGTATTCGTATATTCAGAGAGTCTGGTGCCTAAACCGCCGGCTAAAATAACAACTTTCATTTATTCGTTCCAATTATATTTAAAATATTCATCATCATGATCTTTTCTGATCATTTCATTTTCATCATGTGGTAAGTTTATACAATTCGCAACTATAGATTCCGATTGACCCAAACCTTTAAAACCGTTCCATATATACGAAGGTATTGTAATTAAAAAATAATCTTCAGGTGTTAAAATATACTCTGCATACTTTCCAAAAGTACTGCTCTCTTTTCTATCGTCGAATAGAGCTAGTTTTACTTTACCTTTGATACAAGCATAGTTTAATACTGCTTTTTTATGTAAGTGCCATGCTTTAATTGAATTGTTAAAAATTGTTGAAAAATAAATTTCACCGAAAGACTTAAAAACTTCAGAGTCAGATCTTAACATTGGTAAAACGCTTCCTCTATGATCGCTAATAATTTTTAGCTTAGTTACTTTTACACCTTCGATCATTTTATTAATTAATTAAGTATTAAAATATTCCTTTATTTGGCTAATTATTGTCTTTTTTATATCTTTTTTATTTAAATAATCCTTGTACCACTTTGCAGTTTCCAAAATGGATTTTTTCATATTCCACTTATTTTTCCATTTTAATAATTTATTTGCTTTATCTGAATTAAGCTTTAGTAAAATTGTTTCTTTAAAACTTCCTCTTGTTTTAGTAATTTTTTTATCTATTCCTAAAAAATTTAATAATAATTTTGTAACTTTTTTTACCTCCATTGTCTCTCTTGGAGATGGACCAAAATTCCAATTACCCGAGTATTTGTGCTTTTTTTCGTAAAGAAATTTTGCCAATAATAAATAACCTGATATAGGCTCTAAAACATGTTGCCATGGTCTGGTTGAAATAGGATTTCGTATCATTAATTTCTTTTTTTTTATTATACTTTTAATACAATCTGGTATTAATCTATCTTTAGACCAATCACCACCTCCAATTACATTGCCAGCTCTAGCTGTCGCATAACCAAACTTATTTTGATTGTTGAAAAATGATTTTGCATAAGTATTAAATATAATTTCAGCAGAAGCTTTGGACGCGCTATATGGATCATCTCCTCCTAGTTGATCATTTTCTTTATAACCTTTTTTAATTTCCTTATTCAAATAACACTTATCAGAAGTAATTATTAATAATGATTTTAAATTTTTTATTTTTTTTGATACCTCAATTATATTCAGTGTGCCCATTACATTAGTTTCAATAGTTTTAAAAGGATTTTTATAAGACTCGGAAACTAGAGCTTGAGCTGCTAAATGAATTATTATCTCAGGATTAAACTCAGTAATTTTTTTTTTTAGATTTTCATAGTTTGTAATATCAATATAAACATTTGTAATCTTTTTGTGATAACAATTCTTTTTATAATGGATCAACTTTTCATCATTTTTTGAAATTCCAAGTATTTTTGCTCCAAATACTAATAAACAAGAAGTAAGCCAGCTACCTTTAAATCCGGTGTGACCTGTTATAAGAATTTTTTTATTTCTATAAAATTTTTGTAGATCCATGAAATTTTACTATATTGTAACTTCTTAATGTTTTTTTTAGAGCATATTTAAAGTTTGTAAATTTAAAATTTGGATAATTTTTTCGTATCAATTTACCTGAATTTATCAGTTTACTATTATTAGTTGTCTTAGTTAATTTTAAATATTTTCTAATCTTTTCATTTGTCATTTTAGCTAAAGTATTTAATACAAATTTTAAATGAACCCAGTTTTCATTTGTAACATTTAAAATTTCAATATCAGGTAATTTTTTTTTTATTAAATTATAATAGATGAACCTAATTAAATCATTAACGTATAAATAATCCCTGACTTGATTATCTAAGTATATAGAGGTAGTTTTTTTATTTTTAAAAGAATTAAAAATTGAACCTAAAAATCTTTGCCTATTATCAAAAGGCCCAAACATTAGGCTTGGTCTTAACCAAATAAACTTTACTTTTTTATTTTTAAGTTTTTTTTTTATAAAATTTAAACAATTTAACTTACATTTTCCATATGAGGTTGTGGGTTCTGCTTTAAAATTTTCTGAATATGGTGTCTTAGCATTTCCATATTCTTCAATAGTTCCTAGAAAAATTATCTTTTCTAAATTTTTTTGATTTTTAATACACTCAATTAAATTTTTAACTGGTTTATAAGTATTTTTAAATTGTAATTTGTTTTCTTTCACTGAATTTCTTCCAGAAATTGTTCGTGACGCCAAGTGAATAATTATTTGAGGTTTTGTGGTTTCTACTAATTTTTTAAAATTTTTTTTTTTTGATAAGTTGTAATTCGATTTATTGTCAGAAAAAACAATTAAATCAGATTTATTTTTAAAAAAAATATTGAGATTTTTACCTACAAACCCCCTGGAGCCGGTGATAAGTATCCTAATTTTTTTTTTCACTTAAATGATTTTGTTTATCTTTAAAAAATCTAAAATTTTTTGATGCATAAACTTTATATCATGAGACTTTAAACCTTGATGTAAACCAAGTAAAATACCATTTCTTGAGATAAGATCTGCATTATTATATTTTTTATTCACTAATTTATATTTAAAACGTTTAAAGCCTGGGTGATATAAAATATTACCAGTAAAGATCGGCCTTGTCTGAATTTTATTTTTTTCTAAATAGATTTGAAAATTTTTTCTAGAAAATTTTACATTATTTTTAATTATGATTGGAAAAGCAAGCATTCCTGTTGAATGATTTTTTTCTATCTTTGGAAGGTGAAAGAGATGATTTAAACTTTTGAAAAACTTATAATGTAAATTGAAATTTTTTTTTCGAATTTTAATATTACTTGATAATTTGGTTAACTGAACTAAACCAAATGCAGCGCCTATCTCTGTTGGTTCAATATTAAAACCCATTTCACTGAAAACAAATTTTTTATCGTAATCAATTCCATTAATTTTGTAATTAAATCTATTTTTTAAATTATCCTCTTTAATTATTGAGGACAATCTCCCCCAACTTCTTAAAACCTTTCCTTTTAATAAAAGTTTTTTGTCATTGAGCATTAAAGCTCCTCCTGTTCCTGCACAATTAATTACATGAGATCCGTAAAAGCTAGTTATTGAGTAATCAGATATTCCATTAATTTTCTGATCAATTTTGTAACCTAAAGTATCAGCTGAATCCTCAATCAAAATTATCTTTTTATTTTTTATAAACTTTTTAATTTTTTTCCAATCTGGAATATTTCCAATTAAATTTGGTACAACGATTGCTTTAGTCTTACTAGTTATATTTTTTTTAAGTTGATCTAAATCAATTTGGAGATTTTCCAAATTAACATCAATAAATTTTGGAATGATACCTTTTTTTATGAATGGAACTATAGTTGATGGAAAAGTAACTATTGGCGTTAGGAACTCGTCACCTTTTTTTAAATTTAGCATCTCAACTAAAAGCATCAAAGCGCTAGACCCAGAGTTAACCATTATGCAATATTTTTTATTGAATAGTTTTGCAATTTTGTTTTCAAAATTTAATACATTTTTTCCCATTGCTGTAGAATTTTTCATTGTTTTCACAACTGCTGCTATTTCTCTACTATCGTGAACGCTTTTTCCGTACGTAACTTTATATTTCATAAATGATTTATATTTTCCTAAAAAAGGTGATTAATTTTTTAAATATCCAAATGAAAACAGAAAAATATACCATAGGATAAATTAAGTTATAAAATAAATCTTTCCTTATGTTAACATATTTAAAGTTAGAAATATTTTTATTTTTAATCATAAAAAAAAAAGAAGGTAATAATTTCCGCAAAGCATGATTTTTACATCTTATGTACTGTGTAAAAGGAAGACCTTCTTTTCTAAAAATATCTAGTAATTGAGGTATTCTAATTCCCTCAATAAATGGATACAAATTTCCCCAATCTTTTGCTCTAGGACCATGAACATTAATTGTTAAGGGATATGAATGAAAATAAGCTTTTTTGTTTTTAAATCCCCTTGCCCATATTTTTGAATGTGGAGCAGTATTATCAAATGTGGAATATTGATTTTCATCATTGATTTTATCATTATCAATTACGTTTAAATTTTCAAACCAATATTTTCTTCTAAATATACATAAAAAAAAACTCAACATAAATTCATAAGATTTTTTTGGATTAATTAATTCAAAGAAATCTAGTTTAGACGATTTTGAAAAATTTGAAAATCTTTTTAGATCATCTGTACGAATTTTTTTCATATCAATTGGATGATCATAATTTAACAACTCTTTTGAATTAAATTGAAATGAATTAATGTAATAAAAATCTACATCTTTATATGATTTAAATAATTCTGAAATCTTTTTTAAAGAAGATGGCAATAGAAGATCATCATTACCTAGCAACCAACAAAATTTCCCACTCGCCATTGAGACAGCTTTAAGTATATTTTTTCCCATACCATAATTTCGTGAGTTTTTATTAAAAATTATTTTAAAATGTTTCATATATTTTTTTATAATACGATCTATTTTTTCTTCGGAAAAATTATCTGAAATACACACCTCTACATTTAAATCTGTCTCTTCTATAGCTAGTTTTATAGAATTAAGACAATTATCTAAATAGTACGATCTATTATAAGTTGGAATACAAATTGATAAATCTACCATTTTTATTTATTTAAATTTTTTTAGGTAATATTTATTTGTAAGTTCTAAACCTTTATTAATGGAAATTTTTGGAAACCAACCTAGAATTTTCTTTGATTTTAAAATATTTGGAAAAATAGTAAATTCTTCATCTTTTCTCATTTTTATTTTTCCATAATCAGGATTTAGATAATTGTTCATAATTTTTACTTTTTTCATAATTTTTTTTAATTTAATTCCTTTCCCATAACCGATATTTAAAATTTGTCCATTAGACTCCTTTTTTATCAAAGCTAGAATTATTGCATCTATGGCATCTTCTATAAAAAGAAAATCTCTATATTGTTTTCCCTCTGAAGTGATAAATTTTTTTCTTTTAATACTTGATCTTAAAAGTTGAGGAATAAATCTATTAAAATCTTGATTAGGTCCGTAAACTTGGTAAAACCTGATTATTACAACTGGAAAATTGTAGTCGCAGAATTTGTTTAATAAAAATTTTGTCGTTTTTAACTTTGTTTGCCCATAAAATCCTATAGGTTTACATTTATAATTTTCTTTATGTGGAACTTTGGCTTTCCCATACTCTAATGAACTTCCTATTTGAATATATTTTTTTAAATTTTTGTTCTTAAAAATTTTATACATATTTTCATTCCCCTTGAAATGGCTATCGTAGACCTCCCTTTTTTTTTTATGTTCAACATATCCACCACAATTGATTACATAGTCGATTTTTTTACTTTTAAAAATTTTATTTAAACGAGAAAAATTTTTTATATTTGCATATAAATAATTAACCTTATTAAGTTTTCTAAATTTTTTAGGTTTGGAAATAGAAAGACTAAAGACTTTTCCTTTCAATTTTAAAAGTTTTTTAATTAGAAAATAACCAATAAAACCTGTTCCACCAACTACTAGAATAGTTTTATCTTTAAAATTCATTATTACTTTTTATCGATTTCAATAATTATATCGCTGTTTCTCGCAACCTCTAATCTGTGCGAAATCATGATGACTGTAGTATCAGGTAAATTATTTTTTAAATTACTCATAATTTTTTTTTCAGTTTCTAAATCTAGGTTACTGGTGAATTCATCCAAGAAGATAATGTCCGTTTTTTTATAAATAGCTCGAGCTAACGCAACTCTTTGTCTTTCACCTCCAGAAAGGTTTTTTCCATCTGGTCCAACATTTTCATCAAGTTTATATTTAAGAGTGTCAATTTTTCCTTTTAATTCAGCTATATTAATAGCAGTTTTCAATTTTTGTTCATCAATTTTCCCTCCATCAAAGTTGAGACAAATATTTCTCTTAATAGTGTCGTCAAATAAAAATACTTTTTGGGAAACATAGCTAATTTTTTTCATCCAATTTTCATTAATAGAATTTATATTTTGATTTTCAAAAAAAACATTACCTTCATCAGGTTTAATCAAACCCATCATTATACTTTGTAGAGTCGTTTTTCCTGAGCCAGATGTTCCAACGATAGAAACATGAGAATTCTTAGGAATCTTGACATTTATTCTATCGATTAGTTTTTTATTTTTCTCATATGAAAATGAAACATTGTCGAGAACCAAGTAATTTTTTAATATATTCAAATTTTTTTCAAAATTCTCTTGATTATTTGGGATGTTTCTAAGACTCGATTTATTTAATTCTATTGCTTTAAGTTGTTCATAAGCTGTTTCAACACTTGTAGTGTAAGCACGCATATAAAAAAGACAAGAACTTAATCCACTAAACACTGGTATCATTCTAATTGCGGATACAATAATTAGTGCCAATAAAGGTAGCTCTTTATAAATATTTGATGAATAGCTTATCATTACGAATGAAATGGTTAAAATAGAAAAAATTGTGATTAACTCCAAAATTATCCGTGGAAACTTATCAAAAACACTAAAGAAAAAGAAATTTTTTTCAAAGTGATCTACTTTTTTTTCAAAGAGTTGGGATACTAATTTTTCTTTTTGATAAACTTTTATTTCTTTTATAGCCTCAAAAGTTTCAAATATCATTTTATTGAAATTACTTATAATTTCTTGATTTTCTTCTGCCTTTTTTTTAATTTTTGGTCTTAGATACGTAAAATAAAGGAAAGAAATTATTAAAAAAAGAAATACTAATGTTAAAGATATTTTTAAATTTATAAATGAAATAATCAATGCAATAGTTAAACCAGCAACTAGCTCTTTGACAAGTTTACTTAGATTTTCGCAATAAGCATAAAATCCTTGTACAACATGTGTTACATTTCTAGCCATTATAGATGGTTTTAAGTCTGATAAAGTAATATTTGAGTTTTCAAAATAGTAGTTAAAAAATTTTTTAGATAAACTTGATCTTATTTTTTTTAAAAATTTCGCTTGATAGAAAGAGTAAAAAGCTAATAAAAAGTTTTTAAGTAAAAAAGAAATAATAACTAGCAAAGTTGTATAAAACAAAATGTTATCATTTTCAATAAAGCTTAATTTAGTATTTAAATTTTTAAAATTTAATTGTTCTCCTAATAGAGCAGCAGTGAATAACGGTATAGATATTATGGATATGAACTCTAAAAAGAAATTAAGTAAATTTAATAATAATAAAAAAATTAAACCACTCCTATTTTCTTTACCAGTAATATGAATAACTTGCTTAATTGTTTTCATTTATTTTGACTTATTTTGAATTAGTACTTTTCTTAAATTTAAAAAAGATGAAAAATTTATTTTTAAGTTAAGTTTTTTGTTAAATTCTTTAATATTTTTTTGAGTTGTATTTGATAACCACCAACTATCAATGTTATGCCAGTAACTTTGTATGTGATTTATCATTTCATTCAAGTCTCCGAAAATTACTTTTGCGTCTTTCAATAATTGATAATCTTCAATAAAACTATCGTTAATATGATTGTAAAAAAATTTTTCATCATTAGTCCATATGCCTATTGAGGGAATATTAAAAATTAAATTTTCATACAATCCTGAGCTATCGTAAAAAAATAAATTTAAGCGTGAATTAGACAAAAAACTTTTATAATTTAAAACACCATTATCAATCTGATTTTGTTTGTAATCAGATAAATATTCTTTTTTAAACCATTCACCCCTTGATGTTGAAAAATTAGGATGTAATCTTAATTTTAAAAATGGATTTATTTCATTGCTAATTTTTTTTTTGAACTCGCTAATTAATTTAAAGGACCTTAAAAATTCTTGGTTTCGATCGTAAGGAAAGAAAAGGCCTAACATAGGTGGAGCTAAAAGGTTTAAGTTACCATTGTTCACATTGTAGCTAATTTTTTTTCCTAGTAATTTTGGATTACCAATAGATTTAAATTTTTCATTATTGTCATAGCCTAATGTAAAAAACTTTGTTGATGTTTCATACTCATGCCTATTTTGAATAAAATCCTCAACAAAATATGTGTTGCCATGTTGCATGAGATAATACGGAACATCATTATTAACTTTCTTTGCTGCAAATATCTTAAATTTTTCATCAAAATCAACATTATATGAAGATAATATAAATTTTGGATCTTTAGGAAAATTCTTTTCACAATCGGCATAGATTTTTTTAAAATTTTCTACAAAACAAAGAGGAAGATATTCGGGAAGGATTTTTCTAATAAAATTTTCAACATTTTTAATTTTTGTATTATTGGTTAATTTTATTTTTGACCTCAGATTATAATCATATTTTTCATAATTAATTTTTTCTGTTTCATAAAATTGAGGAAATTGATAACAAGAAAGTTCTAATAATTTTTCATAAATAAATGGTAATCCAGTTCCTATTATAAGTGCATTTTTTTTTCTTATAAAAACCCTAAAAAAATTAAAGATAAGTGAGATAATTTTTTTTAAAAACGATTTTTTATATACTACATTTTTTTTATACTCTTCTGTTAAATCTTTTTCATAATTAAAGTTATAAAAATCTGTTTTTAATTCTAATTTTTTAAAAATTATTAATTTATAAAAAATTATATTAATCCAAAGTATATTTCTTGAATTGGGATGTATTGCATAACTATCGTCGCTATAAGTTTTGTAATTTTCATTTTTAATTCCATAGATTTTATCAATTTTATAGTTAGCCAATATTTCATCTATGAGGGAATCTTTTTGATAACAAATGTCTATAAATTTTTTTAACCAAGGTGTTAAAATTATTTTCCAAGCTTTTAAATTTAGTTGAACAGAGTGCAATTTATTGAATTCATTTGCGAGGTCTCTTAAAATATTTCTATAAATTTTGTCAGACTCTATACAACTTTTTATTCTTTCTTTTTTCAAGTCACTTCTTGAAAGAAAAATATTATTTATATGATTTATATCTTTTGAATTAATAGTTTCTTTTACCCATTCCCCAGCTAGTAAACTATTTTTCTCATTCATAGCTCTAGGGTTATGTAAAGATAAGATTAGATTTTTCATAATGAAAAATTTATTTGTACAAACAGGATTTTATATATTTTACAATTTTTTTTTGTGTTTTTTTCTTTAAATTGCAATAAATTGGAATTGAAACAACATTTTTGTAAAATACTTCTGTATTAAAAAATTGGTTATAATTTATTTTAAATTTCTTTTTATAATAAGAATGTCTATAAATAGGTACATAATGTACTTGAAGTTTAATTCCTTTTTTTATCAATCTCTTAAAAAAAGTATTTTTATTCAAACCTATTTTTTTAAAATTTATCCTAAGAGCATATAAATGATATGAGCTCTTAAAATTAGCTGGTTCTTCAGGAATTTTGATATTCTCTAAATTTTTAAATTGTTTATTGTAATAAGTAGCGATCTGTCTTCTTTCATTTATAAATTTTTTAATTTTAGCAAGTTGGCTAATTCCAAGCGCACATTGAAAATCAGTTATTCTATAGTTAAAACCTAAATTTTTCATATCATTATGCCACAAATTTTTTTTTAAGTTTTTTGTAATACCATGCGTTCTAAGTTGTTTGATCTTTGAATCTACAAACTTATTATTCGTTATTACAGCACCGCCTTCTCCTGTGGTAATAGGTTTTACGGGATGAAAACTATATGTCACATAATCTGCATATCTGATTGCATAAGTGATCTTGTTATTTATCTCTGCCCCCAAACCGTGGCAGCCATCATTAATTAATATAATTTTATTTTTTTTTGTAATTGATTTAAGTTTTGGCCAGTTACTTGGGCAGCCACCATAATCGATTGCAATTACAGCTTTTATTTTCTTTTTATTTTTACGAAGCTCAATGATTTTTTCTTGAAGCTTATATGGGCACATATTTCCAGTATTAATATCTACATCGACAAAAACAGGTTTAGCTCCTGAGTATAAAATACAATTACTTGTTGCAACAAAACTCAATGGTGTGGTTATTATAATATCATTTTTTTTCCAACCTAAAGCAATACCCAAAAGATGTAATGCTGCAGTTCCATTAGAAACAACAGTACAGTATTTTGAATTTAATTTTTTTTTAAGTTTGCTTTCAAATTTTTCAACTTCTGAACCTTGAGTAAGAAAATCAGAGTTAAGTACTTTTTTAACTCTTGAGATATCAGAAGAGTCAAGGAATTGTTTTCCATAGCTAATAAATGCCATAAAATTTAAATAGATTTAATTTTTTTAAGTAAGTTTTTAATTTGATTTACAGATAAAAAATTATCATTAGTTCCACTATTATAGGAAAAATTTTCTTTAAATTTTTTTGAGCCTTTTTTATTTTTTAAGTGTAAATTTTTGTCCCAAAGAATATTTTCTGATTGTGGGCATATAATGTATGAATTTTTAAACTCGATCGTATTTATTGAGTCTCCAACAGAAACCATTTCTTCATGCAATTTTTCTCCAGGCCTCATCCCAATAATCTTAATCTTTTTATTAGGATCAAACGCTTTTGCAAGATCGATTACTCTAAACGAGGGAATCTTTGGAACAAATATTTCTCCTCCCTTCATTATTCTTAAAGAGTCTAAAACAAATCGCACAGCTTCTTCTAAAGTAATATTAAATCTTGTCATTCTTTTATCTGTTATTGGAAAAAAGTTATGATTTATCAATTTAGAAAAAATAGGTATTACTGATCCTCGGCTTCCCATTACATTGCCATACCTAACCACACTAAATTTTGTTCTTAGTTTACCTTTATAATTATTTGCAGAAATAAACAGTTTATCAGAGGCTAGTTTAGTAGCACCATATATGTTTACTGGTGAAGAGGCTTTATCTGTGCTTAGTGCCATTACGCTTTCAACATTATTTTCATAGGCAGCATCAATAATATTTTGTGCTCCTAAAATATTTGTTTTCACGGCTTCGAAAGGATTATACTCAGCTAAAGGAACGTGTTTAAGAGCTGCTGCATGAAAAACATAATCAACATCTTTCATCGCTAATTTTAATCTTTGATAATCTCTTACATCTCCAATAAAAAATCTCAATGTTTTATGTTCTTTAAATTCTGACATCATTTGACTTTGTTTTAACTCATCTCTACTAAAAATAATTATTTTTTTAGCCTTGTAATTTTTTAAAAGGAAAGAAATAAAATTTTTTCCAAAAGATCCTGTGCCTCCAGTTATTAGAATGTTTTTATTATTAATCATATTGCAAATTTCAAAATATCCTTGGGCTTATAAATAATTCTTTTAAATAACTTGTTTTTTTTTCCGTAACCATAATTAGCAAATATAAAACTTATTTTAGCATTTTTAGCTGCTTGATAATCTACCAACATATCCCCTACGTAACACGTTTTTTTTTTTGATGACATAAGTTTTTTTAAAGCAAATAAAATTTGGTCTGGAAAAGGTTTTCCCTTTAATTTTTTTTGCGGGGAAACTACAATTTTAATTGGGATCTTAAATTTTTTTAAAATGACTTTTGTTCTTTTAATATCTTTAGAAGTAACAATTCCTAATTTTATTTTATTTGTTTTAAGTAATTCCAAAGTTTTATTTACCTCTTTGTGAACCTTTATATATTTTAGATTTAAAATAGAATGTTTTTCATAAATTTTTTTTATCTTACTTATATTATTAAATATGCCAATCTTATTTAAAATTTTTTCAAAGGGATAACCAATATGTTTAAAATACTCTTCAAAAGAATTGTTTATTTGAATTTTTTTTTTTACTTTGTCCCAAGAATTTTTCATATTTGTTTTTGAGTCGATCAACACTCCGTCTAAATCAAAAATTATCGTATCAAATTTTTTCATTTGTAATTTTTCAATTTGTAGCTGCTAATATTTTTTTCTTAATTTATCTTTTTTCATGACCTCTACAGCCCTAAAAAAATCTGCTTGAATATCCACAGCAAAATCCGAGCCCTTTACTACAAAAGTTCCTAATTTTAGATTATTTTCTAACGCTCGCATTAATTCAATATTTTCAATTTTTTCTATTTCTCCCATTTTAGAATAGTAAAACTGCTTAAGTGCTTTTGGTTTGAAAGAAACAATAGATAAATTTTTGTAATAAGTAATTTTTTTTTTTCTGTAATCGAAAGGTGTTTTAGCTCTGCTAAAATATAATATCTCACCTTTTTTTGTAAAAGTTGTTTTTACTAAACTTGGATTGTCTTGATTATATTTTACTGGCATACTCGGTAAAACAATATCAAATTTTTTATTTTTTTCATGAAAACCAATCGTTTTATCAATAGCATTAGGATCTATTAAAGGTTGGTCTCCTTGAATATCAACAACCAATTTAAGATTTTTGTATTTTTTTGCGACCTCATAAATTCTTTCAGTACCATTTTTATGTTTTGGAGATGTTAATATTGCTTTTCCTCCAATATCTTCTATAATTTTTTTAATCTTTATGTGATCCGTACAAACTATAATATCATCGAGTTTTTTTGACATTCTCGCTCTTTGATAAGCATGAACAACGATTGGTAAATTATCAATCTTTAAAAGTGGCTTTTCTTTTAACCTCTTTGAATTTAATCTGGAAGGTATTAAACCAAGAATCATTTTTAATTTATACTCCCTTTATTTTTTTTCCAAGAAATTCTATATGATAAGTGTGCGTATACTTATAGACTTTTGAAATCCACCTTTTTTTGAAATCAAAATCATAAAAACCTCTAGAATTATACTTTTCCGTTCTTTTTTTTGATCTATTGACACTATAAAAATAATTTTTTGAGACTCTTTCAATATTTTCTAAATAATAATCTTGCATTTCATCTGTCATTTCCCCTAAAGATGTCGTATTAATTATTAAATCAAACACTTCATTATCAAATTTTTCCATAAAATTTTGAGGCAATACTACAAAATCAAAATTTTTTAAATTGTCGCTTGTTATTTTTTCTTTTTCTTTAAAATCAGATAATGTGCCAATTTTTTTATGAGCAAAATTTCTCTTTAGGAAATAAGCAGACAACATACATAATTCAGGTAATTCAATTATTACAAAAGTTGAATGGTGGTAAATATTTTTTAATAATCTTGATAATCCTCCATAGCCCCCTCCTATATCCAAAATTACATTTTTTTGGCTTTCTTTCAATTCGGTATTATTTAAGATTTGAGAACTATAGTAAGCATATCTCAAAACCCGTTGATTAATTCTTTGCCCTCTATAAATTAAACATGAATTTTCGCCTACTTTGCTATCAGAGGTTATTCTAAGAATATTCAGAGAAATTTGCTCTGATAATTTATGATATAAATTAATTAAAAGACTTGCTTTCATTTTATTGATTCTTTCTCCATTTTTTTTTTTTCAGAAAATTTTGATCATTTAATATTTCAGCGCTTGTATTAATTTCATTTCTAAAATTTTTTAAGGCATTGTTATTAATTGTATTTTGGCTAAAAAATAAATTTTTAAATTCATCTCTACATTTTTTCCACCATTCAGAGTCTTTGAATTTTTTATTTTCAAAGACCAGTTTTACCGATGTAAAATATTCTTCTTGAATTTTTTTTAGAAAATCTTCATTAATTCTATCATTATAGGTGTCAAAAGAATGTATTGCTTGTAAAGGCCATGTTGTATTATCATTACCTCTATTTATTTTAGAATGATTGCTTAAATTTTTTTCAATGTCTATCTCAACACCTTTTTCATAAAATTTATTAAAAAAAAGAATTGAAAAAAAATTCAAAAATAAATTAATAATTCTCCCAAGGCTATTATAATAAATCATACTTTGTGGAGGATTTTTCAAAAGTAAAATTCTCTCTGAAAAAATATTAGTTTGTTTATTAAATAAAATTTTTTGCAATAAAACAAAAAAATGCAATATTTTAGCAGAAGGTCGATGATAATCTTCTAAAAACCATTTTTTAAAAATTTTAATCATTTAAGTGTACCTTTTATATTTTTTTAAAAATAAGACTAAATTTATTACGCTGAAGATTAAATGACATTCTTGATTAGTTTTATTTTTTTTTATTAACATATTCTTAAATTTTTCTTTGTTTAAAAAAGAATTAATGAATTTATTTCCAAGGATTTTATTTTGAAATGCTCTATTTTTAAAGTTGAAGAACTCGTCTATATCTTTAAAAAACCCAACTTTTTCTCTTTTTTTTAAAACTTCTTTTGGCATTACATTTTTTAAACTGTCTCTAAAAATAGCTTTATTATAAGCGTTTCTGATCAGAAAATTATTTGGGTATGAAAAAGATAAATTATAAAGTTTTTTTGATAATAATGGCAGTCTACTTTCTATATTGTGATACATTGATATAGAATCCGTCGCAAATATTTGTGGAGGTAAAGATGAATAAAAAATTTCTTTATATAATTCATTTTTAAAATAATCTTTCAAAAATTTTTTATTAAAAATCTTTTTAAAGTTATATTGTTTGAAATATTTACTTATCGACAAATATTCAAATTTTGATTGATCAATTTGTTTATAGTTTTTGGTGTAAAAATCAAAATCTTTAAGTCTATTATTTCTCAAGAATGGGGTTATATTTTTTTGCCATTTAATTAAATTCTCTTTAAAAATTTTTTTCTTCTTTAATAGTTTCAATGATTGTAAAAAATGCAAATGATGTGCATAATATCCAGCAAAGATTTCGTCTCCTCCTGTTCCAGTTAAAACAACTTTAAATTTTCTCTTTTTGATGACTTCACAAATGTAACTAAACAACAACCAAGATGCTGTAGGTACAAGATTGCCTGTTTTATTAATAATATCCTCAATTATTTTGAAATTTTTTGTATTGCTTCTTTTTACCTTAACAAAGGTGTGTTTAATTTTTTTTTTTTTAACAATTTTTTTGATAAGACTTGATTCATCGTAATTCTTATCTTTTGTAAAAGCTGAATAATAATGAATAAATTTATTTTTTTTAGCTGGAATATTGCAAGCAATCGATCCGGAGTCTATACCACCGCTCAATAAACAAGCTACTGGAAAATCAGCTTTGGTTCTTTCCATAACAGTTTCAGAGTAAATTTTTTTAAGTTTCTTAACCTCTAGATTATAGTTTTTTTTATCAGATATTCTTATATTTTTTGGATACCAGTAGTTATTTCTTTTTATTTTTAATTTTTCATCTATTTCATAATAAAATCCAGGTTCAAGTGTATTGATACCTTTAAAGAAAGATTTAGCTTCTAAATCATAGAACAAACTTCTAAATCCATTTTTTAAGTAAAGTTCAATTTGTCCTTTATCTATTTTATGTTTAAAATTTGTAATATTTAAAATATAGTCAATTGACGATCCAAATACAAAATTATTGTAGTTTTTGAAAATATAAAGAGGTTTTTCACCAAATCTATCTCTGCAAAGTATAAGTTTTTTTTTTTTAAAATTATAATAAGCAAAAGACCACATTCCCTCTAGTTCATCAATTCTTTTAGCTCCATATAGATTAAGAAATTTAAGTAAAACTTCTGTGTCTGAATTGGTTAAAAATTTAATCCCAATTTTTTTTAAACTTTCTTTAATTGATAAAAAATTATAAATCATCCCATTGAAAATCAATACTCCTTCATTGTCTTGAAAAGGTTGATGTGACCTCTTTAAAGGATCAATTATTGATAATCTTGAGTGGAATAATTTAAGATATAAGAAATTTTTAGTGCAATTCTCATATATTCCGTCTCCATCTGGACCACGAGATTTCATGATACGGATTATCTCACTTTCATGAGATTTTTTTTTAACAAGATTTTTTTTCCCAAAATATCCGGCAATACCACACATTTTTTTTTATAGGTTAAACACTATATTACTTAATTGCTAAAAATCCCTCAAAACAAGCGTATTTGAATACTGTCAATACATCTTTAAATCCCGCTCTTTTAAGTAAGTCTAAATTCCCTTTAGTAGAAAATGGTTCTAAAATACCTTTAAGAGATTTACTTTTATTAATTATCTGTGTTTCTGAAAACCCTTGAGTAAGTTTAAATTCAATATAAACTTGATTTAAAATGTCTTGAAACCTAGCGTCTGGTCCCCTTACCTTCTCGACCATAAAAAAAGCGCCGCCCCAATTTAAAGAATTAAATATTTTATCGATTAATTTTTGCCTCTTTTTTTGGGAGATAAACTGTATTGTATAAAATGAAGATATAATACTGCATTTTGGAAAGTTAAAATTTTCAATATTTTTATATAAAAATGATAAATTTTTCTTCTTATATCTTTTTTTACAAAAATTTATCATTTCTTTTGTATTGTCTATACCTACGTATTTTATTTTTTTTTCATTATTTGCATGTCTCTCGCGAATACTGTTGATAAAATTACCTGTAGAGCATCCAATATCTAAAATATGACTGTTATTCTGAATAAAAAAATCGGATAAATTAAGATATAATTCATGAGTAGTTGAATAAAGGGGGACAGATTTATTAATATGTTTCTCAAAATTTTTAAAAACATTTCCGCCAAAGCTCCAACTAGAATTATTTTTAAAAATATTATCTCCTAGATTTTTTTTACTTTTTTTCATAATTTAATTGAATGATGCTGAAGAATAGTCTTTAATTAATTTCTTTTTTTCCATATTTTTTCTATCGTAAACTAGAATTTCCTTCGAATAAAATTTGTAAATTTTTTCCCACTTATTTTTATCATAATTAATCACTTTTTTAATGATTTTTGCTATACTTTCATAATTGTAATTAAATGAAGGGGCATTTACCCAAAATGGACCTTTTTTTTTATAAATTTTAAAACCGTGATTAAATTGCGTATGATTAAGTGACACACACTTTAGTCCCATGGATAAAATTTCATAACCAAAAGTTGAGATGATAAAAACAAATAAAGTGTCTTTTTTTAAAAATGTTGATTTTATTTTATTATCGCCAGACTCTATGTAACTAAATTCAAATCCTAGTCTTTTTTTAAGAAAGTCATATCTTTTCCGATTTCCTTTCTCTAAAAAAATCAATTTAAGTTTGTTTTTTTTGCAGAAAATATTCAAATTTTTAAAAATTTTTATATCTCTATTCAAAAAAGTTTTTGTACTATGTCCACTAGAGATAAAAGCTAACTTATTTATTTTCGAAATATTTTTTTTTAATTCTAGCTCATTATTAAGTGTATTGCCTAAAGGAAAAATTTTACCTTTAATAATTTTTGATAATCTCTCCTTTTCATTCAGACCAAAACAAAAAAAAATATCCACTTTAAGTTTTTCGTGTGGATTTTTCTTTAAATGGGTTAGGCAAATGTTGTAAAACTGATTGTCTCTTACACCTTTTTGATCAGCAATAAAAAAAATTTCAGGAAAATAATTTTTTAACTTGAAGAAACCTATATTATTATCAATTATTGTATAAACTATTTTGGGTTTAACATAGTTAAAAAAATTTACTTTATAATTATGCTTTAAATTGAAAATTCCGTTTCTACAAATAGTAAAAATAAAAACGTATAAATTCAAACTTTCGTATCTAGTGTCGTAAATTGCAAAATTATTTGTTTTAAATAAAATTTCAGCGTATGGCTTACTATGACTATCATAGAGCAATATATTTTTCCTTTTAGGTTTTGAAAAATATAATTTAATTTTTAATAAATTTACGAACAGTTCAACGAATTTCATCAAAATTTTTAAATTTCCCATAGCTCCGCACTATGCCTTTTGCATATTTAAATATTTGATACATAGCTTATACCTGCTTACTAATTACTAGGTAATATTAATAAATTTTCTTTTTTAACTTCAAACTTTAAATTATTTATTAAAATCTTAATTTTATTTTTTTGAAGATCAATTAATTTAAATATTTTATTAGCCAAAAGTCCTGAATTAAATTGGTAAAATTGATTTAAGCTAATTTTTAAGAAGTTTTGAAGTAAATATCCCTCTTTATCTTCATTATTTCTACAGTTTTCTATAAAATTTTTAATTTCGTTTTGGTTGAACTTATAATCTAAAAGAACATAATTTATTCCTTTAACAAACATTATACTTTGAGCAAATAATTTTGTTTCAAATTTTTTGTGATAACAAAAAATATAATTTCCTAATAATGGAATGGATTTATTAATAAATTTTGTATTTTTATAAGTTTTAATTTTTATTTTTGGAACATAAATTTTATATTCAGATCCTATTTTTTTTGAAAGTTCTTTCTTAAAAAATTCGATTTTATTTAAATTTATATTTAAAATTGCCCACATAAATTTCAATCCTTAAGCTCTTTTTTTAACTCATCGTATTCTCTGATTTTTCTTTTCATGAAATTTAAGGTAAGTTTTGTTCTCAAGCTTATACCTTTAGGAGTTAGAACATAGCGAATATGTGAAATTTTATTAGGACTTTTTCTGAAATTTTTTATTTTCACTAATCCCTTCTCTTTTAAAGATTGTAAACAATAATTAAGCTTTCCAAGGCTAAAACCTAATTTTTCCGCTAAATCTCTTTGTGAATAATCTGGATTAAGATGTAATTTTCTTAAAATTTCAAAGTTTTCCTCAGAATTGTTTTTTTTAATGTTCATTTCTTGAACATAGTGTACAATTATTGAACAGTAAAGAAAAAAATTAAAATTTTACCTAAAAATTCTTTATTCTAACTCTAAAAAACTATATGTAGTAATATATATTGATGAATAAAATGAATATATTGCCTCAAAAATTGATTTTCGGTTCGGCTAATTTGTTAACAAAATACGGTCATAAAAGCTTTTTTATTAACAAATTTAATTCCATAAAATTAATGAAATGTGCAAGAAAAAATGGAATAAAAATTCTTGATATTTCAAGCGATTACAATGTTTTCAAGAATGCTTCATTTAACAATAATTACAAAAAATGGAAGATAAGTTTTAAGATTACAAAAAATATACTCACAAAACTATATTCAACAAAAAAAATTGAAGAATTTATAAAATCGATTCTCATCAAGTTTAGGTGTAAAAAAATAGAATATTTTTTATTTCACCACGAGAACGATCTTTCAACTAAAAATGGCAAATTATTTTTTAATTATCTAAGAAATTTAAAAAAGAAAAGAATTGTTAAGAAAATTGGGGTATCAATATATGATTTTGATAAATCATTTAAAAAATTAAAAAACCTACCTATTGATGTAATTCAAGCTCCATTAAATGTACTAGATCAAAGAATTGATAACTCAAAAAACTTAAATTTCTTGAAAAGAAAGAAGATAGAAATTCATGTAAGATCAATTTTTTTACAAGGTGTTTTGGTAGATGAGAATTTGATGGGCCCAAAAATCAAAAATGATAAAAAACTAAAGTTATGGTTTAAATATTTAAACGGAAATAATTTAAATCCTATAGATGAAACCTTTAATTTTCTTAGAAAAAAAAAATATATTAACAAGATTATTGTTGGAGCAAGATCTGAAAAACAGATTAAAGATATTTTATCACGCCTTAAATCAAATAAAAGATTTGATTATTCGATCTTTAATAATAAAAGAAAACAAACTATTGATCCAAGAAAATGGTAAAAAATATTGTATGTATTGTTCAAGCTAGAATGAACTCAAAAAGGTTGCCAGGTAAAGTGCTTATGAAACTAAATAAAAGATTTAATACATTGGAATTTTTAATATTCAGACTTAAAAAAAGTAAAGAAATATCGAAAATTATAGTAGCTTGTACTAAAAATAAAAGAGACGAAAAAATAATAAGATATTTAAAAAAAATGAAGATAGATTTTTTTCGTGGTTCAGAAAATAATGTTTTAAAAAGATTTTATGAAGCTGCTAAAAAATTTAAGGCAGACATAATAGTTAGAATTACTTCAGACTGTCCATTTATGGACTCGAAACTTATTGACAAATTTTTAAAAATTTTTAAGAAATCAAATTATGATTACTTTGGAAATACTAAACCAAGAACATTTCCTGATGGTTTAGATATAGAGATATTTAATTTTAAAACATTAAAAAAGGCAAAGAAAATGAGCAAAACAAAATTTGATTTGGAACATGTTACTCCATATATGCTAAGATCTAATAGTTTAAAAAGAGGAAATTTTAATTTGTCAAAAGATTTATCGAAATTAAGAATAACCTTGGATACGAAAATGGATTTAAGATTAATGAGAAAAATTGCAATTAGGCTTAATCCTAAAAAATATTTTTCATGGAAAAAAATTTTGCCAAATTTAGAAAAAGTTTAATTTATGAAACCAAAAAAAACAATTAAATTTGGCACTGGGCAGAAACTTTGGAAAGAAGCTAAAAGAGTTATTCCTGGTGGAAATATGTTTTTATCAAAAAAATCTGAGACATATTTACCAGATCTGTGGCCATCATACTTCAAGTCAGCTAAAGGTTGTATTGTTAAAGATCTAGATGGTAGGAGTTATTTTGATATGACAATGAGCGTTGGAACAAATATTTTAGGTTATTCAAACAAGTCAGTAAATGACGCTGTTATAAAAGTCATAAAAAAAAGCACAATGTCCACTCTTAATCCTGCGGAAGAAGTTCAGTTAGCAAGAAAACTTTTAAAATTACATTCGTGGGCTGGTGGAGCTAAGTTTGCTAGAACAGGAGGTGAAGCAAATGCTCTTTCACTTAGAATAGCCAGATCATATTGTAAAAAAACCAAAATTGCATTTTGTGGTTACCATGGATGGCATGATTGGTATTTATCTGCAAATCTTAATAAAAAAGGAAATCTAGACCAGCATCTCTTAAAAGACTTAAGCACACAAGGAGTTCCTAAAGAGCTTAAAAACACTGTTTTTCCTTTTGAATATGGGAACCATAATCAATTTTTAAATATTATTAAAAAACATAATATTGGTATAGTGAAAATGGAAGTTGCAAGAAATTTATCACCTGATTTGAAATTTTTAAAATTTATAAGACAAGAATGCTCTAAAAATAAAATAATTTTAATTTTCGATGAATGTACATCAGGGTTTAGACAGAATTTCGGTGGTATGCATAAGATTTTAAAAATAAATCCAGATCTTGCTGTTTTTGGAAAAAGTTTAGGAAATGGGTTTGCTATAACAGCAGTGCTTGGGAAAAAAAAAATAATGGATGCATCTAAAAAAAGTTTTATAAGCAGTACCTTTTGGAGTGAAAGAGCAGGTTACGCTGCGGCATTAGAGACTTTAAATCAAATGGAAAAAATTAAATCTTGGAACAAAATTTCAATATTAGGAAAATATTTTCGAAAAAAAATTAAGCAAATTTCTATAAAAAATTCAATTGATTTGGATATAAAAGGATTGTTAGCAATACCGTCATTCTCATTTAAAAATGATAAAAGAAATATTCTTAAAACCTTCTTTACACAAGAAATGCTTAAAAATGGCTTTATCATTAATAATGCAGTTTATATTAGTACAGCACATGATAAGAAAATTTTCGATCAATTTTTTAAAGTGTTTGATAAAATATTGAAAAAGATTAAAGAACATCCTATTAACAAGATTAAGAAATTACTTGTAAGCAAAGAGAGTATAAGTGGGTTCGGCAGACTTAACTAAAATGTTTGGAAAAAAAAATAAGCCTTTTTTCGTAGCTGAAATTTCCTCAAATCATAATGGTAATTTTAATTATGCGAAGAAACTTATTGCAGAAGCAAAAAAGTATGGAGCGAATGCTGTAAAACTTCAAACTTATACACCAAGTTCAATGACTGTAAATTCAAATAAAAAATATTTTAAAATTACAAAAGGCTTGTGGAAAGGATATAATCTTTGGAAACTATATCAAAATGCTAACACTCCCTACACTTGGCATAAAAAACTTTTTAGTTATGGAAAAAAAATTGGTATAAAAGTTTTTAGCACTCCTTTTGATGAAAAAGCGGTAGATTTTTTAGAAACACTAAATTGTCCTTTTTATAAAATTTCATCTTTTGAAATGAATGATTACCCTTTAATCAAAAAAATCTCTTTAACTAAAAAGCCAATTATAATTTCAACGGGAATGTCCTCTCTGGAGGAAATTTCAAAAACTTTTTATGCTGCAAAAGAATTTGGAATTAAAAAGATTTCATTACTTTATTGTGTGAGCAACTACCCTTCTAAAAATTCTGATTTTAATCTTCAAAACATTCAGATAATGAAAAAAAAATTTAAATGTGAAATAGGTTTTTCAGATCACTCAAATGACTTTAGAATTGCCGCAGCGGCAGTGGACTCTGGTGCCACTATTGTTGAAAAGCATATAAGTCTTAAAAAAGTCAGATCACTTGATTATGATTTTTCTATTTATGGCGAACAAATAAGTGAGTACAAAAAAAAATTGAATAATTTCAAATTTACAAAACAAGATAAAAAATTTTATAAATTAGTATTAGGGAAAAAATTTTTTTTTAGAAACAAGTCAGAAAATCATAGCAAAACCTTCAGAAGATCAATATTTGTAATAAAAAAAATTAAGAAAGGAGATTTTTTTTCCAAAAGTAACATTAAAAGAATCAGGCCTGGATTTGGGGTGTCTCCAAAATATTATGATAGTATAATTGGCAAAAAGAGCAGGATGAATATTAACAAAAATGAACCCTTTACAAAAAATCATTTAATAAGAAATAAAATTTTGTTGATGAAATAAAGATGAAAAAAAACCCAAATAATATAGCAATTTTAAGCTCGTCTCCTCTTATGATGATGTTAGGTATTAAATTACAAAAAGATGGTCACAGAGTTAAAGTTTTTGATTTTTCTAAAAATATTGGAGGTGCTTGGACATGGTATCAAAAAAATAATAATCATAATGAGAAGATACCAAAGTATACAAATATTATTAATCCTTATAATCAAAAGGAGGTTAGATTTACTGATAAAATGAATAGCTTTTTG
>MDTA01162900.1_pt1 | contig 25633 bp, 22 predicted proteins | sample 811151 | NCBI WGS metagenome assembly MDTA01 (sample SAMN05326648, study PRJNA326480) | marine metagenome | isolation source: seawater | place: Indian Ocean: South | collected 2010 | reverse complement strand
TTTGCCATTCTGCCATCCGTTAGAGTAAGCATTCTTGAGCTAAATGATGAATTAAATCCCCTTGCGGTAATGTTATAGCTGTCTATTCCAGATTGGGTAAAATCAACGCCTTTTGTACCTTTTATATAGTCACCTAAATTTGTATTACTCTCTCTTCTAATTTCACTTTTTGTGATAACAGATATGGCTGCAGGCGCATCTTCAACCCGCTCTCTCCTTCGAGACGCTGTAACCACATAGGTTTCTAGCTCGATGGCCTCCGGTTCTATGGAAATGTTTAAAACAAACTTATCGTTATTTTTAATTGAAACTTCCTGACTAAATGTCTTATAGCCAATGTATTGGACTTGAATTTCAAATTTGTCTTGTTCAATATTTTTGATTTCATAGCTTCCATTTATATCTGTTGCGGATCCTAGTGTAGTTTGGGCAATTATTACATTTGCGCCAATGAGAGGTTTTTTTGTTTGTGCATCAATTACTTTACCGGAAATTTTATAATCCTTACAAAAAGCAGTACTTGTAAAAATGAGGAAAGAGTAAATGTGTATTTTCATAACCTAGGTTGATAAAAAATAAAAGCCTCGCGTTTAATGTAAGTGAACGAGGCTTTTATTTAAAGACTTAGAATATTAATTACTTCATTAAGAGCATTTTGCCCCTTAGAATTCGGTTGTCTGATTGAACCTCGTAGAAATAGATACCACTTGAAACCTTTGCCCCAGCATTATCGATTCCATGCCAGGATATATCATAGGTACCTGCTCCAAGGATCCCCATATCCGCTTGGTATACTTTCTCACCTAAGAGAGAGTATACATTTAGCTTAATATCAGATATTTTTTCTGTTGAAAATTTAATTTTCGTAGATGGATTAAATGGGTTTGGATAATTTCCGAAGATTTTAAACTCAGATGCAATAGGCGCAGCCTCATCGATCTCAACAAATTGTGTATTCACCCATGTTACCCTTACACGTTGTGTTGTATTGTCTCGAATACATCTATTGTCAACTTCAAAAATTAATCTCCCTGTTTCTTCGACAGGATCATAATCCCATCCGGAATCATCGACATCACAATAATCCTCATAAGCATTGCAAGTGTCTTGGACTGCGTTTAGAACCGCTGTTGGACCTTGCTCCATTATTTCCAAACAAGCTTCTTGAGTGCCGCCATCTGACAGACAAGATGTAAAAGCGGTGGATAGTTGAACGCTAACCATATCAGCAATATCATCAGAATCTGCTTCATCTAAGTAGATAAAGGCTACTGAATCTGCTGCAGCTCTGACAGAACCTTGGACATTATTTGTAGCAGCTAGAGCAGCAGAAAAAACTCCTGAAAATTTTCCTCTCGCTTGAAGAAAATTATAGGTCATGAAGTAACCGGTTGGGGCAAGAGCTTCATCACCATTAAATGGAACGCCATCATTCCCAGTAGGGTCAAAATAGTAAACCTTATTAGCGCCGATAACTCCTGTTGCTGACGTGTCCCCTGTGATGGGGCTTACTGAAAAAGTAGAAGGGTCGCTGGGGTCAATTATGTTTCCTTGACCATTGATCATTGGGTAGTCAACTGATTCTCCAGTCCAGCCAAGATTCTGCCAGAGATCTTCGTTAGTTGCATATAATAAATCATCCATATTTGGAATTGTGACTGTGTCAGCAGGTGCGATTGGGACGCCTAAATATCCATTCAGATTGCCGTTATCATCTACACCAAGTCCGCTAGCAACGCCATCATGAGCCTCCCAGTATGTTTCCAGGTGAGTCGGCGTTGTATGGGTTGAGTCACTATAGGTAACCTCAATCATACCCCAATTTGGCATAGTGGTGCCTGGGCCATAATCTTGACCAGCAGTTCCTCCGACAAGATCCGCTGCATTAAATTGGGCAAATACACTTGAAAAAGAAATCCCCCATCCCATAGTATGTTTGAGAGGAGCGGTTGGGTCACTTAGTGTGCCATTAAAACCAGGTGTTGATACCCACGTTCCATTTTCTGCGACCTGGGGTACAACAGCATAAGTTGAGCAGTTTTGTTCCTCAGTGGTTGGATATGTGCTCCCATCATTGATAACAAAGGTTCCATCATCATTAAAGTCAACATTGACTGCAACACCTTGCGCCTGCATTAAGAAGCTATTTACTAGAGGAACTAGCTGAACTCTAACAGTATCACCGGGTTGGAATGTTTTCGTAGGAAGAGTTACCGCTGGTTGTGCGGAGCTAGGCCACGAGATGGATGTGGAGAAATGATAACCCACGTCTTCAGCGCTATCCGAGGAGTCTCTTGTTACATAGGTATATTCAACTACTGCGGTTGTGGCATCAAAGTTACCTTGGACAGACTGGGCAAAGTTCAATCCGGTAAAAAACACCATTGGAATGATAATTTTCAACGATTTTGTCATATTCATTACTCCCTAATTTGTTGTGTATTTGTTAAGTATAGTTATAAGCAGATGCTTACCAAGCATGATAAAGTAATAAAGGATAGACCGATCTTCAAAGCATTTTCAGTCATCTTTGTTTTTCGCTTTTCTGTAGCTCCTTCTTGCCCATAAAATCCAAAGACAGTACAAAAAGAGGATACTTCCAAAAATAAAAACACCATTTAAAATAATGGATTTTATTATGTCATTTATCATGTTTAGTAGCCATCAACTTAGATGATTAAATTTAAGGGGTATTAAAACAATTTTTACAAAACTTTCTATACTTTTTTATGAAAATAGCCGTTCTAGTGAAACAAGTTCCCGGGTCCGAATCCGAAATTGCCATCAACGATAATGAAACATGGATTGATAATTCATCTACAACCTTTGTAATAAACCCTCCAGATGAGTATGCACTCGAGGAGGCTCTTTTAATAAAAGAAGATGTTGGTGAGGGCGAGGTTGTAGTGTTTAGCATGGGACCCACGCGAGTAGAGAAAGTAATTCGTGAATGTCTTGCTAAAGGTGCAGATAGAGGAATTCATATTGATGATACTGATGATATCGAAATAGATCCCTTAACAATTGCTAAACGATTTACACAAGTTTTTAAAGAAAACAATTTTGATTTAATCCTTTCTGGTATACAATCCGATGATACCGGTATGGGGCAGACGGGCATATTGATTGGTGAAATGCTAAGTATACCCACAGCAACTTTAGTAGTTGAAACTAATATAATGGACAAAAGGATAAGAGTAAAAAGAGAGCTTGAGTCAGGCTGGTTTCAGTGGGTTCAATTACCTTTACCGGCATCTATCACAATTCAGTCAGGTATAAATAACCCTCGCTATCCATCATTAAAAGGAATTATGGGAGCGAAAAAAAAAGAAATAGAAAAAATACTACCAACAAATTCGATAAAGAGCACTAAATATCAAAAAATAGAAAAACTTCGCCTGCCCCAGTCATCAAAAAAAACAGAAATAATAGAAGGGGACACTCAACTAATAGCAGATAGAATTGTTGAAATCCTTAAAACAGAAATAAAGGTATTTTAACAAAATGACCACTTTGGTAATATTGGAGAATAATCAAGGATTGCTTCATCGCTTAAGTAAGGAGGCAATTGTTGGAGCCCAGAAATTAGGCGGGTCGATTCATGGGCTCGTAATCGGGGATGATATAGAATCAATATGTAGTGAAGTGAAAGGTTATGATCTTGACCAAATTATAACAGTAAATCATGAACTTGTATCCACTTACAGTGCTGAGGCATTCTCAGAGGCTATAAAACAAGTGATTGAATCACTATCACCAGATATAATTATCGCTGGTCATACCTACCAGACTAGAGATTTCATGCCGAGAGTAAGTGCGAAAATTGATATTCCTTTCATTCCGGATATTATCTCACTTGAAGATCATAATTTTGTGAAGCAAGTTATAAATTCAAAATTGAATGCCATAATTACAACAGAATCTAGCCGTTGTATTTTAAGTTTTCAGTCAGCTGCTTTTAATGAAGAAGAAATAAAGTTAGGTTCCTGTTCTACATATTCTTTTGATGTGGAGTTAGATGAATCGAAAGTTAGCACCATATCAGAGCCACCTTTCCAAGAAGAGGCTGGGGATGTTGATTTAGAGAATGCAGATATATTGGTCTCAGTTGGGAGGGGTATTGAGAAAGAAGAGAATATACAACTTGCTTTTGATTTGGCAGAAATTATTGGAGCTGAGGTCTGCGCAAGCCGGCCAGTAGTTGATAATGGGTGGATAGATTCTTACAGGCAAGTTGGTAGCTCAGGGAGCAATGTCACTCCTAAATTATACTTTTCATTGGGCATATCAGGTGCAATTCAGCATGTAGTTGGCATGAAAGGGGCTAAAAAAATTCTTGCCATTAACAAAGATTCTGATGCCCCAATTTTTGAAATCGCTGAATATGCTGTTGTGGGTGATGTCCTTGAGATTATTCCAAAACTTATTGAAGTTTTGAGTGATAAATAAATTTATAATATAGAATCTTTTTCTGATTAGCTTTCGAGCTACTAAAAGAATGATCAAATTTCACTTTCATAAACATATTTTCAAGCAAGGAAGCTTTTAAAAAACAATGCTATATTTATAAAGAGAAAGAATATTGCTCTCACCTTTTGAAAAATTTACATTTATTCTTCTGTCATTGACCTCATTGGGTATATCATACGTATCATTCGGTAGAATGTTTAGAATGATTGACTTAGGAGCTAAAAAACTAGACTGGTGGAACATTTTAAGAAAATGGCATGTTGGTCTAGGTGCTTTTCTAAGCCAAAAACCACTGTTTAAAACTCGACCAATTGTAGGCTTTATACATGCTCTGGTAGCTTGGGGTTTTACACTGTATTTGGTAGTGAACATTATCGATCTACTTTACGGTTTTATCCCAGGGTTTAAATTTTTCCCAAACACCTCCTTTGGGAATGGGTATCGGCTTTTTGTAGATATATTTAGTATTCTTGTTCTCATAGGGATTGTCTATTTTGTTTTAAGACGCTTCCTATTCATCGATGCCAAATTAAAAATTTCTAAACCAGTAATGATTTCTGAAAAAGCTAGACGAGGTATGAGATTTGATTCATTAATTGTTGGGTTCTTCATTTTTTTTCACGTAGGCGCAAGGTTTTTATCTGCTAGCTTTGAAATTGCAGGCTCCTTTCCCGATAATAGTCAGCCAGCAGCAAATTTTGTTGCAACTTTATGGACTGAAATTTCACCATCATCTTTGAATACTTTAGAGCATATAACATGGTGGTTTGCCCTTGGACTCATTTTAATTTTTCTACCATATTTTCCTTATTCAAAACATGCACACCTTTTTATGGGTCCTATCAACATTATGGCTACAGAAAATTGGAGGTCAATCCAGACTCTTGAGCCGATTGATTTCATGGATGATAAACTAGAACAATATGGGACAGCAAAATTATCAGATATAAATCAAAAACAACTTCTTGATGGATTTGCTTGTGTTCAATGTAATAGATGTCAGGATGCCTGTCCTGCATATGTTACAGGTAAAGAGTTATCTCCTTCTGCAATAGAAATAAATAAACGTTATTTTATGAATGAAAATCTGAAAGATCTTTCTCACGAACGTTTTACTGATACACCACTCAAAGAATGGATGATGACTGAAGAGGCCGCATGGAGCTGTACTACATGCGGATACTGTATTGAAGTTTGTCCTGTGGGGAATGAACCCATGATTGATATATTAAGAATGCGTCAAGATATGGTAATGATGGAATCTGATTTTCCAAAAGATGCTATTGAGACTTTTCAAAAAATGGAGAACTACGGTAATCCTTGGGGTTTATCGCCTAGTCAAAGAGAAAGTTGGATGGAGGGGCACAACGTTCCTTTAATGCGAGATAAAAAAAAAGTTGATATTCTTTATTGGGCTGGTTGTAGCGGTGCATATGATTCAAGAGGAAAAGACATTTCTCAATCAGTTGTTGATATCATGAATAAAGCAAAAATAAATTTTGCATGCCTTGGTAATGAGGAAACTTGTACAGGAGACTCTGCAAGAAGAATTGGTAATGAATATTTATTTCAAAATATGGCCAAGCAAAATAAAAAGACATTTGAAAAATATAACTTTAAAAAGATAGTGACCCAGTGTCCACATTGTTTAACCACATTAAAAAATGATTATGCAAAGCTTGGGATTAAACTTGAAGTAGTCCATCATAGCCAATACATTGATGAATTGATTAAAGAAAACAAAATTCATCCAGACCCTTGGATTGAAGAAAAAGTGACATTTCATGATCCCTGTTATCTTGGAAGACATAATAATGAATATGATGCTCCTAGAGAGATACTTCAATCTCTAATCTCTAATGGTTCCATTGTTGAAATGGATCAATCCAGATCGGAGAGTTTTTGTTGCGGAGCAGGTGGCGGAAACATGTGGTATGAAGTAAAAACAGGAGAGAGAATTAATAAAAACCGTGTAAGTCAAGCAACAGAAACGGATGCTAATATTTTAGCAGCAGCTTGCAATTTTTGCAATATTATGTTAGAAGATGGTGTAAAAACTACAGGAAACGAAAACAGAATAAAAGTTAAAGATGTTGCAGAACTTGTTGCGGAAGGACTAAAAAGGTAAACTCTAATAATTTTCTTTAAAAGCTAATCGCTCATGTCTATCAAATTAATGTTTGCTTCTTTAGAATGTTCTATGATCCGATCATCTCGATAAAATTCCTTAAAATAAATTGTTTTTATTCCTGAATTAGCAATTAGTTTGAAGCAACTGTAGCAAGGAGACGCTGTTATAAAAATTTCTGCAGAGTCAATTTTAACTCCGTTCTTAGCTGCTTGAGCAATCGCGTTAGCTTCTGCATGAGTTGTTCGAATACAATGCCCATCAACTATTTCATGTCCTGCCTCGTCACAATGTGGTAATCCTCTGATACTTCCATTGTACCCTGTAGATAATATTGTTTTTCCTTTCACAATTACAGAGCCTACATTTTTTCTATCACAGGTAGAGCGAGTTGATACTTCAGTCGCAATATTCATGAAGTAAGTTTCCCAGCTTACTCGTTCTTTTTTCAATTCTTATCCAAATAATGATGTAAAAGAGAAATCAAATTTCGTTCCTGTTAAATATCTTAACAGCATATCTAGGTTCTCCATAGTAGAGCTTATCTGCTACTTGAGCAAGTCTTGCAACTAAAATTAAATATGCCCAAGTGGGTACGACTACACTTGCACAACCTTTGATAATTACTTTTTTATTCTGAAATTGGTTGAAATCCATATTCTCTATTTTTTCCCTGAACGACTTCTCTTTAATAATACCATCTTCAACGAAATCTTCCAATAATACGGTTTCCATTTTTAGAAGTACTTTCTAATATTTTCAATAGAGTCGCAAAATTTATCTATATCTGAACTGTCATTATATATGTATATACTCAGTCTAGCAGTTGAGGATTCACCGAGGTTTTTTAATAATGGTTGTGCACAATGATGCCCGACTCTTATTGCAATATTATACTCATTTAAAAATTGTGCTAGATCATGCGGGTGTATTTTATCTAAGTTGAAACTGATAACACCGCCACGATTTTGAGCTGAACCATGTACTCTGATTCCGTTAATATTTTGCAATTTTGTTAATGAAGACTGGGTTAATGTTTGCTCATGATGCTCAATATTTTTCATACCAATTCTCTTAAGGTATTTAACTGCTTCACCAAGGCCAACAGCCTGAGCGAAGTTTGGAGTTCCTGCTTCAAATTTGTATGGCACTGAATTCCAGGTTGATGAATCCATATCTACTTTTTCTATCATTTCACCTCCACCCATAAACGGGTCGAGCTCCTCTAGAAGATCTAATTTACCCCAAAGAACGCCCACACCTGTTGGGCCAAGCATTTTGTGCCCAGAAAAAGTATAATAATCACAACCTAATTCTTCCACATCTACATTCATGTGTGGCACGCCCTGCGCTCCATCGACAATAAATATAGCTTCCACACTATGGGCTAGATTTGCAATATGGTTGATTGGGTTTATTGTACCTAGAACATTAGACATATGTGTAATGGAGACAATTTTTGTTTTTTTATTAAAATATTTTTCGGGATCCGTTAGATCTAGTTCCCCTCTTGAATCTAAGGGAAGGTAGTTTATGACTGCTCCAGTTCTTTGGGCAGTTAATTGCCAAGGAACAATATTTGAATGGTGCTCCATTTGAGAGATGAGGATTTCATCACCATCATTCAATATTTTATCTAGGGATCTGGAGAGTAAATTTATTGACTCTGTTGTCCCTCCAGTAAAAATAATTTCTTTTTCTGATGAAGAATTAATGAAATCACCAATAATTTTTCTGGAGTTTTCAAATCTACTTGTAGCTTCACTTCCTAGGGAATAAATAGCTCTATGAACATTTGCATTAGCCTCCCTGTAGAGTGAAGAGACGCTATCTATTACACAGTCAGGCTTTTGTGTTGTCGCGGCATTGTCTAGATAAATAAGATTTGAATCTCTAAAGATGGGAAAATCTTTTTTGAGTTCGACAGGAGAGAAACTCATATCAAAGCATTCCAAGTTCAAGCTGGGCTGCTTCAGTCATCATATCTCGGTTCCACAACGGTTCCCAAACTAACTCAACGGATACAGATTCAACGTCATTAAGACCTCTAACTTTGCGTTCCGCCTCTCCAGCAATCAGATCTCCCATACCGCAGCCTGGTGCTGTAAGAGTCATTTTAATTTCTATAAGCTTCCCACGCTTTCCATCTGATATTTTTAGATCATAGATTAGTCCTAGGTCTACAATATTTACTGGAATTTCAGGATCGTAACATGTTTTTAGTTGGTCCCATACCTTTTGTTCAGAAAAATCTCTTGAACTTTGATCTATCTCTTTGTACTCATTTTTTAATCCGAGAGCATCAGCATTTTCAGATGAAATCTGAACCATATTATGATTGACTAAAACGGTATAATTCCCGCCGAGAGCCTGCGTAATTTGCACAATACTTCCTTTAACAAGTTTTATTTTATCACCAGAAGGGACTAAAAATGCACTTACATCTCGTAGCAGGCGGATTGATCCTTTTGAAGATTCAATCATGTTACTAATTCTTTAATTTTTTCAACTGCACTTGAAAATCCATTAGTACGTTGGCTTGAAATGGATCCTTGCAAGCCAATGGACTTTATAATAGCGTATCCGTCGGTTGATTGGATCTCTTTCGCGTTTCTGCCATTAAACAGTCTTACCAACAATGAGAGTAGACCTTTTACAATTAAGGCGTCTGAATCGGCACGAAAATAAAATAGATCATTTTTTTTTTCTTCAATTATAACCCAGGCTTGTGAGGTACAGCCGTTGACTTTATTTTTCTCAACCCGATCACTTTCTTTAATTCCTTTAGAATTTTTAGCCATATCCATTAATTGAACAAATTTATCTTTAGGATTTTCAAAAATAGAAAATAGATCGTTAAAGTCACGTAATTTTTCTTCTATTTTCAATTTAGGCCTTTTTTTTGGATCCATTCATTGAAAATATTTTTGATAAATAATGATAAGGATCTTATTTTTATTTTGTTAAAACATTCTTCTGCGAAACCACGAACCAATAATGAAGTAGCTTGACGATTATTTAGACCTCGGGATCGAAGATAAAATAGAGCATCTAGATCCAATTCTCCCGTTGTAGAACCGTGAGAACATTTCACCTCATCTGCAAATATCTCTAATTGGGGATTTGAATTCATACGGGCATTTTTTGATAGAAGCAGGTTTTTATTATACTGACTTGAGTCGGTTTTTTGAGCATGTTTTGATACAATTGTTTTACCTGTGAAAACCCCTGAAGATTGATCTTGCAGTATGTTCTTAAATAGTTGGCTACTATTACAGTTGGGATATTTATGATTAACCACAACAAAATCATCGTTGTGCCGTTTTTCATCGGTGAGACTCAATGAGCTAATTGAGCAACTTGCATTTTCATCATTTAATATTACTTTCAAATTGGTTCGTGTTAATTGACTTCCTCGCGAAAACTGTGAAAAAGAAAAAAAACTATCTTTTCTTTGATCCACATTATAGTTGAAAACATTTTTTGTTTCAGCGGAATTCTTTTGGACTTTGATGTAATCAAGACCTGCGTTTTTATCTAATAAAGTAAACATTGAAAAATTTTGGAAAAAGCTTTTAGCGCTACCCACGTGGTGCTCGAAGAAAGTTGCAGAAGAAGATGACCCAATTTTTAAAATAATTCTTGGATTACTCATTATACTGTTTTTCCCCCCTGAGATAAAGAGAAACCTTACAGGTTTTATTAGGTTAACATTTGGTTCGAGCTCTAATAAAAAACTCTTAGACGAGAAAGCTTCATTTAATAAATCGAAGGGTGTTTGTTCCAGTTTTTCAAGACGGGGAAATATTTCATCTTTTTGATAAGATTTATAAGTTATGTTTGTTTTTTGGGGGATTGAGGATAATTCTTTCTGAAAATGACCATTATAGAAGACTAATGTATCGACTCCCTCCAACCCATTTTCTGAAGAACTAAAGCCAAAATTCATTTTATTTTTTTCTTCAATCTGAATTTGATAATTGGTATCTATCAAGGAGGATAAATCTGTAAATCTCCAATCCTCCATTTTTTTGTTAGGAAAACCCATTTTTACAAATTTAGTAAATGCTTTTTCTCGTTTTAGACGAAAATTGGATGACCTTTCATTGTGCTCTAACAATTTATCAAAATTATACTGGTAATTACTCAGGTTCATTTTTCAAGCCAACCATAGCCTTTTTCTTCGAGCTTTAAGGCTAATTCTTTCCCACCTGATTTTACAATTTTTCCATCAATAAGAACATGAACGAAGTCAGGTTGTATATATTTTAGCAAACGTTGATAATGAGTTATAACTAAAAAAGATTTTTGATTATCCCTATATTTATTTACGCCATCGGCTACTGTTTTCAATGCATCAATATCAAGTCCTGAATCAGTCTCATCTAAAATGGATAGATGAGGTTCTAGAGTAAGCATTTGCAAAATTTCATTTCTTTTTTTTTCCCCACCTGAAAATCCATTATTCACTTCGCGTTGCAAATAGGATGGATCCATATCAACAAGTTCCAATTTTTCTTTTATGAGCTTGAGAAAATTGGCCGCATCGAGTTCAGGTTCATTTCTATGTTTTCGTTTTGCATTTAATGCAGCTTTCAAAAAGTAGGTGTTATTCACACCAGGAATTACAACAGGGTACTGAAATGACATAAAGATACCTGCAAGGGAGCGATCTTCAGGAGACCAATCGTTAATAGAATTTCCTAAATATCTAATGTCACCAGAAATAATTTCGTATCCATCACGACCAGATATTACGTTTGCTAATGTACTTTTACCTGAACCGTTGCGGCCCATGATTGCATGTACCTCACCAGGGTTTAATTTTAGATTGAGTCCTTTTAAAATCTCTTTATCTTCAACTCCTGCATGGAGATTAGAAATAGTTAACATATTGTTTTTTTACCCAACGCTCCCTTCCAGGCTGACTTCCATTAATTTGGTAGCTTCAACAGCAAATTCCATAGGCAATTCTTTGAACACATCTTTACAAAAGCCATTTACAATCATAGATACAGCATTTTCCGTTGAAATTCCGCGCTGATTGCAATAAAATAACTGGTCCTCACCAATATTTGATGTTGTAGCCTCGTGCTCCATTTTGGCTGAGGGGTTTCTGACATCAATGTAAGGAAATGTGTGCGCTCCGCATTTATCTCCGATTAAAATAGAATCGCATTGTGAAAAATTTCTAGCATTTTCTGCACCTTTCATAATTTTGACCTCGCCGCGATAGGTTTGCTGCCCTTGACCAGCTGATATACCTTTAGAAATTATGGTGCTCTTAGTATTTTGTCCCAAATGTACCATTTTTGTTCCTGTATCTGCTTGTTGGTGATTATTAGTAACCGCAACAGAATAAAACTCTCCAATGGAATTATCACCTTTCAAAATACAGGATGGGTATTTCCAGGTGATAGCAGAACCAGTTTCTACTTGAGTCCATGATATTCTGGAGTTTTTTTCAAGGCACGTACCACGTTTTGTTACAAAGTTATATATACCGCCTTCACCAGTTTTTGGGTGCCCAGGATACCAATTTTGAACAGTTGAGTATTTAATCGTTGCCTCTTCGTGTGCAATAAGCTCAACTACCGCAGCGTGAAGCTGATTTTCATCTCGCATTGGTGCAGTACACCCTTCAAGATAACTAACTTCACTTCCTGCATCTGCAATAATTAGAGTTCTTTCAAATTGTCCTGTTTTTGCTTCATTAATTCTGAAATAAGTGGATAATTCCATTGGGCATTTGACACCTTTAGGAATATATACAAAACTTCCATCTGTGAAAACAGCCGAATTCAATGTTGCAAAATAATTATCAGTGTAAGGAATAACTGACCCTAAATATTTTTTTATTAAATCGGGATAGTCCTGCACTGCCTCTGAAAAACTACAAAAAATAACGCCAGCCTCTTTGAGCTCCTTTTTGAATGTTGTTGCAACAGAGACGCTATCAAATACTGCGTCTACAGCAACACCTGAGAGCATTTTTTGTTCCTCTAATGGGATTCCTAGTTTATCATAGGTTGCTAAGAGATCTGGGTCAACCTCGTCTAAGCTCGAGAGTTCTTTTTTCTTTGGTTGTGAAAAATAGCTAATTGCTTGGTAATCAATATTTGGAAATTTTACATTAGCCCAATTAGGGGTCTCCATTTTTTTCCAATGCGCAAATGCTTTTAACCGCCATTCAAGTAACCATTTAGGTTCTTTTTTCTTTCCTGAGATAGTACTAATAGTGTGCTCATTGAGACCTGGAGGTAGAGTTTCTGATTCAATATCTGTAATGAATCCGTATTCGTATTCTTTGTTTAGCTTTGAATCAATAATTTGCTTTTCGCTTGGCATGATATCAAATATTTGGTGTAAAAAAAAACTAGGCGGAAAAACTAGTACCGCACCCGCAGGTGCGTTCAGCGTTGGGGTTTTGTATTTGAAATCCGCCATTGAGTAAATCATCAGAATAATCTACTTTGACATCTTTCAAGTAAAGCCAACTTTTTAAATCGCAGACTATTTTTAATCCGTTAGATTCAAAAGCTTTATCAGTAGTTTTTTGGTTAGTCTCAAAATCCATTTTGTAAGTCATCCCAGAACAACCCCCACCCTCAACAGACATGCGCAGAATTCTAATTTCTCCTCCATTTGCTTTCATAGCTATTTTTAGTTGTTTGACTGCTTTTTTAGATACAGTAATTGAGGCATTTTTAAATTGCTGTTGTTGCTCTTCTATTGATGTTTGTTTGTGTGTGTTTTCAGTCATTATTCCCATTCCGTTTTAATTTGTGGTTCTTCATTTGCAACAGGTGTTGGAGTAAATCCTAGTTTTTCTTTTGCATCTTCGGTCATCATTTTTGGTTCCCAAGGGGGATCAAAAGTAACGTCAACCTGTACTTCATTAACCGATTTTATTTTAGATACTTTTTGTTTTATGTCATCGGCCATATGTTGCCCCATACCACAACCTGGAGTGGTTAGAGACATAGTTATAAAGATATCGGATTTTTTATCTTTTTTTTCTTTTATGTCGATATTGTAAATAAGACCCAGGTTCCATAAGTCAACCGGAATCTCGGGATCCACGCATTGTTTCAGCATTTCTATAATCTCGTTTCTAATTTCCATCCTAGTTTGCAAAGTCAGCTAGTGTCATTTGCTCAAGCAATAACCTAATTGAATCATTTATTTGATTGATGGGATTCCGAATGTTACATGAATTAAGTTGAATGCAATCTGAATCAAAATAACAGTCCATTAGCCCTACAGGGCCTTCAAGTATTTCGATAAAATTTTTCATGTTTACGTTATTTGATTTACTTCTAAATCTATACCCTCCGGTTGGACCTTTAACTGATTGTATAATTTTTTTTTTTGATAATTTTTGAAGAGTTTTTGAAAGTAATTCATGCGGAATGCAGTATTGCCGAGCAATTTCTTTTGCTGGTACCAACCTATCAGTACTACTATTTTGCAGATGCCTCACGGCAATTAGTGCATACTCAACTTTTCTTGTAATTTTTAGCATAGATTTAATAATATGTTCAAATTTATTTTAAACAACCATATTCCTGCAAGTGTTAAACACGACTAAATTTGTCCGTTTAGTTAAGTTTAGAATAATATTAATCAACAAAAATTAATGTCTCCTCGGTTTTTATTATGTCTCCAATGATTGACACCGGAAAATCAACATTTGAAATAAATGTTTTTGCCTCTTTTTCTGATAAACAGATTAGAAGACCACCCGAAGTCTGTGCATCCGATGTTAAAAGCATATCTATTTCCGTTAATTTGTTGTTAAATCGGGTGATGTCTCTGACATAATCTAAATTTCGTTTTGTTCCACCAGGTACAAATCCATCTTTGGCTAATTTTTTAGTTCCGGGAAGATATTCTAAATTTTTAAAATTTATTTTTGCAGAGACTTTGCTAGCTTCACAAATTTCACGCAGATGCCCAAGCAAGCCGAATCCAGAAATATCTGTAACAGCATGGACCTTAACTTGTTTTAAGATATCTGCAGCGTATTTATTTAAAGTAGACATTGATTCAATCGCAACCTGAATTATATCATCTGTGGCGATATTTTTTTTTATGGCTGTGCTGATTATTCCAGTTCCTAGAGGTTTTGTCAGAATTATTTTATCACCTTCTTTTGCTCGAGAATTTACCCATAATTCATTTTTTGCAATTTCGCCGGTTACTACTAAGCCATATTTTGGTTCTCTATCATCAACTGAGTGTCCTCCGACTATCGGGATACCCGCCTCCTGTGCTTTATCTTCACCTCCTTGAAGAATTTGGGTCAGTATGGATTTAGGTAAATCATTTATTGGGAATCCAACAATATTTAGAGCAAAAAGAGGTTGACCACCCATAGCGTAAATATCTGAAAGTGAGTTTGCTGCCGCAATTTGGCCAAAAGAATAAGGGTCGTCAACAATTGGTGTAAAGAAGTCCACTGTTTGCACAATATAATTACCGTGGTTGTCCCGAACTATCGCGGCGTCATCCGAATCTTTGTATCCAACAACTACAGAATCATATTTTTTAGTACTTAAATTTCCCAATACTTGGGTAAGGTCCTTAGGACCTATTTTACATGCTCAACCGGCGCCGTGGCTTAGGGTAGATAATCGTATTTTGTCTTTATTTGTCATAATTGGTTTTTAACAGTCATCACAGAGTGTTATATAAGCTAAGTTTCGTCCTCTGCCAAGGTTATTAGCCCATCCTCTGGAGTTAGTGTAATTTGTTCTGATTTATCCGGTATAAGAGAAACGCCAAATAATTTATCTCTTTCGTTTTGGTGTTTATTAAATTGTATGCCGAGGCAAACTTCCTTTCTCAGTAAAGCCGCTTCGGTACAATCTCCGTAAGGTATAGTTATAGATGTTTGATTCTCAAATGAGAAATAAAAGTCAGCAGGTTTTATGTATAGTTCACTACCCTCAGCTCTGAATAAGTCGTCGTAAACATCTAGTGCTAGCGGCTCCTCAGATACTTGGGCCATTATTTGTGAGACGAATTGGTTAGAAACCATAAAATCCTCTACACCACTATTTAAAATAATATCAATGTTCTCACTATCCATAACCTCTGTAATGAGTTTTGGCCATTTCTTTAATTTTTTATTTTGTAGAATTTGACGAACTCTAATAAGCAGGGAAATTACGTAAGCGTCCATTTCCTCAATGGTTATACCCCCGGGAGATAAAATTAAAATACTGTCAAAATTTTGAGGCTCGATATCATTTAGATCATTTAAATCATTCAAGTCAGTGGACTTTATACTCAGATTTAACTTTGGGTAATCATCCTTTAATTGAGCTAAGTAGGAATCCATATCTGGAGTTTTTTCATGATGAAAGGCTATTATCTCCGATTCATCAGGGACATATGTACATAGTTTTTCCATGATTATTGCAGCTTTTGATGTCCAATTGAGAATTGCCACTTTTTGTTTTCGTAAGTTAACAACCATATCTGGTATTTTGTTTACCTTGGGCTTTTGTACTGGTTCAGGGAAGTAGAATATTGTTGAATCGTCTTCAGCAAATACAATAAGCTCGTCATTTTCCGATATCTTTGTATCGCTTGGCGGATTTAGTTTGATTTCTCCACCTCCAGTGTGAACTCCCATAGGTGTACTATCCCTGAAGCGGTTAATACTTTCACCAAAAGTTAAGGTCCCCCCCCATCCATTTTCGGGCTTATAAAAATAGAATTCATTTCCGTCAAATCCAACCATATCACTGTAAACAACTGATAGTCCGTTTCGGCTAAGAGCTAGTTGGGCAATCATTCTTGAAAGAACACTAACCTCATTCAAAGCTTTTACTGTTCCCTCAGTAATATTTTCTGCTAAGTCTCGATCTCTATCGGAGTGTATTTCACACACTATAGGGGGATGTTCTTCTCCATCACAAACTGCAATGATCGACATAATTGATTTTAAGACTAAAGCGTCGGCTAATTTTAATTCAGTTGCTGGTCTCCAACTTGGCGCTGAATTCATGATAATGACGGATCGTGCGTGTTTAGCCTGGACCTTTTTTAGGCTATTAATATTTGTTGTTATCCCAGAACGAGTTATTACTCTTGTAGAAGCAAAATCAAGTATGTTATCACGAATGATATTATCCATCTCTTCTTTATCGTCTTCTGCTAGAATTACGATAGCTGCATCTGGTTCAGATTCATTTGCCTCTATTAATTCCCGGATTACTTCAATTATACGATCGCCGAATCCTAAAATTAGTGTATGATTTTGTTCTAAAACTAAGCTTCTCCCTCTCCTTAATTCTGCTAATTTTGATTCAAATACACTGGTTATAAATGCAACCATACTTGAAAAAAGGACTAGACCGACCAGGACTCCAATAATGGAGGTAATTTTTGCAGGCCAGTTGCTATCTCCGTCTGTCTCAGCTGCAGAGCCCTCCATAACTGCTACGTAAACTCTCCAAGGAATTTCAAACCAGCCACTTAATGTTTCATCTGGGATAAAAATATTTGCTAATACCCTTAATAACACCATAGATAAAAATCCGAAAGTAAATAAAAGTAATAACGCAAGAAAAATTGATGCGCTTCCACGAGACATAAAATTATCTACTTTATATCGGATTCGCTGATTAAGAGGATATGGTTTGTGCTTGATCATGCCCAAAAGATAATACTTTATTAATTCCGTTATATTAAATTTTTTTTTAAAAAAACGATACAAAAAAATAGTTAGATATCATGTTTTTGGTCTAACCCTTGGTCTAACCCAATGAATAATCAGATTGACAATTAATTCCTTTTCATAGTTAGGGTCATCGTGCTAGATTTGGTTAATATACTTTACATTAAAATATATAAATCCTTACAGAACTAATCAGTTTATATCATTCAAGTAATTTTTTAAAAAACTATAAAAATAATCAAGAAGTATGGGTAAAACATTCAAAACGATTGATGAAGCAATTATAAGATTTGCTGGAGACTCTGGCGATGGGATGCAACTAACGGGGGGAAGGTTTACAGAAACCACCGCAATAGTTGGTAATGATCTTAGTACCTTACCTGATTTTCCGGCAGAAATTAGGGCTCCTGCAGGTTCTCTTGCGGGTGTAAGCGCTTTTCAACTTAAATTTTCATCAAAAGACATACACACACCTGGTGATAGGCCTGATGTATTAGTTGCAATGAATCCTGCCGCGTTAAAAGTGCATCAAAAAGATTTAATTCCTGGTGGCACACTCATAATTAACACTGATGCTTTCACAAAAAAGAATTTGAATTTTGCAGGATATGAGACTAATCCAGTAGAAGATGGTACTTTAGAAGATTATTTCACCGTAATCCCCATTGAGATGAACAAAATGGTTACTGCAGCATGTGAACATATGGAATTATCATCAAAACTGGTACTTCGGACAAAAAACTTTTTTGCTCTCGGTGTCTTATTTTACATGTATGATAGACCTCTTGATGCAACTGAAAGTTGGCTTAAGAAAAAATTTGCAGGGAAAGACTCTATAATTGATGCAAATACGGTTTCGATGCATGCTGGGTATAATTATGCAGACACTACTGAGCTTTTTACAACTCGTTTCAAAGTAGAAAAAGCTTCACTGCCAAAAGGAACCTATCGAAATATTAATGGCAATCTCGCTACTTCATTAGGTCTCTTGGCTGCATCAGAGAGGTCAGATCTAGAGCTCTTCCTAGGTAGTTATCCAATAACTCCTGCTAGTGATATTTTGCACACATTATCTGCCTGGAAACACTATGGTGTTAAAACCTTTCAAGCAGAGGATGAAATTGCAGGTGTAACGTCTGCAATAGGAGCCGCGTATACTGGTAGCTTGGCGGTAACAACAACATCTGGGCCGGGAATTGCCTTGAAAGGCGAAGCTATTGGTTTAGCGATAATTACCGAGCTACCTCTAGTAATAATAAATGTCCAAAGAGGTGGACCAAGTACAGGGCTTCCTACCAAGACTGAGCAGTCTGATTTAAATCAAGCGCTCTATGGTAGGAATGGTGAAGCGCCTATGCCTGTGATTGCAGCCTCCACTCCGGGAGATTGTTTTTATGCTGCTTATGAAGCATGCAAAACAGCTATTAAGCACATGACACCAGTGATGTTGCTAACAGATGGTTACCTTGCAAATGGCTCCGAGCCCTGGAATATACCAAAAGTAAAAGATCTCGAACCCATCGACTCTAATTTCGCAAAAAAACCTAATGCTGATGGAGATTTTCTTCCATACTTAAGAGATGACAAAACCTTATCAAGACCATGGGCAATACCTGGAACACCCAATTTAGAGCATAGGGTCGGAGGAATTGAGAAAGCTGAGAATACTGGGCATGTGAGTTATGACCCTGAGAACCACCACAGAATGGTTTTATTAAGGCAAGAGAAGGTTGATAGGATTCAGAATGATATACCTAACACAAAAATATACGGTGAAGCCCATGGGGACCTTTTAATTTTAAGTTGGGGTGGTACTTACGGAGCTTGTAGGTCTGCATCTGAAACATTACAAGATGCAGGAAATAAAGTTTCCCATGTTCATTTGCGCTGGATAAGTCCCTTGCCAAAAGATTTGGGCGAAATTTTGATTCATTTTAAACATGTTTTAGTACCCGAAATTAATCTTGGACAATTATTAAGATTGATCAGATCTGAGTATCTTGTTGACGCAAAGGGATTAAATCTTGTTCGAGGGAGACCAATCGGAGCCGCTACAATAGTTGAAACTGTTAACGAAATGTTGAGGTAATTTGATTATGAGTGAAATAAATACACCACAATTAACAAAAAAGGATTTTGAATCGGACCAAGCAGTAAGGTGGTGCCCTGGTTGTGGGGACTATGCTATACTAGCACAGGCCCAAAAACAAATGCCTACATTTGGTCGTAAGCGAGAAGAATTTGTTTTCGTTTCCGGTATTGGTTGTTCGAGCCGGTTTCCATATTATATGAATACGTATGGGTTTCATAGTATCCATGGACGAGCACCCGCTATTGCAACTGGTGTGAAAATTTCTAATCCTGAACTCTCTGTTTGGGTCATTACTGGAGACGGTGACGGTCTCTCTATTGGTGGAAATCATTTCATGCATGCTCTGCGCAGGAATATGGATTTAAACATATTGTTGTTTAATAATAGAATTTATGGTCTGACAAAAGGGCAATATTCACCAACCTCTGAAGTGGGTAAAGTGACTAAGGCCACCCCTTATGGGTCAATTGATATCCCACTAAATCCGCCATCTTTAGCGCTGGGAGCACAAGCTACTTTTGTAGCTAGGACAATCGATAGATGGCAAAAACATCTAGCAGAAATGATGGAGAGATCATACAACCACGATGGTGGATCGCTAATAGAAATTTATCAAAATTGTAACATATTCAATGACGGAGCCTTCGAGCCCTACACCTCAAAAGATAAATTAGATAATGTCATAGAATTGAAAAATGGAGAGCCGATGCTTTTTGCAAAAGAAACTAAGGGAGTTAAGCTTGATGGATCGAAAGCTATTGTTGTGGATATGGATAAGAATAGCATAGATGACCTCCTAATCCATGGTGAATCGGATCTTAATTTAGCTCAAATTATAGCCAATTGGACTTCAAATCCCGATCTTCCTGAGCCAATTGGCGTTATTTACTGTGTTGATAAACCTACCTACAATCAGGACATGGTCAACCAAATCAGCAAAGCTAAAGAGTTAAAAGGAGATGGGAAAGTTCAAGATTTATTGAATAGTGGTGATACTTGGGTAGTGAGTTAAATTAATATGGAATTCCGGATTGAAACAGATAGTATCGGTCCGGTTAAAGTACCTTCAGACCGTTACTATGGCGCCCAAACACAGAGATCGTTAGAGAATTTTAAGATAGGTCATCAGAGATTTCCCCGCGATTTTATAAGAGCATATGGCATACTAAAAAAAGCAGCGGCTAATGTAAATTGTTCCTTTGGATCTCTAGATAAAAAACTTTCAAATGTCATTGGTTTAGCTTGTGATGACGTAATTAATGGGGATTTAGATGATCATTTTCCTTTAGTTGTTTGGCAAACAGGAAGCGGTACCCAAACTAATATGAATTTTAATGAAGTTATTGCAAATCGTAGTATTGAAATTATGGGGGGAGAGTTAGGTAGTAAAAACCCAGTACACCCTAATGATCACGTAAATATGAGCCAGTCAACGAATGACACGTTTCCAACTGCAATAAATATTGCTGCTGTTGAATCTGCTCAAAATAAATTAATACCGTCATTAATTGAGCTAAGGGATTCTCTCAATGATAAGGTTAAAGAATTTAATAAAATAATCAAGGTTGGTCGCACGCACCTTCAAGATGCTGTTCCACTTAGCTTAGGTCAAGAATTTTCCGGATATGTTGCCTCATTGGATAATGGAATTCTACGTTTGAAAAACTCCTTAGAAAGTTGTTATGAATTGGCTATGGGTGGTACTGCAGTAGGTACAGGAATTAATTCTTTGGAAGGTTTTGGTGAGGCTGTTGCAAAAGAAATTTCAGATATCACAGGTAAGGATTTTAGAACAGCAGAAAATAAATTTGAAGCATTGGGCGGGCAAGACTGCATTGTGGAACTATCTGGAAGTTTAAAAGTTATTGCAGTCTCTCTGTTTAAAATAGCCAATGATATCCGCTGGCTTGCCAGCGGGCCTAGATCTGGTATAGGTGAACTAATACTACCAGCAAATGAGCCAGGGTCATCAATTATGCCAGGAAAGATAAACCCTACACAGTGTGAAGCTATAACGATGGTATGTACTCAAGTACTAGGTAACGATGCAACTATATCATTTGCTGGAGCAAGTGGTAATTTTGAACTAAATGTTTATCGACCCGTGCTTGCGTACAACATTTTACAGTCTATTCAGCTGTTAGCTGATTCTACACTTTCATTTAGTTCAAATGCCATTAAAGGCCTCAAAGCTAACAAAAAACGAATTAATTATAATTTACATAATTCACTTATGCTAGTCACTGCACTAAACCCTCACATCGGATATGATAGAGCTGCGGAGGTTGCAAAAAAAGCTTACAAAGACAAAACTTCGTTAAAACAGTCTGCCATCTCTTTGGGTTATATGTCTGCCGAAGATTTTGATAAGCTCGTTCAACCTGAAAAAATGATTTATCCAAAAAATAAATAATTATTATTAGATTGTTAAAACTAAATTAAAAATGCCTTTTTTTAAAAATTACCTTGAATTGTAAATTTTCATGTGGGCAAATCATTTCAAAATATAAAATTTAAATTAATAATTACTTCTTGCATTATCACTACAAGTATTGGAGTAATTATTGGTTTGGGTTTGGTGGCGTATTTTTCACAGAATCTACCCTCGATTGAACAATTAGAAAACTATGACCCTGATTTAGTCACTCAGATCATATCTGCTGATGGTAAGGTGCTGAATGAATTATTTGTTATGAAACGAGTTTTTGTCGAATTAGAAAAAATCCCAAAACACATGCAGCAAGCAGTTATATCATCTGAAGACAAAAGATTTTATCATCACTGGGGTCTATCAATTCGTAGTCTTTTTCGAGCAGTTGTAGTGAATATCTCTTCCTTAAATCCTTATGCACAGGGTTTTAGTACACTGACACAACAGTTAGCCCGTAATCTCTATAAATCTGTTGGTTTTGAAGATAGCTACGTACGGAAGATCAAAGAAATAATCACTGCAATTCAAATTGAAAGAACTTATACAAAAGAAGAAATACTAGAAATGTATCTAAACACCGTACATTTTGGCCATGGGACCTATGGTGTTGAGGCAGCTACGAAACGGTTTTTTGGGAAGCAATCAAATAAATTAACCATAGATGAGTCTGCATTACTTGTTGGTTTGCTTCCTGCGCCCGCCAGCTATTCGCCTGTTCATCACCCCCAAAAAGCACTGAAACGTCGAAATACTGTATTGAGATTAATGCGAGATCAGAACTACATATCTAACGGCGTATATTACGAAAGTAGGGCGAAAAACCTAGATGCAGTACAAGATCAACCCAAGAGAGGACAAGCACCATATTTTACTGAATATGTAAGGAGGATTCTAGAAAAGCAAGATGAGGAACTAGGTATTAACATATACCGAGACGGTCTAAAAATATACACAACTTTAGATTCTCGGCTTCAAATGGTTGCTGAGAGGGCTGTTATTAAAACAGTTTTAGAAGACCAAGAGAGACTTAATCGAAGACTATTTAATGAAAGGGAAGAATTTGAGCAACTTGCATATTTAACCATATACCCAGAAGACACGGTGAAAATGATGTTAAAAGGGGAAGGGAAACTTTATAAAGATTTGAGAGATAAACTGTTAGTTCAGTGTGCTTTCATCGCGATCGACCCAACAACGGGCTCTATTCTAGCAATGATTGGTGGGAGACCAGATTATCATGACCAATATAATCGCACGGTTCAGGCCCGGCGTCAGCCTGGATCTGTTTTTAAACCATTTGTATATACAACTGCTTTGGATAATGGCTACCCTGTAACTGAGCAATTATTGAATCAACCAGTAGTTTTAAATGTTCAAAATACTGATGGGAGTTGGGTTAAATGGAAGCCTCAAAATTATGATGGGGGAACTGGCGGATTAACTACTTTCAGAGAAGGATTAAGGAAGTCTTTAAATTTAATTTCTGTTAGAATGGTACAGCAAGATATTGCTCCAGCAGAACAAGTGAAACGGACTGCAAAAAGGATGGGCATAAGTACTGATATACGTGCTGTTGATGCCATAGCACTAGGGACTTCTGAGGTATACCAAATTGAAATAGTTGGGGCTTACTCAGCTTTAGCAAATAAAGGAGTTTATTCAAAACCATTTGCGATTCAAAGAATTGAAGATCGTTATGGTAATATTTTAAAAGAATATTACCCTGAAAGAAAAGAAGTACTCAGTGAGGAGACAGCCTACTTAATGACAAATCTTATGCAAACTGTAATGGATAGAGGCACGGCAGGAAGCGCTCGTTGGAAATATAATTTCAATCGACCCGCAGCGGGTAAGACTGGGACAACACAAGGATGGAGTGACGCATGGTTTGTTGGTTTCACACCACAAATTGCGGCCGGAGGTTGGTTTGGAGTAGATGATTTTCGTGTTCCTCTAGGCCCGGGTCAGGATGGTACTAAAGCTGCGCTTCCTGCATGGGCTCGTTTTATGCGAGATGCCCATGATACACTCAATTTAAAGTTGGAAAAATTTATAGTTCCAAATGGTATTTTAAAAAAAGAAATTTGTTCGTTAACTAAAAAGCTACCACAAAATTCATGCCCTTTAGAAAAAGAAGTATTTAAAAGCGGTACCGAGCCTGGTCAGACATGTCAAGTTCATAGAGGGGGATAAGAAATTAAATAAAAATTTGAATTTAAGTTTTTAATCTTCACTATTCTTTTCCCTTGAAAATTTGATTAATGATATAGGCGCTCTTTCCCTCACAGTGTGAATTGTTAAATAAATTCCAATTAGAAGGGTGACTATATTTGGTGTCCAAATGCCAATCAAAGGGGACACAAGGTTTCTGTCTGCCATTTTTTCTCCCCCCAATAATAATATGTAGTATAGCAGAAAAAATGTAAAACTTAGGCTTGTACTTACTGCAAAACTACCCTTCTTTGCCATCACTCCAAGAGAGGTACCTAACAAAACAAAAATTATGCATGCGATCGGTAATGAGAATTTTTTGTGAATTTCAACCCCATATTTATTTTTACTTTTCATGTAACTTTGAATTAGGTTGTATTCATTTTTTATTTGCCTTTCTAAACTTCTTAGTTGACGTTCTTTTTTATTACGATCAGAGCTTTTTATGTTAGGATCATTTTTTAATGACTCTCTTGCTTGAACTATAATTTCTTTTGCTTCATCTATGTTATTTGTATATACACTATCGCCAATAGATCTAAAAAATGAACCACTTAGTCTCTTTTTAACAATGTTTAATCTTTTATCATAATTTTTTTGTTTAGTTACCATCATTTTAACGGTCATTTCCCTATCGGTTCTATTGGAAGAGTCACGGCGGTTCAAAAGTAAATCTTCTGCAGGAATTAATATTTTGTGTGTTTCAAAAATTATTCTTCTGTAATTAGAAAAATCTCCTACTTCTAACTCATGAATTTCACCATCAAACAAAGTAAGTAAGAATGCATCTTTTAGAATGCTCAAAGTCCCAGTATTTGCATGTATGCTGGTTTGGGTATCTTTTTGTTTACCTTTTGAAAAAATACGCACATCAGACATTAGGTCCTCAGACTTACCACCAATTATCATACTGTAATTAGGCAAATTATCGAGGAAAACTCCTGGCTCTATATTAATGTCAGGACGTTTACGATATATGTCACCAGATAATAAGCGAGCTCTAAAATTCATTTCTGGCAATATGAAATTATTAAAAAAAGTGAGTAACATGGCAATTAACAAACCAAATAGGAGCGGAGACCTAATGATATGCAAAAAGCTTATTCCCGAAGATCGCATCGCATTTATTTCGTTATCTTCTGAAAGTCTACCAAACATCATGAGGGAGGAAAGCAATATCGCCATTGGAACAGATAGAGCCATAATCCATGCTAGATTTAGGAAAAGATACTCAAAAATAGTTATTAAATCGAGCCCCTTACCGAGGAATCGATCGATTGCTCTGAGGAGAAAATTGATAAATAAAATAAAAGTAATTATTAGTAATGAGAAAATGAAAGGGTAGATCATTTCTCGCAATAAATACTTTGATAATAATTTCATGGATTAATGTATAATTAGTTTAATAGTTTAATTTCATGCGAAAATCATTTAATCCGAAAATGAATTCGTGTAATTTAAGTATCAATATATTTTAATATAATGGGTAAAAGTAAAATGGTGGGTGTAGCTCAGCTGGTTAGAGCACCTGGTTGTGGCCCAGGAGGCCGTGGGTTCAAGTCCCATCACTCACCCAAAAATTTCGGGGTGTAGCGTAGTCCGGTTAGCGCG
>MDTA01187658.1_pt1 | contig 25646 bp, 22 predicted proteins | sample 811151 | NCBI WGS metagenome assembly MDTA01 (sample SAMN05326648, study PRJNA326480) | marine metagenome | isolation source: seawater | place: Indian Ocean: South | collected 2010 | reverse complement strand
GGAGGCGCTAAAGAGCGTCTTGCCGGACCCGACATCTATTCCTGAGTTTGTAAAGACAGCGAGCTCAGTCACTCAAGAGACCTCTGACAATCTCTTCGCTCTAGTGATGGTAGAAGACAATCGAGTGATGAAGAAGTTTGCTACAGCAGATAAAGGAAACACCTGGTTGTCTGCTCTTTACTTCTCTATGAATAAAGACCATTTGCCCCGTGAAGCCCAAAAAGTAGCTGCAGCAAACCTGCTTATGGCATGTGAGCATTACGGCATCGAACCTACCAGCGATATCATCTCCCTTTCCGGAGACCATTTGCCTACTACCAATCTTGTAGATGTGAGTGGCGAGCGACTTAGTACTGTAAAAAAGGCGTCCACAGATTCCGCAGAGTATGCGGTCACCTTAGAGGACGGAACTGGTATTTACCCAATTAATGATGCTGCCTCAGTAAGAGCAGCAGATCAATATTTCTCACGTAACGAGGGCCAATTTGAGCCCAGACGGAGACGTGAGTACGCAGTCAAAGTAGCGGCTGCAGCGGACAAAGCAGGGCTCTCTCTTGGAGATGAGATCCTAAAATATGCGGGAGAGGGTTACTCCAAAGGACTCCAGGGTCACCTGGACGTGCGTAGACACCATATCGTAGAGATGGATCTTTCCGGAGACAAGCGAGTTGAATTCGACAAGCTTGCGTCCGCACGTCAAAGTATGGACCCTACTGAGTTTGCGGAGAGCCTGCATAGATTTGATCGGTCTGCGGGCCTTGATCGTCTCTATGATAGGGATATTGCAGATCCCTGGTATGCGACATTCAATATGTCTAAAATTGCCAAAGGGTCCCTTCCTGCACCCAAATCTTTCGATGTAGCTGGACATCGGGTAACTGAGGATGATCTTAGATCTCTCGCCGAAGACTATAAGGCTCTTGTTGATTTCTTCGGTGAGTCTGCTGCCAAGTCATTTGCTTCAGACCCCGTAAAAATCTTTTCCTCTATGCCCCTGCCACAGAAAAAACTAGTGGCTCGGTGGGCTACTGATACTCGAGCAGGAGCTTAAAATGATCTATGGCGATGACAATATCCACGTAGCACTTGAAAAAACCGCAGGCCTAGGTGGCGCGTTATCTAAGTATTTTAAAAATGCTCCCAAAAGTGCGGGATTTCAAAAGTCCCTGGAAGCTGCCAAGGCGAGAGGCAGTAAGAATGTCCCTGGCTATACTCCCCGCGCTAAAAGAACTTTTGAGGCGTTTGGTCTGAACACCACTAGCGGCAGGCGGCCCGTCGCTGCAGGTGCTGGATTTAAGAAGACTGCTAATATTCAGATGGTTAAGATGTTTCTTAGGCAAGGACTAAGCGCAGAGGCCGCTGTTAAGCGGGCATATCCACATTGGACTAGGGCTCGTAGGGCTGCGTTAGTTAGAAGAATCCGAGGGTAACGTGGCACAACCACTTCTCAGACCAGCAGGTATTCTAGAGGACGAGTATGGATTAGAACTCGTTACTCTCGATATCCTATGTTTGCAGAAGTATGGCCATACTTACATTGACTGGGATTCAGAGGCACTCAAACTTGAGCTAATGGAAGACTTCGGCATGGTCGGAGACATGACTTGGGAAAGAATCCAAGCTGCCAGGCTGCTACATAAGAACGACACATTCTGGAAAGAGTGGGAAGTCTTTGAAAAGATAACCGCTGCGATTATTGGGGAGCACCCCATATTTAGTTACGCACAACCGCCAGATGCAGATGAAATTGCCATCGCACTTAGTACAGCTGAGAAAGTAGCAAGTAACGAATATAGCGACGATGTGTGTGGCTATATTGCTGCAGCCTGCTTAGCTGATGGCATGTGGTACCTCGATGACCCGTTAGATATTGCACTAGACGCGCTCTTAGATCACGATAGAAAAAAGGGTATTGAGAGAGACTTTGAGCTAGTTGCAAGTAAACTACAGAAGACTGACTCCTATATAGAATCCCCAGAAAGTGCTATAGATGTACAAGTGAATCATGTACTCGGCGTTCGTACTGCTCTAAAAGAGCAGCAAGCCCGAGTTAAGAAGCAAATGGCCCTACTTCCCGAGTTGATAAAATAATGAACAACATTGATTGGAACCCCGCTATCGCCATTGCTTTTTTTGATGAAGTTGGTGAGATTGAAAAGTCTGCCAGCTTCTTTGCTGGTATTGGTAAGGCCGTAGGTAAGTGGGCGGGCCGAACAGGTAACGTGGGCCGCAAATCCGGCGACATGGTATTTCGGGAAGGTACCGGTAAGGGCGGCGGTTTGTGGGGCGGAAAGCAGGGCTACTACCAGCTCACTGAAAAGGGCGCGAAAGGTGGCTTAGGAGTCGCTGCTCGTAGACATGCGACCAATGTAGGAATATGGGCTAGTAGAAACCCAAGAGCTGCAACTGGTATGGCTGCGGGCGGTGGCTACTTGGCCTTGACGTAAAGGTAGGGATCTATGATTAATAAAGGATTCGGTCCCGCTAGTGCATACAGAGCAACCACTCACAGGCATGGTTCTCTAGACGCACGTAATACCAACTTCAGGTATCCCTCCCAGTGGTGGGATGTTGCCCATATGGAGTTGCCGAGCTCTGTTAAGCACCTATTCAAGTGGTGCCGCTATCACGTACTAGTAAATCCACTTATCAGTTCCGTTACTAAAAAGATGGCGGCGTACCCCATCACAAAAGTTCTTGTAGATGAGCCTAATGAGCTGGGCTTCGATAAACACAAGAATCGGTGGGAGGATCTACTTTTTCGTACGCTAGACATCAACAGGCTGCAAGTTGAGATCGGCCTTGATTACCATACATACGGTAATTGCGTTGTTTCTGTTATGTACCCGTTTCATAAGTACTTAGAGTGCAAGAGCTGCAAGTACCAAGATCGGATCAAGAGACTTAAGTTTAAGAAGCAGTGGGATTTTAGGGGGTTTGAGTATCACCTCAACTGCCCTAAGTGCGGCCATAACGGAGTAGCTAAAGCCAGGGACGTCTTCTACAAGGCGGCTCGAGACATTAGAGTAATTCGATGGAACCCCGCAGATTTGGAGATTGACTTTAATCCAATTACTCAAAAGTCTGAGTTTGCTTATAAGATCCCCGGTAAGATTAGAAAGAAGGTCCTCAGCAAGAATCGAAGGTACTTAGAGGAGACTCCGCAAAAGTTCGTAGAGTCAATGAAGTATCGCCGCCCGGTGATCCTTACTTCCGAAAATGTATTCCATTTCAAGGCGCCTACACCCTCTCTAGATTCCAATGATTCTGGTTGGGGATACCCTCCTATTCTTCCGGCATTAAAAGATTCATTTTACTTGCAGATCATGAAGAAGGCGCAAGAAGCGGTGATGCTAGAGCATCTAATTCCGCTAGATATCTTGTTCCCATCTTCTCAGGATGCAAACGCCAGCCCTTACAGCACAATTAACTTGAGTGACTGGAAGCGAAAAATAGAGCAGGAGCTCGTACAGTGGAGGATGGACCCCAACTACAAGCCCATTCTTCCTCTGCCAGTTGGCTATCAACGTATCGGCGGTAACGGCCGAGCCCTGATGCTTACCCAAGAAATTAGAGCGCACAGCGAGCACATCATTACTGGTATGGGAGTCCCTCAAGAGTTCGCCTTTGGAGGACTCAGCTGGACGGGATCTAGCGTATCCCTTCGTATGCTTGAGAATCAGTTCATGTCTTACCGAGACATGCATGAGCATTTCTTAAAGCATTTCTTGATTCCCGGTATCTCCAAGTTCATGGGATGGAAAGAAGCATCAGTGCATATGAAAGCCTTTAAGATGGCTGACGATGTTCAGTCTAAACAGCTTCTTATGTCTCTCAACCAGCTGCGTAAGGTGTCTGATCAGACCTTACTGGCCGAGTTTGATAAGGACTCCTTAGACGAGATGAAGCTAATCGAAAAAGAATTGCGTAGATCTCTGGAGATCACCAAGCTGGACTCGTTGTATAAAGCTCAGATTCAAGGTGAGCAGCAAGCTATTGCTACTAAGTACCAGGCTAAGAATCAGCTCATGCAGCAGAAGATGCAGATGAAGAACCAAAAAGAAATTCAAAAAGAGCAGGGTGCTGCAATGCAGCAGCAGGGCGCTCCACCTCCTGAACAGCCTCAACAGCAAGTGAATGTAATCGAACTTTCAGAAGCATGGGCAAGCCGACTCTCCAAGATGTCTCCTGAAGAGTCGGCCGGAATCCTTAAGCAGATGGAATCGCAGAGCCCCAACTTGCACCAGCTAGTAGTCCAGAAAATTGAAGTAATTAAAGCGATGAATGAGCAGCCGCTGCCAGAGCAACGGCCGCCCAGAAGGACTCAAGGGGTTATTTAGGTTGCGTAGAGAGATCAGCTACCGCTGATAGCGACCCTGCAACAAACCCGATTAGAAAAATTCCGATCATTCTTCGTCCTCATCTTCATCTTCATCTGGAGGAAGAGCGCTCTCTTCGAATTTTTCGCTTAGGCTATCATCTTCATTACCTGTTACGGTGTCATACTTCATGTTTACCTCTTGGCCAGAGTTGATGTATTGGCCATCTTTCTTATGCGATAATAAAATCTAGATTAAGAGGATGTTCTATGTCCCAGTTTGACCCAGAATCTGAGTTTGATGACGTAAAGCGCCGAGTTGCTGACGCGTTTGAAGAGGCGTTGCCCTTTTCTACAGGTAAGACCGAAGTAAAGGTAAACAGGGTTTGGGTAGATGATACGAAAGATTCTTCCGATGTAAGGGACCAACGAAGGGCAGTATTAAACGGACGTAGTTGGCAAGTGCCCATTCGTGCAGAGCTAACTTTAACCAGGGACGGTAAGAAGTTAGATACAGACACCGTTATCGTTGGTCACTTACCTAAGATTACTGACAGGTATGGGTACATTGTCGACGGCAATGAGTACCAGACTAACTCCCTGTTCCGGCTTAAATCTGGGGTCTACCATCGAAAAGCCGCTAACGATATTCTGATCAGCGACTTTAACTTAGAGAATAAAGAGCAGTTCGCTAACCGAAAGTCTCTAAAGATAAAGTTTGATCCTAAAGACGCCATCTTCTACCTAAAGCACGGTAACTCCCATGTTCCTATGTACCACCTGCTCAAGAGTGTGGGCATCAGCGATCGAGAGATAGAGAAGTCTTGGGGCAAAGAGCTGGCAGAGAAAAATAAGAACAAGATGTCCGAAACGGCCGTCTTCAATAAACTACATAAGGTTGTAGGTGCTGAGCTCCCTAAAGACCCAGTAGAGAAGCGTAAGCTGCTAAAAAATCTCTTAGAGAAGACTCGCATGAAGCGAGAGACTACTAAGAAGACGCTAGGCAAGTCCTTTAAGTCAGTAGACGGAGACGCCTTACTACGGTCTTCGAATAGGCTTCTTGCTATGTCTAAGGGAGAAGATTCAGGAGACGATAAAAACTCTTTAGAGTTTCTTTCTATGCATTCTGCGGAAGACTTGATTGCTGAGAGAGTCAAGATGTCTGCGGACCGCATCAAGCGTAAGATGTCTAGAGGACTTGATAGGAAGCGCACGGTAAAGAACTTAGTGCCTCATAGAGAGTTTGATAAAGCTATCAAGCAGTTCTTTCATAGTTCTTTGTCGGCCCAGTCAGAACAGACCAACCCCTTAGATATGATGTCTGGTCACCGAAAGACCACCATTATGGGGGAGCAAGGGGGCATTAGATCCTCTCATGTAGTTTCCATGGATTCGAAGCTAGTGAATCCATCTCACCTTGGGTTCTTAGACCCAATCCATACGCCAGAAGGTGAGAAGACCGGTATTTCTTTGACGCTACCGCTCTTGGCTAAGAAAAAAGGTAATGAGCTAACGTCTACGTTCCTGTCCGCAAAAACGGGCAAGAGAGAGACTGTTACTCCTGAGAAGGCCCTTCGATCTGTTGTTGCTTTCCCCGATCAATACGAGAAGAAGGGTAAGAAGCTAGTTGCCCGTAACCGTAAAGTAAAGGCAACTGTAGAGGGAAGGATGGTAGAGGTAGACCCTAAAGAGGTCGACTATGTCTTGCCAAGCGCTCGAGGCATCTTTGGAGTGTCCTCAAACCTAATCCCGTTCCTGCAGAACAACCAAGGTAACCGAGCGATGACTGCTGCTCGTCAGCAAGAGCAGGCGGTTCCTTTATTACATAGAGAGGCTCCATTAGTTCAGGTTCAGACCGACCGTAGCGGCACTTTCGAGGATTTAATGGGAGAGTATGCTTCTCGTAAATCTCCCGTAGACGGTGTTGTTGAGCGAGTGAGTAGTGACGCGATCATTATTCGTAAAGGGAGGAAGAAGCACGAAGTCCAGATATACCGAGACTTTCCTCTCAAGGGCCACACCTTATACGACTCCAAGGTTCTAGTTAAGAAGGGCGACAAGGTAAAGAAAGGCCAACTGCTTGCGGATTCAACCTTTACTAAAGAGGGCAAGCTAGCGCTAGGCACCAATCTTCTTACCGCCTACATACCGTTTAAGGGCTACAACTTCGAAGATGGTATCGTAATCTCAGAGTCTGCGTCTAAGAAGCTAACGTCTCTCCACTCTTACCGTAAGGACGCCGTTGCTGATGCGAACACAGTAATTAGCAAGAGAAAGTTCCTTGCGGAATATCCGTACGCTTTCTCTAAGAAGCAAGTAAATAAGCTCGGTTCTGACGGGGTCGTTGATGTAGGCACGGTAGTAGAGCCTGGCGACCCCATTGCGCTGCTACTTAGAAAGCCTGACGCCTCTCAGTACAATAGTAAACTTCGAAAGTTTCGTAGAGGAAGGCCCGATAAATACAGAGACCGCTCCATGACCTGGGACAGTGATTACAAGGGAGTAGTTACTGATGTCGTTCGTAAGGGTAAAGAGCTTACTGTATATATCAAGACAGAGGAGCCAGCTCAGCAAGGAGATAAGCTAGTAGGGCGCCACGGTAACAAGGGAATCATTACTAGAATCGTTCCTGATGCTGAAATGCCCTATATGAAGGGCAAGGATGGAGAAAATCGGCATGTACAGATTGCTCTAAATCCTTTGGGTATTCCGGGCCGTATTAACTTGGGCCAGGTACTCGAAACAGCTGCGGGTAAGATAGCTGAGAAAGACGGCAAGCCCTACAAAGTAAAGAACTTTGAGCCTGATAGTAACTACTTAGGCAAAGTGCAGGCAGACCTAAAGAAGCGAGGCTTATCGGATACGGAAGAACTCATTAATCCAGACACTGGTAAGCCCTACGACCAAAAGGTATTGATGGGCAGCCAGTACATCTTAAAGCAGAAGCACCAGGTGCGTAAGAAGATGTCTGCTAGGTCTGGCGGCTATGCGATGCCCTACGACATCAACCACGCTCCCGCAGGAGGGTCCCCCCACGGAGGCCAGTCACTGGGGGAGCTTGGTATGTACGCCATGCTCGCTCATGGAGCCCGAGAAAATCTCCACGAGATGTACGCGTACAAAAGCAATAAAAATGACGAGTTGTGGGATGCTCTGAGGGAAGGGACTCCGCTGCCTCCTCCCAAGGTCCCCTTCGCTCACGATAAGTTTCTTGGGTACCTGAATGGTATGAGAGTAAACGTCAAGAAAGAGGGCAACTCCCTACAGCTGGTTCCGTTTATGGAAAGTCAGATCACTGGCAAGAATGGGATGTCTAGTGGGGAAATTAAAGAACCTGGCTTGGCTGTTAGAGGTAAAGACCTTCGGCCAGAGAAGGACGGCCTCTTTGATGAGAAGATTACTGGAGGTATGGACGGAACTCGCTGGAGCCACTTCTCCTTGGCAGAGTCTATGCCTAATCCGTTGTTTGAGGACGCAATCAGGAAGCTGACTGGGCTTAAAGAACGGGAGTACCGAGAGATTGTATCTGGTAAGAAGAAGATCAATGGCAAGACCGGCGGTAAAGCTATTGAGTCTTTGCTGTCTGAGATAGATGTCAAGAAGGCCCGTAGAGCCACTCGTAAGAGAATTGAGTCTGTGCGCGGAGAGCGCCGAAGTGCTCTCCATAAAAAATTACGAATCCTAAAGGCTTTGGATGAGCAGGATCTGGATCCAACCGTCTACATGATGAAGTCGGTCCCGATTCTTCCTCCTAAGTTCCGTCCTATGATCGTAAAGGATGATGGAAACATCTCGTCCAATGACCTAAACGGTCTCTATAAAGATGTTGGGGCTGTAAACGATCTCCTTAAGAAGAATAAAAAAGCGGGGATCCCCGATGACCATCTTTCTGAGATGAGGATGGAACTATACGACGGCCTTAAAGCACTTACAGGTACTGGCGGTAGCCTTACTCGTAAGGGAGAGTACAAGGGAATCCTTGATATTATCTCCGGTAAGACCCGTAAGACATCCACTGGACGTGCAATTCGAGGTACTCCTAAGGAAGGATTCTTTCAGCGTCGTGTAATGAAGAGGCGTCAGGACTTTACTGGACGTTCTACTATTGTTCCAGAGCCTCGTATGGGGCTAGACGAGCTTGGCCTCCCTGAAGAAATGGCTTGGACTATGTATCAGCCTTTCATTGAGCGAGAGTTGATCAAGTCTGGATATAAAAACTTAGATGCCTTTGATTCTGTGAAGAAGCGAGAGCCGGCAGCTGAAAGGGCTCTCCAAAAAGTAGTTCAAGAAAGGCCGATTTTATTGAAACGGGACCCCGCTCTTCACATGTTCAATGTGATGGCATTCAAGCCCCGCCTTGTAAAAGGTAAGGCTATCGAGATCCATCCTCTAGTGACCTCGGGATACAACGCTGACTTTGATGGAGACACGATGGCAGTGTACCTGCCTATCAGTTCTAAGGCATCGAAAGAAGCTAAAGGTATGTACCCATCGAACAACCTGTTCAACCCTACTACGGGAGCCATTCAATACACTCCAGGGCATGAAGCTCTACTGGGAATGTATATGGCGTCCAAGCCGGGCAAGAGAACAAAGAAAGCCTACAAGACTCCCAAGGATGCCGCTTCCGCTTACAGAAGTGGGCATATTGGGTATACAGACGTAATCAAAGTTGGGGGCAAAGAAACGACGGTTGCCCGTCTTGAGATTGAGTCTGTGCTTCCTTCTGATATGAGAGAAACTGGTCGTAAGTCTGTCTCCCGTATGAGAGTCTTTGACAAAAAAGGGACCAAGACCGTCCTTACGGAGATCGCTAAGAAGCATCCCAAACTATACGGAGAGGTCGCCAATAAGTTCAAAGATATTGGCAATAACTACTCTACGAGTATGGGGTACTCAGTTGCTCTAGACGACTTCAAAGTAATCAATAAGACTACCCGAGACCGGCTTATAGCTAATGCCCAGAAAGAAGCAGATGCTATTAGGAAGGGTAAGGGATCTTCTAAGAAGAAAGAAGAAAAGATCATCAATCTATACGCAAAGGTAGATGATCAGCTAGACAAGCTAAATACCTACCACCTCAAGAAATATCCTACGAATATCTCCAGGATGGTGGACTCAGGCGCTAGAGGTAACTTCACCCAGCTCAAACAGATTGTAAGTAGTCCCGTACTTGTGAAAGACGGTAAGGACCGAGTAGTACCGTACATTATTCCTAAGTCCTATTCTGAGGGTATGGACGTAGCATCGTACTGGACCACAATGCATGGAGCTCGAAAAGGCACCGTACAGAAGGTGCAAGGAGTTAGAGACCCCGGCTACATTACTAAACAGATCCAGAATTCCGTCATGGATCAACTAGTTACGGAGAAAGACTGCGGCACGTCTAAGGGAATCTATCTATCTGTAAATGCTCACGATATTTTAGATCGTCGTCTTGCAACGGATACTAAAGCAGGCTCACAGAAGTTTAGGAAGAACAGCGTAGTAGACACTAGGCTCCTGTCTGCTGCTAAGAAGGGTAAACGCCAGAAGATACTGGTACGGTCCGCACTTCGCTGTGAATCAGAACAGGGAGTGTGCCAGGCGTGCATAGGTAACAAAGCGTCTGGTAACTCTTGGGATATTGGCACTAACATTGGCGTTATCTCTGCTCACTCAGTTGGAGAGCCCTCCACTCAGCTCAGCCTAAACGTATTCCACACAGGAGGCCTAGCTAAAGGCCGTGGAGCTCGCAGTAAAGCCACATTTGAAAGACTTGGACAAGCACTTAGGCTTCCAGAAATACTGCCCAATAAAACTCCACTTGCTTCTGTTGGAGGATCTGTACAGAAGATTGAGATAGCGTCTCAGGGTGGGCACAATGTATATGTAGGCAATAAGAAACACTACGTTCCAGCTTCCCAAGGGCTTCTTGTACGCAAAGGCCAAAAAGTAAAGCGTGGAGACGCTTTGGGAGATGGTATTGTTGATCCAAGAGAGCTGCTCGGTCTTAGTAGTCTACAGAACGTTCAAGATCACCTAGCCGGGGAGATTCACGGAGTGCTATCTGCCGCTGCGCCTGTACGTAGAAGAAACGTAGAGGTTGTAGTAAAGGCTATGACCAACGTTACTCGAGTTGACGATCCTAAGAATCATCCTGATTGGGTTCCTGGGGATATGAGGAATTACTCCAAGGTCCGGTCTTGGAATTCAAAGAAGAAGAAGGATAGTGCAATCGAGCATACCCCCGTACTGAAAGGCATCAACGTGCTGCCTTTGTCTGTACAGGAAGACTGGGTAGCTCGACTAAACTATAATGATCTTGGTAGTACTATCGTAGAAGCAGCTAGAGAAGGCTGGCGATCTAACATACACGGGTTCCACCCTGTTCCCGCGTTAGCTTACGCCAAAGAGTTTGGGAAGAAGATGAGTGTTGATGACTGGAAGGGCAGGTACTAATGAACAATGCACAGATTGTACTCACCAAAGGTAAAGTCGCGTCAGTAGATAAAGTCCGATGGACCTGCTCTGTGTACGTAGAAAATGGGCCTCCATTAGAGAGTGTACCTATTGCCCCGATGTATCTAGGTAATGAAGCAGAGGGCGTCTACTACTTACCTAAAGTAGGTACTATGGTACTGGTTGCTCAGCCTTTTAGCCGAGATGGGATGAAGAGAGGCGGCTCCTTTATCTTATGCGCAGGTATCGATCCTCAAGATAAAGACGACCCTGAAGATGAGTTTGGAGAAGGAACTGGTATCGAAGAAAACGAGTACGACGGCTTACCCGACTTTCGCTCAGACAGGCCCGTATTAAACGAGGGCGATATCTACATGTCAGCGGGTGATGGTAACTTTGTTGCTTTACGCTCGGGCGGTCTATTAGAGATAGGAGCATCCCAAACTGCACGTAGATACTATGTCCCAATTCAAAATCTCGTAAGGGACATAACTTCCATGTACGAGCTAAATGCCGCTGGCGGCACGATGTCATGGCACAACCGAAGGGGAGAAGAAGGCAGTTGGGGTACGGTAGAGCAGTCAGTAGTTACTGACCCTTCCGTAGGAGAGGATTCTAAACAGCTTGTGACCATCCATAAAACTCCTACTGTATTTGAGATGAATCTCAGGGAGTTTGCTCAAGACGAGCCCGTAATCAATCTTCAAATGGGCAGAGTAAAGCCCGACTTTGATGTGCCTTTAGCTCCTGGTGCCAAATGGGAAGACATTATCTTTCAGTTCACTGTAGGTAAGGGTTTAGATAAGAAGCTCAGGTACTGCATAGATAAACACGGAAATACGACTCTTCATAATGCGGGAGGTCGTGAGGGTAAGTCCTATGAACAGGATCAGTGGATTCACTACGCCGGAGGTAAAACTGAGGAGATGCAAGGTCTTCTAGCTGTACGTGCTGGCGGCAGAAATGTAGAACTTCAGAATGGAGGAGACAATCTACTAGTTCACGGAGACCAGTCTATAGAGATTCAAGGCAACGCAACCCTTAAAGTATCTGGAGAGGAGACAGCTGGTGGTGCCTATGACATTGAGGCAGGCGGTCCCTTTGGCATTGCTTGCGCCAGTCTAGCTATTACTTCTGACGGTGAAGTTGATTTTACGTCTACCGGGCAGCTTTCTTTAGACTCATCTAGCGATATAGGTATTAATGCTGGCGGTAATATTTCTGAGTCTGTCTGTGGCGCTAAGACAGTAACTATCCTTAACGGTAACGCGCCCCCTTCTGTGCAATCCTATAAGCTGCAGTCAGCTACGGGGGAGATTGCAATTCACGCAGGAGTTCCCGGCCAGGTCTCGATTACTTGCGGGCCTCCGATAATTGGATCTATGACCCCTCTTGCTAAGGTAGAGGTTAGTCAGCAGTCCGTTGTTATGGCATATACCCCTATGGGGGGCATAGGCGTAGTAGAGTGCTCAGCTACAGGCGTTAACATGAGGTCTGCTGCGTTCGAGGTGTCTGTGGGTGCCGCTGGTATTAACTTGGGCCCTGTAGGTACTGGTATGTCTCCTGCCGGATGCATCGTAACTACTCAGACTCATCCTATGTGCTACGTTACGGGTCTTCCTATTATGGGAGTCGCTAACGTAGGTGTTTTAGGGGCGCCGTCGCCAGGCCCAGCACCTTCTGTGCCCTCTGGTCAGCAAAGCCTGATGACAGAAAAGATAGAGATTGGGTAATGCCTCTCGCACCTCCTAGCTTTTCTGCTGCCGTATGGGGAAGTGCGGCCACATATCTCCCGCCGCCCGCTAATCCTAATGCTGCCCTTAGGTCTAATCCCGCCATGGGGATACCTCCACACAACCCCATAATGACCCTCATGCAGACTGTTGCAAGTACGTATGCAACTACCCTTCTTGCGACACCTGTAATAGGAGCGTTTTCTGGAGTTACGGGGGTTACTGCTACTGGGCCTCCTATGGCATTCACTATGCCTGCGGCACCTGCAGCTGCTACTACTTTTCAGGCAAGCATGGGCTGGGCAGGAGCAATGGGAGTTCCCTTAGCTCAATTTTTTACTACTGAGATTTTTCTAAAGACTATGGCAATGGGGATGATTCAGATGACCCCAATACCTGGTGGGTCTGCAGGAGCGTGGACTGTTAACCCCGCCGCTTTGTCCTCCTTTGGAGGCTCGTTTAGTAGTGCGCTAACAGCTGCTCTGACAGCAACCACTTTCTTTAGTCCCGCAGACAGCAAAGCAGGCCTCACTCCTCAAATTACTTTACTTGTTACGAATCTTACTACTGCTTACGTTACGGCACTGACTAGTATTGTGTGTACCGTCCCTACAGTAGGGGCACCTATGCCTCCCCCTCCGGGAAGTCCTACACCCTTTGCTTTACCTACAGCACCAGGAATGTTCATATGAGTAGAGATATAAAATGGGGTCGCCCTGATGCAGTAATTAAGGGCTTAGAAGGCCTTACTGAGGCGCTAGAGCAGATGAAGAAGGTCGCTGAAATTCAGCGAGACGATACTATGAAGGCTTTGAATAACGCAGTGGAGTACGTAAAGGCTGAGGCAGAGGCCCGAGAGGATTACTCAGAAGGCCTCAAAGAGAAAGAGAGGATAATGAAGCAGAGATTTGAAGAGTACAGGAAATCTTTAGAGGACTAAAAGATGGCATCGTGGCAAACCCTAGACGACCTGAATCCAGATACCCTTCTGGATAAGATGCGAGATCTCGCAGATGCGGGTGAGTCTATAGCTGCGATCCTTGATGCAATTGTTACTCTACTAGAGGCTATTGCCCCGCTCCTCGTATTTCCGGACAACCCGCTAAAGGCAATTATCAACGCTATTATCGATGCGGTTGCTGGGTTTATTGACGATCTACTCTCCAACAATATTGCTGTATGCTTCCATTCCAACATGAAGTACGACACGACGTGGAGGATCTCTAGACGTGCCGCACAGAATGATCCACAGAGCTCTAGCGGAAAGACTCCAAACTTAGAAGATGGAGACATTCCGTTTAAGGGTACCGGACTAGCGGGGTGGATTGGCGCTCTTATGAGTTCGGTTCGTAACGATGCTGATCCTTGGGCGCCTGTTCAGAGTGATGACGGAAACTGTGGGCTAGTACTGATAATTTGGTCCTTTCCTACTCCATCGGCACTACAGGATTTAATACCTCTTATAAAAGACTTTTGGTCTAACTGGGATGACCTTAAGTGGAGCAACTACGATGTCTCTTTCCGAGAAGAGAACTGGCATAGCCGTAAGCATCTAGCAGGAATGGGGTCCGCGTTTGGATCTGCTTGGGCTTCCCATACTGGGTATTCCGAAGGGGGTAATGCGTGGGAAGTAATTAAAGGCGGTGTAGCTTCTAAGATGGGAGAGGCTCTGCCTCTTAGCGAAGGGTTTAATCCCCTAAATATGCCTCAGCCTTTGTGGAGGAGTATTCCTATTGCCAGGATATTTGGCCCTCCGCTGCAGGCACTCCTCGAGGCTATTCGAGATTATCTAAACTCACTTAAGTTCCCAGTAAACGATACGCTCAAACGTTTGGTAGAGGCATTAGCTAGGAAAGTTAAAAGACTGTCTCAGATCATAGCCAAGATAGCGAAGTTAATTGATCAAGTCGCTTTGCTGATTGAAGCTGTCACTACTATGCACATTATTGTCATACCTCCTGCTAAGGACACTACTGGAGCTTCCGAGCCCTTCTTAGGAAATGGTGGCATAAACGGGTGCTTAGTCGAAGCCTTAGCAGCTGATGGCGCTCCGGACTATGGGGCAGACGCCGTAGTCCTTGGCCTTTGCGGTCTTATAAATATGGACACGGGTATGGATAACTTCTCTACCCTTCTGGCCGTATTGAATGGGGAGCTAGACCAGTTGGTAGCTGCCTACTCGGAACAATTCGATGCAGTAACAGAAGCTTGGGAGGGAGTAAGCGACGCTCTAGACGACGCAAGCTGGAATAATACTGCGCCTACGGTACGGATACCTAGAATTAGTCCTATTACTGCCGAATACGAACAAGCAGAGGGTACGTTTACGGTAACTGATACTATTCCAGACGAGTTCAATATAATCATCGGCACCACAATGGTAACAGTCATAGACCACATGGGAGGCACGCCTACTCCTACTTATATTGCGAATAAAATGCGCGCTGCAATTACCGCCCATTCAGATCTTACCGGGGTAGTCACTGCAGCAGCTGTAGGCCCTGTAGTCACTATTACCGCAAGTGAGGCGGGGCTTGCAGGCTCCAATATTACTATTGCTAGTGGCCACGTAAATATTGAGACTTCCGGACTTACCCTAAATAGACCTGCTATGGACCTGACTGTCGACCTACTTGCAGAGGTATCTGATTCAGATGGCGATTCAGTTACTTACGAGTGGGTGTATACTTCAGTACCTACCGGATCTTCTCTCGCCGAAGGGCTTACATTTGCGGTAGATGAAGATACTGTATTTACTCCAGATGTCGTTGGGGACTACAAATTTACGCTTACCGCCGATGATGGTAGTGATAGATCATCGGATACTATTACCGTCACCATTGTGGATGAAGAATAGTAAAAGAGCTATGACCTATGAAACTGGTAGTAGGCTATAATAAGTTTTACCTAGGGGATACATTATGACCAAGCCATTATTTTCGCCCGCTGCTGTGCAGTTCGAGAAGGTTGCTTTTTCTACTAAGTTGGATGAGGACTCATCTTCTTGGCCTTCTGGAATTTTAAAAGAAGCATACAAACAACTTCCCTACTTACATAAGTACGAAGCAGACATTGATCTAGATCGTGTAGACGAATCTAGAGGCTACGCAGTAGGCAAGATGCTTGTTTACCCAGCTAGGATGAAAAAACATGCCGCTAGCTCCGAAGGTAGGTTGGTTTCATTTCCTGTAATTGTACGAGATAGAGAACTTGCTCCTTTTGACGTGTACAACCACCAAGATTCAATGCAGCCCGAAAGTGAGGATGGAGTAAATGAAGTGCTATTCCGTCCAGGTGCTTTTGAGGGTTCTGCGCCTACAGGCCGATTTGGTGATGTAGATCTCCAAAGACAGACAACCCCACCCCGAGGTACCAATAGGTACCATGGGTCTATGAGTAAGATGAGTTCTGTCTCTTTATGGAATGCAGCTCTTCCTACATTTTCCGCAGAAGACGTAGAGGACTTTAAGGCAGACTTGCGAGAAGACACTCCACTAAGAAATGCTTTTATTACTACTGACTCCCTTAGGGAGAAGGTGTCCGATCTAGTAAAGCACGCAGAGTCGTCCTCTTGGACTGTAGAGCCAACTACCATTCAGATTAGGCGGCAAGGAATTGGCTATGCAGTAAAAACTGCTAGTCACAAAGCATATGCTCCTGTCGAGTCAACGATTAGTAGGTTTGAGGCCCAGGACATGCTCTCTGATAAGCATATGAGTGAACTCTTAGAGCAGGGCCATATTACGATCACTATTGATCCTATTCACCTGGATGGATCGTCTGAAAAGACGGCTCAAGAGGCGAATAGAGCAGGTGTATATACAACTTACTCAGGAGGCAAAGAAGTAACCGGGCTTGTAGTTCCTAAGATGGTGTCTCTATCCGGAGATACGTTAGATTCTCAGGCCTTCTTTGGTGCGTCTTCCCATTCTATTCAGGAAAAGATTGCAGGAGTTTGGAAGAAGGACCTAGAGATTAGTGGTGATGAGCCTAGAGGCCCCGGGTCATTTGTTTACCAAGAAGGTTCTATGGCATACGCTACTGAGCCTGTGGAGATTCTCAACAGATTTGAGGTCGCTTACGGCGAAGAAAAGATCGCTTCTTATAGCGGAAAGACTCTCTACTCCGGTAAGCCTCTTACTATTACAGTGGTACCTGGCCTAAAGAAAGTAGCTTTTGCTAGTGAGCAGGACGTAGCTATTCCTGAAAACTTTAGCTTTGTGTCCTTCAACGGAAAGCAACAAGAGGTAGCTAGCTCCGTAGACACGGTAAACGCATTCTCCCTTAAAAAGACGGCGGGGGTTAATAGCGTAGAGCTTATTTCTGATGGAGCTGCTTACTCGATCCGAGGTCCCAATTCCTCCGTATTCTCGGGGGAGATCATGGGAGGGGTTGATGCTGAGTTTGCTCTTTCTTCTTTAGGGCTCTCTAAAGAGCAGATTAAAGGCTCTATGAAAGTAGCAGCAGAGAAGGGGTCGGTGGCTATTTCTGATACCAGAGCTGTCATCTCTAGAGAATCTTTCCTGTCCCAGGTTGAAGCTATTCGCCCCAGCGTAGGTAGCGTTAAAGTAGATCTCACTAAAGAAGCATCTGTAATTGTAGATAAAGAAACTGTAGACGCTATCTTGTCTCTAAGATTCGTTACACCAGAGAATGTTGGTGTGTACGTTGACTACATCCCAGAGTTAGAGAAAGTATCTTCAAAGCTAGCTGAGCTACTTGTAGCCAGTAGACTGGGCATGGATGAAGTACGAGAGTCCGCTGCTAAGAACGCTATGACTCAAGTAAGCTCTGTTATTAGAGGCCTCGAAGACCTCCGAGAACAGACCCAGTGATTTCAGTATTTGCTGAAGAGATAGAGAAGATAGCTGCGTACAGAGTACGCGGCGGTAGAGGAGCTCCGAGAAAAGGCAAAGGTATGCCCGCAGGAGTAACACAACCTACTAAGGAACCTGGTGGGCCCCAAGTGGGCTCAGTAGGTCCTAAGATTCAAAAGTTTAACCAGACTACGAAAAGATCAATTGCTGTAATGTCCAAGAAACCTACCATGGGGAAGTTAGGCAGATGGGGGTAGGTCAAACTAACTAACTACGGAGTACGTCATGACTGATGAGTTGATTACCCAACTCCTTGATTTTGGCGCTCTCGGTATCTTTGCAGGTTTCTTGATTTGGCAGCACCTGGGAATGCAGAAGAGGCTTGACTCTCTTGTAGACAAGTTTCAAACACAGCTAGATAAAATAAATACAGATTACGACGACCGCATTGACGCCATGAGAGAGCGTTACGACATTGTAATTAGAGAGGCCCGACAGGAGGCCTCCATGGAGAAAGAACTGTCTCAGAAACTAGATTCTGCGCTAGATAAGCTGGATCAAGGACTAGAAGAAATGAGAGAGCAATATAAAGAGATGGAAGTCCAACGAAGACTAAAGGAAGCTAGATCTTCTGAACACTTCGGCAAAATGGATTAGTATGTAGAAATGCAGTACCCGCACCGCCATTACCTTAGATACCTAATCTCAAAGAGATATACCTACTTTGAGGTGATGGCAGACTGTACGGATAAGGGTTTACTGTGTCCTTCAGAAGAGGAGCTTGCTGATTTAGCAAGTGAAGTCGGCAAGCTCCCATCCTCCTGGAAGTCAGATTTATCTAGGTCTAATACTAATTTTTATCGGTGGCTTAGAGAGAATAAGATGCTTCCTTTATGGAAGAAAGAATCCTCTGCTACTAGGGCTGTAGAGTTTGTGCGGAAGCAGGCAGTACGAAAAGACTTTGAAGCTTTAATGCTTATGCACAAAGACGTAAGCCGTAGCAGGGATGAGCTTCTACTCAAGTATCCTGACACTCAGGTTCCTGATGTACCTACTCTTGAGAGCTTCTGTTTTTACTTTTGGGACATAGGCTCTATGTCTCCAGAAGGGATCTTTACGTTCTTGCAGGATAACCAAGAGCGGCAGGAACTATTGCCCGCAGTGCATGGGGACTTGACCAGTACTTACAGTCGCTTAGGCCTTAGACAAAAGATTGAGGCAGAGCAGTTTTATGATAATATCATTGCTCTGGCGAACCAGCAGGTTGAGCAAGCTCGGCGTAATGGACATCAAGGCCTTAATGGAAGTTCCCTTATGGGGATTGCAGCACTAACCAGACAGGCTATGGATGCTATCAGCGCAAGAGAAGAGCTCCATGCCGGAGAAACAACAACTACTATTGATCTAGTAAGAGAACAGGCAGCAGCATTTAAACTAAGAATGGTAGACGGAGAGGATATTCCGTCTTTTGACGATTTACAGAAACAGGAGATTATCGATGCAGAGTTCACCGAGTCCACAAATGTCAGACAATTCCCAGCCTAGCAGCATCCCAGATGCACCAGAGTTCGTAGCGCATAACCTACGTTCTTGTGATGTAGACGTAGCAGATATCGGAGACGATATTGTCTACCACTTCTGGCCACGCAAGGGAGACCTGGACTTCCCGCCGAAGTTCGCACGCTACCTGGAAGATGCGTTCATGGCAGTGCTTCCAGCGGATGCTGACGTAAGGGCAGATTATACAGACCGACAAGAAGCAGCTGCTTTTATGAGATTTAATGAGTCACCTGACTCTCAATCTGAGCCAGTACCTACTTACTATGTACGAGTAGTGGGCTGGGCAGATAACCCAATGTCTGATACCTTCTTGAAGAAGAAAGTCTTTGAAGAATTAGACAAGGCCTATGGAGATACTCTAGATGTACACGGTAAAGAAATTTAGCTCTCCTTTAGAGCTCACTAAGTTCCTTAGAGGCACTCTGATCGCCGAGGGTACAATTACGACTGCGTTTGCGGCCACTGACTCTCTCGTTGATACAGAGGCTAACTTCACTACAGCCGGTGCTGCAGTAGATGACGATGTGTATGTCTCGGGAGAGGATAGTGGATCTGCAGTTTCTCTAGAGACGCAAGTTAAAACCACCTCATCTGCGACTGCGCTTGCACTCGACGATACCTTTACTGCCGACGTGGGCGCGGCGTATAGAATCTACCGAGGTAAGATCGCCACTACAGATATCATCAGCCTTTCGTTTGAAAGTAACTCGGCTAACTGGGTACTTATCTACGAAGCAGACCCTTCCTTCTAAGGTTTCAAAATGATCTATAGCGATGACAATATCCATGAAGCCTTTGAAAAAATTGCAGAAGCCAAAGAGCGCGCTGGATTTTTAGACACCCAAAGGGCCGCTATGGCAGTCATGGGACGGAAAAAATCGGGTGCTGGTCAGCTTGTAGTATCTAATGAAGATATGAAACGCCGTCTTGGCGCTCAGCTTAGGGGCGGCGCGGCCGGCATTCCCGTAGGGGTAGCTTTAGGCCTTCTAGCTGCCAGAAAGAAGCCTGCGGAAGCTAAGAAGATGTTTGCTGCTTTGGGCGGTTTTGGTGGTATGCTTGCTGGTGGCGATATCAATCAGCAAAGGTCAGATCTTAAGAGGCTCAGAGACGCTGGAGTCGATGCTAAGTGGCACGGCTTTTCGTCTAGAATGACTCCCTCTACCCGTAGGCGTTTGGGGATAGACAAAAAGTAAGGGGAGTTACTCCGCTTCGGGTCTGTTACCTTTCCATTCTTTTTGCTGCCTTTTTAGCTGTTCGAGTTCCGGCTCGGGCTTCTTTGGCCACCAGGTAATGGCAAGAGCTGCTACTACAGGCACTTCTTTGTCTCCATAGAAGAACGCAGTGTTTAGGGGCAGCTTTTCAAAGCGGGCGTCTATGCCGATATGGTCATCGATCTGCCTACGTATCCAGTCCTTAGCAAAGCGCCGTAATACACTATCCGTCTTGTCTCCGGGGTTGATCTCCCTGACGGGTATTTGTATCTTTGTTATGTCACCTTCTACAGAAGTGAGACAGTCGGGAACAACGCGGTCCCCGCTGATTTTGGATAGAGTAGTAAATAGAGGCTGAAAATCTATGTCCACAGTAGTTCCACTCAGGGCTAATATTACCGACTTCACTCCTTATGAGTTTACTGAATTTGCAGTCAAACACAAAGGAGAGCCTATCTCGTTAAGCAGGAGGCCTTGGCTCCGTAGGATCTATAACTCACCAGTCACGATCAACTCAGACGGTGAGTATAGACGCAAGATGCTTCTTATCTTTGGTCGGCAGAGCGAAAAAAGTACAACCATCGGTAATACGCTAATCTCTTTAGCAAACCTAAATGCCTACCTACGTCTTCTTTACGTCACGGCGTCTAACCCACAGATGCGTGAGTTCTCGGACGAGCGGCTTAGGGCTATTATTGCAGACAGTCCTGTTCTTATGAAGATGACAGGCAGTGAGATCAAGGGCGGTAAGGAAACTCAGAACGTACAGACTAAGCGGTGGCTAAATCAATCTAAGATTGTTCTTAGGTCTGTATACCGAAGTGCTGACCGCGTTCGTGGTATTGCTTCTGACGTTCTTGCTATTGACGAGCTCCAGGACATCTTTACTGACAGTCTCCCTGTTATTGAGGAGGTCTTGTTCCACTGTGAGCAACCAGAGGGTCCTATCTCTCTGTACGCTGGTACTCCTAAAACTTTCGATAATCCTCTAGAGTTCTACTGGTCTAGGTTCTCTACTCAGAACGAGTGGCTTACGAAATGCGATAAGTGCAATCACTGGAACCTTATTGAGGAGGCAAACATTGGACCTACTGGCCTCATCTGCAAGAAATGCGGCGGGCCTATAAACCCTGCAGACGGTAAGTCTCAGTGGGTCCGTATGGGCAAAAAAGAAATGCCGTGGGAAGGGTTTAGACTGCCTCAGCCAGTGGTTCCTTACGCTTATTACGATCACCAAGACGTATTTAAGAGACACTGGAAAGGCTTGCTCGAAAAGCAAAAACGGTACCCCAGGCCAAGGTTCTTAAACGAGGTGATGGCCAGGTCTTACGATGCTGGTACAAAGCCAGTGACTTTAGAGGAGGTCCGTAGATGCTGCGTGCCTGACGCCTGTAAGTTTATTCGTCCTGAAGAGGTAACTAAGAAGATCTCAGGGGCTAAGTGTTGGGCGGGAGTCGACTGGGGTACTGGAGAGGCTTCATATACAATTTTATCTATCTGGACTTACGATGCTTCAGGCCGCTTTAGTATGCTCTTTGCAAAGAGATACGAAGGTGCTGAGTCTGACCCAGATCATACCTGGAGAGATATCGTAAAGTTGTGCCGTGTATTTAATGTCACTCGTATCGGAGCTGACTGGGGATTCGGTTTCTATACAAACAATCAGCTGAAAAAAGCTCTAGGCGCCGAAAAGGTAATCTTGTACCAACATGCAGGTAAGCAAAAAGAGAAGGTCAAGTGGGATAAGTTGGGCGCTAAGTTTACTTGTCACAGAACTCGAGTGCTTCAAGATGTATTTACTTTGATTAAAAAGGGTCCGGTATCAGGCGGTCTTTTGATGCCAAAGTGGGAAATATCGGAAACTTTTGCGAACGATATTTTATCTGTCTACTCCGAGTATTCAGAGCTACGCCGTGAGATTGTGTTTGATCATCCCAGAGGTACTCCAGATGATTTCCTACATACAGTTTGCTACGCACTACTCGTAAGCCAGTTTGATCATCGTAGGCCTGATCTACACTTACCAGGCACAATGGCAGCTGGGCGAAAAAAGGGTAGGTAGGCACAGCCCACGACTCTCCATAAGGAGAGCCGTGAGCCTGCCTAGAACTATGCGGACATTACTTCAAATGCCACGTCTCCATCGACGCCTGCATCAGTCATGCCGTCCACATCGGCGTTCTCTGCTCGAGCTGCCATGAACCGCTGAACGGCAATAGTAGCAGCTGCGCCTGCAGCGAGGCCGATCACGAGGCCGCGAGTCTGACGGTGTTCCCAGAAGCGGTAGTGAACCCACTTGTTCTGGAACTCGACAGTGTCGATCAGCTTCTGATCTCCACTTGCCTTGGCCGCCTTGAGCAACTCTTCGCCATTGTAGCGGTCGCTGCTCTTGCTGTCGCTGTCCTTGTTGTCCTTCCCTTCCTCACGCAACTTCTTCATCTCTCGCTTGAGACCGGGGAATGCTTTCTCCGATGCCTGCACAAAGAGCATGATGTCATCGAGCTTGCTCAGATCAAACTCACCAGCGATGCGCTCGATCTCTGCGGTTGCCTTAGCCACAACTTCATTAGCAATCCGATCCTCAGCTTCGCTAGAAAGAGTTGCCTCTTTATTCTGGTCGATGTGATTCTTGATCGCTGTAGTCTGGCCTTGCAGCATTGGTGAAAGGGTTTTCTTGAAAGTGTCTTGAATGTTGGCTGTTTCTTTAGCCATAGTGCACCTCTAATTTGCACGGTAATGGAAAAGGATCTCGCTCACGCAACACCGTGTTGGTGAACTTCCTCTTCCAAAATTCTTATGATAGAAAATATTTGCTATTTTCACTTTTTCGGCTTTTTACGCCGATCTTCGTTCGATGTACCGTGCAACGAAGGTATCTATTTGATTAGGGATAATATCCAGTGATTCCCGTAATCGTACCGCCTCTTTCCTGGGCAGTGATGTGTCTATTTTTGAGGCTACTAGGATTAGACCAAGTAATCTATCCTTAGCTTTAATTAGGCGCGCTCTCAGAGTCCCTAGTCCACACTCTGGATAGGATTCATGAACTTCTACAAAGTTGATCATCCTGTCAGATAAATCAAATAAGGGGGCCCAGGCGACCTCTCCTTTAATTCTGCACAAGTTTTGGAGGTCATCTTCTTGGAGAGATACAAATATATCGGCTATCTCAGAGATACGGTTTACTTCCCACCCAGGACTTGATAAATCTTGTAGTACTTCACTGTGTAATAGAAGTAGATCAGATTCAGACTTTGGTGGTTTAGAGGCCCCAAAGCCTATTCCCAGTTTTAGAACCTCGACTGTTTCCTCTAACTGCTTTATTCTTTTCTCCATTGCGGAGAACTCTTCTCTGTGAGGAACCAACCCTTTTTTCGCATTTTCGTATACTAGGTGTACGTCTTCATGCGGTATCCAAACTCTTTTGTTATGGTATACCTTTCGTAGCTTTCCATTAGTAAGATAGTTAGTAATCTGCCTAGTGGTTACACCAAGCAGATTGGAAGCCTCTTCTTTTGTATAAAATCCTACCATCGGGCACCATCATAACACGCTGAGCGGTTCATCCAATAACATTGACGAGTTACGTGAAAAATCGATACACTGGGACTACCATGAATGACTTACTTGAGAAACTTGCCGGATCATTAAATAAAAGAGAGTCCTCGGAACATCTACAGCTGCTCGCTAAGAGAGCTGCAGGTCTGTACAGAGGCAAAGAATCAGACAGCTTAACAAACGCTGTTCACTCTGTAGTTTCCGGGGAAGATCTAAACAAAGATCAGATCCGTAGAGTTTCTGAGATGGCTAACCAGGCTACTTGGAAATCTATGTTCGTAGAGGACGGTAATACTGATACCAACTTTACTCCCGCATCGGCAGAAGATGTTCTTGGGTCTATGGCAGAGGCCCCTACTTCAGTAGAGTCCCCATCTATCGACTATCTGGCAGACCCTCCTGGAGAGAAGACTCCAGAAGATATCGATCTTAAGGATGTCTTTAAGGTAGAGGACAAGGACGAGGGCTATGATCGTCTAAATCCTCATGTAGAAGAGGAAGTCAAGTTAGATAAAGTTGCTGCTGAGCTAGACCTTGCACGGCACGGTGCAGATAGACTACTGCCAGAACTGCACAGTATTGGTGCTGAGTTTTATGAGTTAGTGAAGCAGGCTTGCTTACGTGACGATAACGGTATTCTTCAAATCTCGAAGGCGGTTGGTCAAGTTGTAGAGTCTGAAAAGTTTGCTCACTCTGTAATGGAGTCTACAGTCAACTCTCTTAAAGCAGATGGCGTTAAGTTTGATATGCAGAACGAGCTTAGAAAGTCTGCGGAGGCTGTAGTTATTAATACTGAGCATCCTCTTATGGTCGCTGCAGTTAAGTTTGAGAAAGTAGCCCAGGCCTATACGAGAGCTATGGCTGCTGAGAAGAGACTCTCTAAAGAGCATAAAGAAGGTTTCGATTCTCTAAAAGCTTCCATGAGGGGCTCATGAATTCCGAGTTGGTAGAGGCTGCTAGACAGAGAAATCGTGAGCTAGCAGAAAAGAAGGCGGCTGTCGGTAAGGCACTCGCTGGAGTAGGAAAAGGCCTCCTGCGTGGCGCTAAGAAGCACCCATTCGCAGCAGGCTTTGGTTATGTTTCTTTAGCCCCTACCGCTATAAATCCTTTACCTATTCTTAAGTGGCCTATGGCAGAGAGAGTACCCGCTGCTCGAGAAGACATTAAAAACACTGCCAAAGTAATACAAGATACTAAAGCTGCTAGAAGTGTTACAGATGCAGCAGGTACTTACCGACGTCGCGGATTCTCTATGGGTAAAGCGGCACATGTTCAAGGAGCTTCAATGTTTACCGAAGAAGAAGTCAGACAAGTCCAACGAATCGGAAAGTGTCTCGAGAAGACTGCCTCAAGGGCTATGGGCAGGTCTATTAATCCAGATCTTCTAAGAAACATTGCTCTTCTTGGGACCTTGGGTGTTGGCCTTGGCGCAGGTTCGCAGATGGGCTCTTACGGAGTAAGTAAGATGGTAGCCAAGGGCCGTTCACGTAACGAAAAGAAATTCTACGGAAAGATGATTAAGGCCGACCCAGGCTTACGTCGTGAGCCAGGCGCTCGGGAAATGTTCAACATTGTAAATAGAGCGAGTCCTTATTTGGCTAGTGAACCTACAATCGCTGCCGCTACGGTACGGTCTATGCTAGACTCTCCAGCCTTGGACGAAAGAAAGCTCCAACAACTACTTACTACTGAGAAGCTGAGACAAGATACTGAGTTCCCCTGGAGACAGTCTGGTAAGGAAGTTAGTCGACTTGGCGACGTTGCATCGTTAGCATTGATTTAAGTATGGAAAAAATAATCCAATTTGAGACGCATGATTCTCTCGGCAGATGTTTTGCCGAGTCTATCGATATCATGCCAAGGAGCGGCGGCGGTCATGAAAAGATCGCTGGAGAGCTCCACCCCGACCTTAAGAAGTTTATGAGCTCTCTTAAGTCTGATCCTAGGTATCAGTATGTACTTATGACTCCCATGGGAGCATTTGAGTATTGGGGTATGAACGTCAATG
>MDTA01072759.1_pt1 | contig 25669 bp, 43 predicted proteins | sample 811151 | NCBI WGS metagenome assembly MDTA01 (sample SAMN05326648, study PRJNA326480) | marine metagenome | isolation source: seawater | place: Indian Ocean: South | collected 2010 | reverse complement strand
CATCGTATGCAAAATTGCAGAAATTGTTGTAGTTGGTGGTGTGCGGAGATCTGCTTTGATCTCACTTTCAAATTTGTCTGACGACAGAATGAGGCATGCTAAAGCAGGACAGTGGTGGGAGCAAAATGCTCAACGTGCCTTAGCAAACAATTCTGCTTGCTATACAGAAAAACCTGACATTGGTATTTTTATGGACGAATGGAAAGCCCTATATGATTCCAAGTCTGGAGAAAGAGGAATCTTCAACAGAGAATCTGCAATCAAGCAGGCAGGACGAAATGGACGAAGAAGCACAGATGGTCAACATTTTGGCACAAATCCATGCTCTGAAATTATATTAAGAGATAGAGAATTCTGTAATTTATCAGAGGTTGTTGTAAGACCAAATGATACAGTAGAATCATTAATGGAGAAAGTTGAATTAGCAACAATTATTGGAACACTACAATCTACTCTTGTAAATTTCAAGTACCTCAGCAAACAATGGAAAGCAAATTGTGAGGAAGAAAGATTGCTTGGAGTAAGTCTAACTGGTATTATGGATTCACCATTAACAAGTCCAAAGAATAAAAATCTTCCAGAACTCCTTCAAAAATTAAAAGATCATGCAGTAGCCACTAATAAAAAATATGCAAAGGCTATCGGAGTTCCTGTTAGTGCCGCAATTACTTGTGTTAAACCAAGCGGAACTGTATCACAGTTGACAGATGCCGCGAGTGGTATTCATGCCAGACATAATCCATATTACATTAGAACAGTACGTGGTGACAAAAAAGATCCTTTAACAAAAATGATGGCAGATGCAGGATTTCCTATTGAAGATGATGTAATGAATCCAGGACATACATCTGTTTTTTCTTTTCCTATGAAGGTAGACAAAAAAGCCATTTTTAGAACTGATATGACTGCAATTGAACAATTAGAACATTGGTTGGCATATCAAAAGTATTGGTGTGAACACAAACCATCTGTAACTATTTCTGTAAAAGAAAATGAATGGATGGAAGTAGGTGCATGGGTATATGCAAACTTTGATTGGATGTCAGGTGTATCATTCTTACCTTTCTCAGATCATACATATAGACAAGCACCTTATCAAGATTGTGATGAAGCACAATACAAAGAAATGATAAGTAAAATGCCAAAAAGTGTTGATTGGAAAAAACTTGCAGAATATGAAACACAAGATATGACAATAGGTGCCCAAGAATTAGCCTGTACAGCCGGAAATTGTGAAATATGAGTATAGAAATTTGGGGTAAGCAATTATGCTCTTTTTGCGATCGTGCCAAAATGGTATGTGAAACAAGAGGATATAATTATACATACAAAGAACTTAACACAGATTTTACAAGAGAACAGGTGTTGGAAGAATTTCCAGGTGCTAGGACATTTCCACAGATAAAAGTCAATGGAGATATTATTGGAACTTATCAGGATTTTGAAGAGTATCTGGAAAACACTGGTTATAACGGAACAGGATACGGACACTAATGCCACTAGTAGCAAGAAAAGACGGAGTTGATCCAGTTGATACTGTACATCCTAGCGTTGGCGATTTAAATCCATTAGATGGTATAGCCTGTGATGCAGATCCCCAAACTATTGCTACTGATGAAGGTAGTGAAGATGTATTTGTAAATGAAGTAGGAGTTGTGCGTAAAGGTGATAAAGAGGCCTCACATACTTTTCCTGGCTGTGCAACACATCAAACAGGATTAGATACACATAGCGAAACAGTATTTGCAAATAATTTGCCAATAGGTAGAGATGGCGACACATATAAATGTGGTGCTAAAATAACAGGAGTTACACAATCAACAGTATTTGCAGATGGAGGATAATTTGTCAAATATACATGAAGAAATAAAATTAGCATATTCTAATTATATTAAAGAATCTGAAAAGTTTGAAAAAGAAAATGTTAAAGTGTCTGCGGCTAGAGCAAGAAAAGCACTCATAGAGTTAGGAAAACTTATTCCTGCTAGAAGAAAAGAAATCCAAGAAAAAAAGGTAGAAATATAATGATTTCAAAAAGGTTTTTTGAAAGCGAAGTATTTGTATGCGAGGATACTGCAAATTGTGCAATCAGTAATCCAACAAAAGATAATTGGCCTGCTATGGAATCTTACATTGAGCAAGGCAATTATATTCCCAAATATGTCTTTGCACTTTCGTCTAATGAATTTGGTATAGAATTATCAAAAAATTTATACATCGATCTCATAACGAAAGATGCACAGATGATTTTAATGAATTTTAAATGACATGACTGAGCCACCTGAAACTATCATTTACGTTGATAAAAATCGGGTCTGGTGTATGGGTGAAAATATGGACCATCCTAAAGTATATTATACTATACCAGAAGGTGGGGAAGCAATCTGTGGCTATTGTGATATAAAATTCAGACTCAAAGAAGAAGGATCTGAAAGTGATTAGAGTTGGTATAAATGGTTTTGGCAGAATAGGAAGATGCCTTGCAAGACATATTATGAGCGAACGCAATGATATGGAACTTGTACAAATAAATGCTTCAGGTGGTGAAGAAACAAATATGCATTTACTAAAATATGATAGTGTACATGGAAGGTATCAAGGACCAATACAAGATCCTATTATGTGGTCAGAAGAAAGAGATATAAGGTTAATAAAATGGTATGATGTTGATGTAGTATTTGAATGTACAGGTAAATTCAATGATGGTTATGCTTGTGAATATCATATATCTGGAGGAGCAAATAAAGTAATAATAAGTGCTCCAGCAAAAAACGTTGATAGAACTGTGGTATATGGTGTAAATCATACAGACATAAGTGTAAATGATGAGATTATTAGTAATGCAAGTTGTACAACAAATTGTTTAGCACCACTTGTAAAAGTACTAGACGAAAACTTTGGTGTTCAATCAGGACAAATGACAACAATACACAGTTACACTGGTGATCAAAGTACAATAGATAAAAAACATAAAGACCCTTATCGTTCAAGAGCAGGTGGTGTAAACATTATACCAACAAGCACAGGCGCCGCCAAAAATATTGGAATAGTTTACCCACCAGTAAATGGTAAACTTATGGGCAGTTCTATACGTGTGCCAACACCTAATGTAAGTTGTATAGACTTAACAGTAAATGTTGAATATGAAGTAAATGAACTAGGCATTAATACTGCACTAAAAGAAAGCACACTAAATGGAATGAAAGGTATTATTGGATACTGTGATGAACCATTAGTGAGCAGTGACTTTAATACTACAAAAGAAAGTTGTATATTTGCACCCCAACAAACAAGAGTAGTTGACAACACTATGGTTCGTGTACTATCATGGTATGATAATGAATGGGCATTTAGTTGTAGAATGGCTGATGTAGCAAAGTACTTAGATAAAAAAACAGAATCAAAACCTTACAAGTACAAAGTTGAAAAGTTATCAAACTTTGGTTTTTAAATGGCTTTGGGGGGAGGATTCGAACCTCCACGGTAAATATATTGCAGTATCTTTACCAGACCGTAAACAGCGGCCCATGTCTACCATTCCATCACCCCAAACTATTTGATCTATGCGGCCGCTAGTTCAATTTCTTTTTGCTTTTGTATTTCTAATGCCGCGATCATTCTGGTCATGCCAATACCTCCACCCACTCTTGGAAAGAAGTCATGTTGCAAGAATTCTTCTAATTCTCCCTGTACTCTATCTTTGCTGAATAATTCAAATAGTAAACTTGAATATGCACCTTCAGTTATAGTGTGGAATGTTTCTCTCATTTGATCAACATCTGTGCTACGTTCTGCACTTCCTATTGTTTCCATACCACCTAAAATAACATCAATCTTTTTACTTGTTACACCATCTTCATATCTACTCATATTCCAAAATGGACTTGTAAATTCTGGGAAGTCTGTAATCATTGTTGATCCAAAGTCATCATGCATTTTATTTTCATGCTCTGCTTCTAACTCTCCATCAACTCCATAATGTTGTTGCCATTCAGCATAAGTCTTTTCAGTTGGTTTGTCAAAGCCTAAGTAATCTACTAGTTCATATTCCATTGCTTTAAGGTCATTAATATCGCCTGGCATTTCAAATTCAAACATAGGAAATATTATATCATGTCTACCTGGAATTGCATTTGGCTCTTGTCTATATGATGTGGAGACACAAAAAAAGCCCTTCGATGAGGGCTTGGTAAGGAGTTCATATTCTAGCCACATCTGGCCTGTTTGTGGCAGTGGCCAGACCTGGCCTGCATAATTGTATGTTGCTACATTGAATGGATCTTCACATGCGGCCAATATGCTTAACCTATTTTGTGTATGGACTTCTTCAAACCCTTTTTCTAAAAAAAAAGACCTTAAAAGGCCTGTTGCGTGTGTAAATTTCTGTGGATTTATTAGTTGTGTCATATTTTTTCCTTTTCTTTAATTTCAACCTAAAAAAAAATATAGCCAAAAAAAAATTTGGTTATTTTTCCATCAAGTTATTTATCAAAAGGTTGACTTTTGTTTGTAAATCTGTTATAAATATATTTGTAAATGTTGAAGCAACATGGACATAGACTGGACCCGGGGGCGGTACCCGGCGGCTCCACCATAAACACATTGGAAAAAACACTGGTAAAGTATTTGGTATACGATAGAAAAAAACAACAAATTCTGCTAATTACTAGAAATAAAAAATCTGCAGAATTATATCAGTGTGTTTATGATGGGGCCGAACTAGGATCGACAGATATGAAAGTAGAGTGGAGTTTACCGGATGACTGCGTTATTGGTCAAGAAAACTAAATGCAAACGATAATTTTGCACCTACAGATTACGCCTTAGCGGCTTAATGCTGTCGGGCCCGCCGGAGCCTAGGAACAGAATCCGGCTTTTATTCTATTTGTACATAAGTGAAAACTTTTTTTTATAAATAAAATTGTGTGTTCATAGTCTATGAATGCACTAACCTTCATTATATGTCGGGCATACCAAAAACAAAAGGAAAAAATATGCGTAAATTAATGATTTTAATTGCGGCAGGTTGCATGTTTGGAAATTATGCACTTGCTGAAAGTTCTTCTGTGTCGCCAAAATTAAGTGGTGATATTGAAGTAGTAATGAAAGAAACATCTTCTGATAATTGGGGAGCAACCACTACACTTGGATTTGGTATTGAAATGTCAAGCACAGCATTTGGTGGTTTTAATTTGGAATCTAAAGACGGAAGTTCTTTTAGTTTAGATGAATGGAATATGGGTACTGCATTAGGAGTAGGAACTATTTCAATCGGAAAACAAGGAGACATCTGGATTGGAGCCGAAGGCGAACACACTATTGCTAATATGGGTATGGATGAATCTGTTATCGTTGATATGGGAAATGCAAAAGTGGCAATGGAATTTGGTGATTTTACAAATGATCTAAGTGACATTGAAGCGATTGCTGGTTCTTATACTGTACCTGTAAATACAGCATCTGCTACTGTGGCTGTTGATTACGATATGGATACAGAAAAAACTGTGCTTGGTGGTAGAGTTGATTTAGGTCCAGCCGGTATTGCAGGAACTTATGCGAATGAAAAATTTGCATATGAAATCGATGGATCACATGCTATTGGCATTTCTGCCTATGCAAACGGAGATCAAGACGATGCTGTTCAAAATATTGGTGCAGGATATGAAACTGTACTTGCTGGTTTAACAGTAGGTGGTGATTTAAATTATCATTTAGATTCAAAAGAAACAACACCTAGTATTACTCTTAAACTTTCATTCTAGTTCAAGTAAAAGAACTTAGTAAAGGGCTGTCATTGTACAGCCTTTTATTTTGGGCTAAATAAACATAGTATATAACTTTAGTGAAAAGGATTATAATGGCAGACAGAGATGATAATACAGGAAAATTAGAAATAGCAATTAGAATTTTAGGAAACGAATTGATAGGCTTAAAAATGGTGGTAGATGATTTTAAAATCAAATGGTTAATATATGGTGTAATAACAATTTGTGCATTAGGTTGGGCCGCTAGTAGTTTTGGGCCTGCATTGTTCGATATGGTAGGATCTGAATGAATACCTACATAACAAAAAATAAGATTTTTTGGCTTATGATAATTGCAATGACTTTTATCCTTGCAACATGTCATGGTGTACCTGCCGCTACCTGGAATGAAAAACCTGTAATTTGTGCAGACGATGAAGAAACATTTAGTGCAATAGCACCAAAAGGTGAAGTATTAATTGCTATCGCAAAACAACTTACACCTGTGAAAGATCCTGACGAAAATAATGGAATATCAAATTCTAGACCAGTTTTGCCTTGGGCGTTATATGCTAATCTAGAAACTGGAACATTCACAGTATTAGAATATCATAAAACACCATATAACACCTATTGTACTATAGGACATGGTGTAGAGTTTGAGTTTGTTCCGCAAGGTTTAGAAAGAAAGTCTGATAAACCAAAACCTTAAGGAGGGTTACATGGAAACACAAGGTGATGTACAAGCAGGTATAGAATTTATATATCATATGCGAGAACATTTAGTTGATGTAGGAGTAGCAACGGCGTACTTATTTGTATGTTATGGAATCTATCTACTAATGAAGAAGTATATAAAATGAATTTTAAATTAGCATCAATGAAAGCATCTGCGATACTTATACCAACTTATGCAGTTGCATTTTACACAGAAAAAATGGTGTATACGATGCCAATGTTAGCCGCGGCTACAATTTTTGTAACCGCTCTAAATTTTGAAGAAATATTTTCAAAAAAAAACGATCTAAATCTGAGCGGCGAGTCGACGACGACGGAGGGCAAGATGGACATGACGGCTTCGAAGGAAGTTGATATAGAGGGAGAATAACATGTATGAATATAGGGCAAATGTAATAAAGGTAATTGATGGTGATACTGTTGATGTTGATATTGATTTAGGTTTTGGTATCATGCTGAGAGACGAAAGAGTAAGAATAATGGGTATAGATACGCCGGAATCAAGGACAAGAGACTTGGTTGAAGATATTTTTGGTGAAGCCGCAAAAGCAAGAGTAAAAGAATTGCTTGGTGAAAAAGTTGTATTGAAAACCGAAATCAACAAAAATGGTGAAGACATGAAAGGCAAGTTTGGTAGGATATTAGGAGATTTTCAGATCTACGATGCAAACCAAGATGCATGGAGAATGCTTACTGAGGTACTAATAGAAGAAGGACATGCCGTAAAATATCATGGGCAAAATAAAGACGAAGTGCAAGAGGCACACATGGCTAATAGGCAAAAATTAATGGAAGCAGGAGTGATAGATCCTGATAAAGTTGATGAAGCAGTGAAAAAAATGCAATAAATAAATTTATGTTAATTAAAGAAATCATAGAAAACTTTGCAGATGGAAAGAAAAAAGGCAAGAGCAGACCAGGGCGTGTAAAACGTGCAGGTGCAAGTTGCAAAGGTTCAGTTACTAGCCTACGCAAGAAGGCTAAAAAATCAAGTGGTGAACGTAAAAAAATGTATCATTGGTGTGCAAATATGAAATCTGGAAGGAAGAAGAAAAAATGAAAGTACATGAAATTTTAGAAAAAACCACAGTAAAAAAAGATTCTAGTGGAACTATCCGTAATGTACAGTATAAAGATGGTAATGTAACTGTAAAGCAAACTGCTAGACCCGATAGTACACCTGGCTACCAACAAGTTACATATAATGATCCTGCCAAAGGTACAAAATATGATATAAAAGGTTCACCCGAAACAGGTTATACAACTAGTGCAACACAAAAAGTAGGCGACTTAAAACTTGGGGCAAAACAGAATTACAGCGGACAAAATACATTTACTGCACAACACGGAAATAAAAAAATTAAAAAGAGAATTTAATGTCTCAATGTTTACTCACTGTTACATGCGATCGTGACAGATGGTCTTTTATACATCAATATTATTCTGTAAACAAATACATAAAACCATGCACATGGTACATTGTAATCAATGAGTTAGAAGAAAAGTCTTGGTTAAAATTTTTTAAAAAACACAAAGAAGACTCTCCACACGATATTAAACTAATACCATTGCAAAAATATTTATGGCCTTTACATCCTGACTCACAAAAATTTATAAAGTCAAAACCAGGGTATTGGAGGCAACTATATTGTAAATTGCTTATTCATTTACATTGTAAAGAAAAAAGAATTGTTGTGTTAGATAGTAAAAATTGGATTGCAAAAAAATGTAAATTATCAGATTTCCCTCAACAAAGATTAAAATCAAGAGATCAAACTGTTTTTAGAGGCACAATTGAATTTTTTCAAAAGTTTTGGAAAATTGACACTCCATTTGTTACAGATAATATAACTCCATATATTTTATATAAAAAAACACTTGCCAGTATGTGGAAGGAATTTCATGATGTAGATGCAGGCATAGGTTATTTAAAAAATAAAAAATTTATAAGTAAAAAAACAAAATTACCTCAGCAAAGTGGCTATCTAGCAGAATTTTTTATGTATGATATATTCTGCCAAAAAAAAGGTTTACACCAACATATTGTAAGAGATGGAAAGTATCCAGATCCTGAGTTATATGCTTGGTTCGATCCAAGTAAATTTGAAAATAAAGATGATTTTATTAAACAAGTAGAATTTAAAAATTCAAGAGTTCCACCATTAAGTATCACTGTAAAATGGTATGTCGAAAATGAAGGCGGAAGTTTGAACCAAAATCATAGAAAATTATTGATAAGTACTATAATGAAAGAGAAAGTAAATGCAAACTAAACAAATACAAGAATTAGTAAACATAATAGATAAAGAAGTGAGGAATTTGCAATTAGAGTTATCAGTTAAACCAAAAGATCACGAATACTATCAATACTATAAAGATAGGCTTGCTCATTGCGAAAATGAAAAGCGTAAACTTTGGCAAATGGCAACAGAAAAAGGTTGACAGTTATAATAAAATAATATATGCTAGTATATATTTGTAATATATATGGAGGCATATATGAGTATGCATTTAGTTGGTCCATGGATGACCACAACAAATTATAAAAAACGCAAGCAAAAAGGTCGCACAAAAAAAGATATAGAAGCACAAAAATATCACGACAAATGGTTGCGTAAAATGGGTGCTCACCCAGATCAAATTACGGAGAGCAAAAAGAAAAATGCTGGTAGTTCTATTTTATCTGTCCCTGATTATCGCTCTAGTGGTAATTCTGTCCCTACTAGTGATGTTATTCCTGGAGGAAGCACCGCCCCGCAAGAAAGACAGATTTACTCAGGTGAGAGACGACTATTGGGAGTAGCCACTATGCATAAAAGCAACATGGTTCCTGTTTTTGACAGAGATGATGCAAAAGACATAGCACAAATGCGTAGAAACTAATCTGCGTGTTTTTTTCACAAAATTAGGCATTAAATATATAACGAGGCGAAGAATTATGAGTAAAAATAAGCAGGCAAATAAGATATTACATCTTTTACTTTTGGCAACTTTTTTAGCATGTTTTGGAACTGCTAAGGCGTCACAGACAAAAGAAAAGTTATATGAAGAATATGTATATCCCCAAGCATATTGTTTGGCATTAAATATGTACTACGAAACTAGAGGTAGTAATTTAGCAGATATGGCCGCAGTAAGTGATGTTGTTTTAAACAGAGTGCAAGATGCAAGATATCCTAATACTATATGTGAAGTAATATATGATGCAGTAATGAAAGAACGTTGGGAAACAAAGCAACATAAGGATCTACCAGATAGTGAAAGAAAATATGTTCCTGTGAGAAATCAATGTCAGTTTAGTTGGTTTTGTGACGGAAAACCTGATGAACCAAGAAATATTGCACTTTTTAATAAATCATTAGAACTTGCTTACTATATGACTAAAATGAAAAAATATAGAGGTATTTCAGAAGGAGCAACTCATTATCATGCAACTTATGTTTCTCCACGATGGAGAAAAGATTTTACAAGAATAGGTAGAATAGGATCACACATATTCTATCGATGGGATTAACAAAAAAATATGATATTTGGTTTATTAGTACTAATAACGGCACTAACTATTTCAGCCGTTGCAATCTATTATAGTATAGCAGGCCTCGTCGCAATATTTGCGGCGGCGGCATTACCAATAATGGTAATGGGAGGTGCTTTAGAAGTTGGTAAACTTGTAACGGCAGTTTGGTTACACAGATATTGGCATAAAGCAAAATGGTGGCTTAGATGGTATCTGGCATTGGCAGTAATAATTTTAATGTTTATTACAAGTATGGGCATATTTGGATTTTTATCTAAAGCACATATAGAACAAACAACCGCAAGTCAAGAATCTGTAGAACAAATTGCCCGTTTAGAAACAGAAATATCAAGACAAAGATCAATTATTGATCGTGCAGAAGAAAAAATAAACAAAGCAGAAAATAGTACAAGCAATCTTAATGATGATATAAATGCTCAAATTGAAAAAGAACAAAAAAGAATAGACAATGCTTATACAAGAATACAACCAGCAATAGATGAACAACAAAAAATAATTGCTGATGCACGAGAATCAGATGCAGGTAGAACAAAACCCTACGAAGATCAACTTACAAATATCAAAGATGAAATAATAAGATTAGAAACATCAGCAAAAGAATATGAAGAAACTATTGCCAATCTTGATGTTGATACTAGTGCAATCCTACCAATACAAGAACAAATTGCAACAATCAACAACACAATAAGCAAAGTAGAAGGACAGATTGCTAGTGGTGAAAGCGAGCAGATCAAACAAGCACAACTTACCATTGGTGCAAATGCAGACGGACAAGCAGGACCAAACACAAGACGAAGTGCAAATACTTGGATTGGATTACAAAAAGAACGTATAACAGAATTACAAAATCAAATTGCACAACTGAGGATAGAAGCAAAAGCCACAGTTGATGCTGAACGTAATAGACTTAGTGGTGTTGTAAAAGACATAAGAGAAAAACAAATACCTGCATTAAAAGATAGAGAAATGCAGATGCTTACCAAAATCGATGAAGTTCGTGCAACTGAATCGCCAATAATCACGACTGCTAGAAATGAAATTGCTAGGATTAGGGCAAGTGCAGACGATCAAGTAAAAGCAAGTCAAGAACTTATACAAAAACTTAGAGAAAAAATAAAAGTAGAAGGTGGAGAAGATATTGACTCCATTATAGATGAACAAAGTGCAAGAATTAAAAAGGCAAATAATGAAATAGACATATTGACGGAAGAAAAATATACTATTGAAGCAGAATATAGGAAATTAGAAGCAGAAGTAGGGCCTATTAAATACATTGCTGAATTTATATATGCTGAAGCAGATAGAGATATATTAGAACAAGCAGTAAGATGGGTAATAATGACAATTATATTTGTTTTTGACCCATTAGCAGTTCTGCTTTTAATTGCAAGTCAGTATACATTTGAGTATGCTAAAAGCAACAGGAAAAAAGATTTTGATGAAGAATGGAAAGAATACGAACAGTTAAGGGCTCAACGTATTGTTGAAAATTCAGCAGAATCTGAGGAGGATGAAGATGGACGAATCCTGGATACATCTAGGAATGTTCGGGAAGACGAAGACACCGCAGAAACCAAAGTACACGGAAACGTCGACAATGACAATGACACTAGAGGAGATGAAGATAGTGGTCCAACAATTGGAACCACAGATAATGGAGGAGACTCTCCCGAAAGAGTGGTACCAGAACAAGAAACAATAGACGAAATTAAACAAGAGGACGCAGAAATTGATGACCAATCTCCTAATCCTTTTGCAAAAGATTTTTTTACAGAAGAACCTGAAAAAACTATCGAAGTTGAAGAAACAGAAAAAATAGATGATAATTTAGCACCTTTACCTGATAATTTGTCTGAAGAACAAACAGAAAGATTGAATAGGTACGAAAAGGAAGAAAAAGAAAACTCTGCATGGGCTGAAGCAAAAAGAAAATGGAAAGCAGAAAATCCAAAAGAGATGATAAAAAAAGCCAAATTAGACTATATATTAGGTAGGACTTCGACTCTTCCTTGGGAAGATACATATATTCAAAATAGTGAACAAAGTAACGAAAGTTTATGGAACAAAATAAAAAATAATGAGTAAGATTAATCTTATTACTGCTCCTGATATACTCTACAATAGTGCAAAAAGTTTTTTACTAATTTGTCCTAGTAAAGAAGTAAAGGAACAATTCAGTAATTTATTGTCAAATTTAGAATTTACAATAAATGTATATCTATTTGAAGAAATAGATTCAGATGAAGATGAAGGATTAGATTATAACTGGTTATTTAATTGTGCAAAAAACGCAGATTATATAATTATTGATATTGATAATTTAGATTCAATAACAAAAAATCTTTCTGCATATTTTTTAAGTTTATCTGAAACTTTTTACTTGACAAAAGACGAAGTTACACCGTATAATAAAATTAACATTAACAGAGTCTATAATTTAGACTGGTTACACGAACATATGATAAAGGATAAAAATGAAAAGAATGCCTAGAAGACAAAGAGATGAAGAGCAGTATAGAGGCCTATACGTGCATGTACAAAACAATGATGTAAATAGAGCATTAAGAAAATTTAAGAAAAAAATTGCAGAAGATGGACTTATGCAAGAACTAAGAAAAAGAGAATACTACGAGTCTCGAGGTACAAAGAAAAGACTCGCAAAAGCGGCGGCTATACGTAGATACAAGAAAAATCAAGCAAAACGACTAGCACAAGAAGGATATTGATATGAAAAAAATATTTTTACTTTTTGCTTTATGCTTTATTATTTCTGCATGTTCAAAACTTCCATCACCACTAAACAACCCTTCAATATCTTCATGGGGTAAAAAATGTACTACTGATGGTGAATGGAGTTACGTTTGGATACATGAGCGAGATAAAGAGTTACAAGCAAAAGCAGAAAACTGTAAAGACTAAATCATAAGAGGCAAAAAATGCGATTAGAAGAAGACATGAAACTTGACTACAAAGATGTGCTTATAAGGCCAAAACGTAGTACATTAGGTAGTAGGAAAGAAGTAGATGTAGAACGTGGCTTTACTTTTCGTAATTACAAATACAATGGTCATCCAAAATTTGAAAATGATAGGCATTGGAAAGGCATTCCTATAATGGCCGCAAACATGGATGGTGTTGGTACATTTCAAATGGCCGATACTCTTGCCAAACAAAAAGTTTTTACATGCTTAGTCAAAACATATTCAGTACAAGAACTTGTTGATTATTTTGATCACGAAGGCACAGAAGATATTCCTATTGGATTAAGAGCAGAAAATGTTGCCATGAGTATAGGTATTACAGATGCTGATCATGATAAATTCCGGAAAGTATACGAGCAAGTGAATAACATGCTTAAATATGTTTGCATTGATGTGGCTAATGGATATTCGGAAAGGTTTGCGTCATTTGTAAAACAATTTAGAACCCTATACCCAAATCTTGTTATTATAGCAGGAAATGTAGTTACTGGAGAAATGACAGAGGAGTTAATACTTGCAGGAGCAGACATCGTCAAAGTCGGAATCGGACCAGGGTCTGTTTGTACGACTCGCATACAAACTGGGGTGGGCTATCCCCAACTTAGTGCGGTTATGGAATGTGCTGATGCGGCACATGGTCTCGGCGGACATGTTATTGCTGATGGTGGTTGCACTTGTCCTGGTGATGTTGCAAAAGCCTTTGCAGGAAACAGTGACTTTGTTATGTTGGGTGGTATGCTTGCTGGGCATAATGAAGGTGGTGGAGAAATAATAGCAAAATATTATAAAACTGGAGAATGGGTAAAAGAAGAACAACAGGCAGATAAAGGTGGACCTATCAGCGTACATTGGAAAGATAAAATAGATCGAAAACAATTTGTGCAGTTTTATGGTATGAGTAGCCAAACTGCAAATGAAAGACATTTTGATGGTCTAAAAAATTATAGAGCATCAGAAGGCAGAACTGTCCTAGTACCTTACAGAGGATTCGTTAATGATACATTACAAGAGATCCTTGGGGGTATTAGGTCAGCCTGTACATACGCAGGTGCAAAAAGGTTAAAACATTTAAGTAGATGTGCAACCTTTGTGAGATGTACACAAACTCATAATTCTGTTTATGAAAATACCACTATTGGAAAATAAGATGATAAATAAGTTTAGTAAAAAGGTTGACAAGACGTTACTTTTTTACTATAATTTATATGTAGGTGCTTATGTTGAGGCCTACAAACATAAATCTTGCTTAATGAAAGGAGATAGCAATGAATAGACTTACAACTCTCGACATCAATAAACTCACCCCCTACGCAGTAGGATTCGATAGGATTTTTGACGATATGTTTAGATACATGGATCATAATGCTAGTAGTTCTGGTGGGTATCCACCTTATAATATCATTAAGGATGGCGAAAAGTTTCAAATCGAAATGGCTCTTGCAGGAGTTGCCAAAGAAGATTTGGAAATTACAGTAGCCGAAGGTGTTCTAACTATTGAACACTCTCCTAAAGAAGGTGAAGTTGATAACGATTCTTGGCAGTGGTTACACAAAGGAATTGCACAAAGAAGTTTCAAGAGGAACTTTACTTTGAGTGATGATGTTGTTGTTAACGGATCTCGAATGGAAAATGGTATGCTCTACATCGAACTAGAGCGAATTATTCCAGAAGAGAAAAAGCCTAAAACAATCGCTATAAAATAAGCAAAAGTAGGAGGGCAATAATGTTTTTTCATTGTTTGCCCTCCTTCGATCAAAGGAATACTAAGATGAGTAGTACAGATACAGATGTAGTGTTAGATGAAAAAATTACTTTAGAAACACAAGAGCCTAAAATGCATAAAGTAATTTTTTTAAATGATAGCACTACTCCTATGGAATTTGTAGTTGATATCTTAATTAAAATTTTTAAGCACACAGAAGAAACTGCACAAACCTTGATGCTAAAAATACATGACGAAGGAAGCGGAATAGTAGGAGTTTACACATTCGAAATTGCCGAACAAAAAGCCACCGAGACAGTAAATACTGCAAGACAACATGGCTTTGGTTTACAGGTAAAAGTAGAATCAGTATGATAGTTTTTATAATTGGCTTTTTAATAATGTTTTTCAACGAAGGGTTTGTAATTATGCGTCATGTTAGCCCTTGGTTTGCAAATAAAAGAAAATTGTTACATGAAAAATATGGTGTTCAAAAAGTTAAACGTATACATGGTTTAACAGATTGGACATGGATTATTTTGATTAGCATAGGCACATACTTAGATTTTGAAAACTGGCGTATATATGCAGGACTTGTGTTTGGATATTGGTTACTAGTTGCATTTATAATTTACCTACCCATGTTGATTAGAAAATTACTTAAAAAAGAGACAGGATATGTAAAATGAGTAAATTGAAAGAACTCACATGGGAAAACCATCAAAAAGCAGAAAGAATGGGACATGCACGTAAACTTTTAAAAGGCATGGATCCACACGAATATCACACATTCATTTATAATCAATATTTACAATATGCGGCACTTGAAAGTGTTGCTAGAGAACGTGGCATACTTGAAGGTATAGAAGATATTTGTAGAGCACCAGGTTTCCGCAGAGACATGCTAGAACTTGAAGAAGAATATGGTATTGAAAGGAATGGCGAAGTTTTATGTGATGTTGTTCCTACATACGTAGGATATGTAAATAACCTAGATGATGAAGGTTTACTTGCTCATATCTATGTTAGACATTTTGGAGAGTTACATGGTGGACAAATGATTAAAAAAAGAGCACCAGGAAGTGGTACAGTATATGATTTTAATGATCCTGCTACAATAATTAAAAATGTTAGAGAAAGATTACACGATGGCATGGCTCCCGAAGCAAACAAATGTTTTGAATTTGCAATGCAACTTTTTTCGGAGTTAGAACAATGAGTATGATATGGAACAAATTAATTGAGTGCCAAGATGAAATTATTTCTATGTTTGACGAACATGCAGAAGAAATTGAGGAACCGGGACTTTCGGCATTTAATCAACCTGACAATGGCTGGATTAATCGGGTATGGAGGAATGATAGCATTAGGCGTGCTCATATTGATGTTGTAGATGCCAGAACTTCAAAAGGTTTGTGGATGATGCATGTTTGTGTATTTCCTGTGCTTAATAACACATCTCCTATATATGGATTTGATGTAATTGCAGGAAAAAATAAAATGACTGGTGCTTTTCACGATTTTAGTCGGAGTAGTGATCCAGAACATCCAATGATACAAGGTTATTATGATTCAGTAGAAAATTTTGTACCAGAAAAGGCTAGAGAACTTCCTGAGTGGGCAACAAATATTTTTACACCAAAGATGCTTGCGGCAAGTAATGTAAAAACTGAAGAAGAAGCAAATAAAATTATCGATATTGCGTTGAATAATTTAGATGCATACTTATGGGAAGTAAAAGAATACAATAATACCGGCGATATTGAAAAAGTTGCTGAAGCACAAGATTATTATTGCACAAATCAACAGAAAAATCCACATACACCTATGGTTATGAAAAGTCTAGGTCTTCCAGAAGAAGATGTAGAAATTTTTTGTAGAGACATGTTGTTTCCAAAACTCGCATAAATAGTTATATGAGATATGCAGAGTTCAAATTAGTCGAATCAAAAGGTGTATTTGGAAGAAAACCTGGAGAGCCATATATTCATACTAATGGCGAAACTGCTCAATTTATTCAAGTACAAGCGATTCCTGATGTATCTGAAGGTGGTAAATTTGAAACACCTGAACTTAGAGATGAAGCAATAGAAGCATTTGAAAAACAAAATAATACTAAAGTAGAATGGACAAATAATCCTAATGCTGGTATGCTTGCTTTTGGTATTGCACAAATAAGAACAACAGATGGAAAAGATATTTTTTGGGGAAGATACTTAAGAGAAGTAAAACCAAATCTTATGGGTGTATGGAGTAATAAAGATATACCAGCAGGTTGGAAACTAGGAACATCCGGTTCCTTAAAATTAGAAACAGGTTTAGACCCACAAACCCTTATTAGATCAGGTTCTTATATGAAAGGCCCTGAACAAGTAATTCAAACAGTTAGTATGAATGCTAAAGAAGATAACAAAGACATTTTAGTTACAGCACTTCAAGATTCTGCAAAGGGTAAATTAGCAAGTTTTCCAGGGCAATTACCAGTACTCACTGCAATAAGAGATTATTTTGGTGAAATAATGGGTCCTGTTGCAATGATGGGCGGAGCAGTACTAGGACAGGCTGAAGATGCAAGACGAGATTTAGCCCAAGGTGCTGACTGGAAAGATTTACAAATTTTCTGGCCGCAATCTATGAATTACAATTTAATGGATAGTATTTTTATTGCACCTGATGGTAAACAAATAGGTATTAGTTCTAAGGGTGGTGTAGGTGCATCTGCAAGTGCAAAAAATTTATACGACTCTTTACAAAAAAATAAAGACAATCAGGCACTAATGGATAATGTCAAATTTACTGCAAAAGTTGTTACAACTATTGCTGAAAAAAGTGCCAAAGATGCACCGTTTGCGTTAGGCGAAGAATTTAATATTTCAACACCTGGTCTTAAAATTGAAGTAGAAGAATATATTAGGACAGGTAAAAAAGATTTCAATGATATAAGTGATGAAGCAAAAAAACTAGCAGAAGGTTATAGATTTGATTCCAGTGTGCAAGGATTCAACACTGGCTATGCTTTGACAAGTGCTCTTGCTAAAAGAGTAGCCATGGAAGTCAATAAAAATCCAGAATTTTCTAAAGGTGCAATCGCACTTCTAAACACAGCAAGTATTATTCAACTTTACACCAAAGTAGGCAAAAAAGAAAATGATGTAGTTGTCACAGGATATGATGCAGTATATCCGCCCAACTTTACAGGAACTATTGGATTAGATGGCGGTAAAAATTATTATAGTGCTAGAATCGGTGGAAAGTTTTCTTTTAAGTTTTTAAAATAATAAATAGTTTTAGCAAATAGTGAGGGTAAAATGCGTTTAGTATTTTTTGTATTTTTTCTTATAATGGCTTCAATGTCACATGCAGGAGCAGATTTAGTTCATAGTTTTAAAAGTCCATCTTTTAGTGGTAAAGGTTATAGTGCTCACGTGTTGAGTATGGAGCAATTACAATTCAACAGAGAAAAAGATATTAAAGATGAAAAGCAAGCCGAACTAGATAGAATTCAAAGAGATTTAGAAAACACACTTTTAAATAAATTTACAAGAAATTTAGAATCTAGAATATATGCAACTCTTTCAAAACAACTTGTAGATAATATGTTTGCTGAATGTGGCGGAGAAGAACAACCAGAATGTGCAAATGCAGGTTCTGCTGATGTCTATGGAGCAAGTTTGACATGGACTAAAGATACTACTACCGGAACTATAACATTGATTATAGACGGAGAAGACGGTTATACAGAAATTGAAATTCCAGGTATGGGAGAATTTAATTTCTAATGTTATCTAAACAATGCATAAAACATCTTAATGATGCAAAAATGACTAGGTGGCAACATTGTATACATGCTATTATAATTGCTTGGCGTTTACAAAAATCAGTTTTAGCACTAATCATACATGCTTTTATTCCTAGATTGTTTACCACTTATGCATCTAAAGAAATGCAAAACATTTTAAATGCACAAAATAAAATAATGGAAAAAGATAAATGATAATAAGGATTTTGTTTCTTACTTTATTTTTATCAGGTTGTACTGCTATACAACAAATACCTAACTCAATAAACAAAGGTCCTATAGTACAAGACAATCCTATGATAATTGAATTGGCAAACATTCCGCCATTAGATGGTCCTGTAATGACAATAGGAATATATTCATTTTCAGATAAAACAGGACAGCGTAAACCAGCAGACAATATTGCAAATCTTTCTAGTGCAGTCACTCAAGGAGCAGAAGTTTGGGTAATAGATGCTTTACTAGAGGCAGGCAACGGCACTTGGTTTGAAGTTGTAGAACGTGTTGGAATGGACCATGTAATAAAAGAAAGACAACTAATTAGAAATACTAGAGAAAATTACGAAGATGATCCTAAACAATTATCTGCTATGAAGTTTGCAGGATTAATTTTAGAAGGTGGTATTGTAGGATATGATAGTAATATTACCACAGGGGGTACTGGTGCTAGATATTTTGGAATTGGTGGTGCAGTAGAATATAGAATAGATACTGTGACTATAGCAATGAGATTAGTAAGTGTTGCTACTGGTCGAGTTTTACTTAGTGTCGCGGCAGAAAAAACCATAGCAAGTTATAGATCAGGAGCAGATGTTTTTAAATTTTTAGACCTTGGTACAAAAGCATTAGAAATAGAATCTGGATATAGTGTGAACGAGCCAGTGAATTATGCAGTCAGAGCCGCAATCGAAGCCGCAATCATAGAATTAATTTATTCAGGCCAAGAGAAAGAACTTTGGAAATTTTCAGTAGGCTAAGCAATTTCATATTTTTTCATTTTGGCTAATAAATTAGTTCTGCCTATATTTAAAAAATCAGCGGCTTTAGTCCTATTTCCATTAAAAGTTTCCAAAGCATCTTTAATTCTGTCTTTTTCTAATCCTTCTAATTCATTTACCAAACTGTAATCTTTTCTTGTGACATATGTTTGAGTTTCTGTATCAAATCTAGCACCAGTAGGCCACATGTCATCAAACATGTCCCATAGAGCATCTTGTTCTGCTTGTATACGCTGAGTTTCATCTCTTATATATTTTATATGTTTCAGTTCCATAAAACTATCATTTAACTGTAAATATATTTACAGTAAATAGTATTACAACTAGAAAGCGTGTAACACTAATTTACTGTAAACTAATGCAAATAGTACAGTATTTAGCATATAATCTAGTTATAAATAACAGTGGCCTATGGCCGGAGGGCAAATATATATGATTAGAATATCCTTTTTATGCCTCTTCCTGTTCCTAAATATCTCATTAGTAAATGCTAATGAAATTTATGTAGAGCAGGTAGGGGACAATCTAGACTTGGACATTGTTCAAGACGGACAAAACAACCAGTTTGGCGATGGCACAACTGATGCAAGCCTTACAGGTGACGATATGACATTTTCCATTACACAAACAGGTGACTCAAATGACATAGCGGCAGTAATAGATGGCAATGACTATGTAGGAACATGGGCATTTACCGGAGACACAAATACTGTAGATTTAAAATGCGACAGCCAAGGATCAGGAAATTGTGAAACAGTAAGAATAGATATTACAACAACAGGCGATGACAATATATATAAAGTATATGTTGGTGAAAACGACGATGCTCAAGGTTTAGTTGCAACATTTAGTGTAACAGGTGACGGAAACGTGTTAGATGTTGAGGCAGATGGCGCCAACGCAGATATTACTGTTACTATTGATAATAGTAATAGCCTTTCCAGTAATCAAATATCAAATCAAGGAAGTGGTTTAGCAACAACAACTCCTGGTAATTATGTTGATATAAATCAAAGCGGAGATGGCGATGCACAAGGACATAGTATTACATTAGATGTTACAGGAGGAGGTAACGATATCACTATAAATCAAAGCGGAATATATGATAACAAAGTAGATTTAGATATGACAGGAGATGACGGTGACGTGGATATTGCCCAGTCTGATTAGTATCTTTTTATTTGTAAGTTATGCAAATGCTACTACAATAGGGCAAGTTGCTGAAGCGGCTGGTAACAGTACCATTAAAAGGGAATCTGAGAAATATACTGGAAAGGTTGGTTTAGATCTTTTTATGTATGACGGTATTATCACCAAAAAAGGAGAATTAAGACTAGATTTTATCGACGATACAAGAGTAGACGTCCGAGAGAATAGTAGATTGACTATAGATGAGTTTATATATGATCCTAACACACAAACTGGTTCTTTAAGCATGAAAGCAACTTTAGGTGCAGTAAGATATGCTTCTGGACAAATTGCAAAAAATTCTCGACAAAGAGTAAACATAAAAACTCCAAGTGCAACCATAGGCGTAAGAGGTACTGATTTCATAATGATAGTTGACGAAATAGGTGGGTCTATGATTACATTACTGCCTAGTTGTGATGCACAAGGAGATTGTGTTGTTGGAGAAATTACAGTTGATAGTGACGTAGGGCAAGTTATATTAAATCAAGCATTTCAAACTACAGTAGTTCCTCATAGGGCCGCTATTCCTGGACCTACTGTAGTGTTAGATATTCCAGAAAATTTATTGACTGCAATGCTTATTATCAGAAAAGTATCTCCTTATAAAGAACTTTTATTAAGAAAATACCCAATTACAAATTTACTAGATATAGATTTTTTAAAATTTGATGATTTAGATGCAGACCCTTTAGTAGAAGGAATAAAAAATATTTGGGTAACAGATTTAGATAACATGACCTACTTAGATGAAGAATTTTATGATGCAATTGAAAGACAACTTCAGCAAATTTTAGCACAATGGTTTGATGAACTATCACAACAAAATAAAGAGTTTTTTAAAGAAAAGTTTTTTGGTTTAGACCCAGACATAAACATTTTTTATGATGAAGTATATCCTCAATATATTGTAAGACGTAGAGAAGGTATGAATCATTTTTTCCAATTAAAATTAAATATGGGTAATAGTTATACTATAGACATGATACAGGAGGGTTTCAGTGCATTTGGTTACAAAGTTGGCGTTGGTAGTGCTAATAGCATCTACATCGAACAGTCTCGCTAATGAAATATATATAAATCAAGTTGGTAATTTGTTTGATGCAACTATTACACAGGACGGAGAGGATAATAAGATTGTTAGTCTAAACGCTGTCAGTGGTTATGCATCTGTTGGTGGTAACAACAAAACATTTACAGTAACACAAACAGGTGACGATAATAGAGTAGGTTTTTGGACGCATGGCGGAAATCAAGTTATAACTGTAACACAAGATGGCGACCTCAACGTAAGTAAAGTGGACAACCATGGAAATAATAATGATATCACTCTTGATATTGAAGGTGACAGTAATGTCACTCATACTGAAATAGGAAATGGTGGTGATGAATTTAACGACATGAATGTAGTAATTCGTGGAGATAGCAACAATGCTTATGTTGAAGTATTAAATGGAGATGATAACAACATTGATGTTCAAATACAAAGTCAAGATAATAATATTATGAGAGTGACTGTTAATGGTAATGATAATGACATAAAGGCCTGGCAAGGAAAACATGAAGATGGCACAGTAGATAACGACGAAACCGGAGACAACGATGCATACTGGATTGTGGCAGGCAATAACAACGAATTAGAAAGTTATCAAACAGATGATAGAGGCAATGGCGGACAACACTTTGCAAACTATATAACTGGTAATGATAATATTGTAAAACATACACAAAGAGGATCAGGAGATCACGAAGGCTTTATAGAAATAAATGGCAATGATAACAATGTAGAATTACTACAAAGAGGCAACAATAATAACATGTTTGCTGACATTGTGTTAGATGATGGTCATACTGTAGATGTTGCACAACGTCATGCAAATCATACTTCAAATATTGACTTAACAAACGGAGGCGGAGCATACAACCTTACTGTAAGTCAAATGGCTACTACAGCCCAAACATATAATATTACAGGCACATGCACAAATGTAGCAGGCTGTAGTTTAAACATAAACCAAAACTAAGATAAATACTATTATATAATAGGGCAGAGGTTTACAATGATAGATCCAATCACGGCAGTGGCCACCGCAACGGCGGCCTTCAACACGATCAAACAAGGATTTCAAGCAGGCCGAGAAATAGAATCGATGGCAGGCGATTTAGGGCGTTGGATGGGAGCAGTATCCGACATTAAAAAAGCGGAAGATTATGCAAAGAAGCCACCTCTTTTTAAAAAACTATTCGCGGCAGGTTCAGTAGAAGAAGAAGCATTGCAGGCTTTTATGGCCAAGAAAAAAGCAGAAGATATGCGTGAGGAGTTAAGACAGATAATCTCTTTCACAAGAGGTCCAAGTGCATGGGAAGAACTAATTAGAACAGAAGCAGACATCCGTAAAAAACGACAAGCCGCGATATATGCACAGCAAGAATATAGGCAAAAAGTTATAGAATGGGTTTTGATAGTTGTAGCGGCATTAGCCGTATGTGGTCTTGTAAGTTTCTTTGTTTGGTTAGTTATGTATGATAGAGGATTAGTTTAATAAGGAAAGCGATTGAGTAATATGCCAGTTTTAGGTGGTACAAAATGGTCTCCTCAACCCGGAGGTCCTATTGAAAAGGAATGTAAAAAACCACAAATCATGCATATAAAGTTTGACCCTTCTTTAAACTCAAAAATGAAACAATTTAGAAAAACTAGTAAAATTGTTAAGCAAGAACAAAAACGACAAGATAAAAAACGTCAAAAAAGACGAAATTTAGGTTTGCTATAAAAAATCAAATAAATACTATATGAATCAAATGTACAACGAAGTTGAGGTTCTTGAAAAAAGTTTTCAAGCACTAGAAGTCGGAGATTTTGACCTTAAAGTAGAAAACATTAAAAAAAGGATTAATTTATTAAAACAAAAAGTAGGATATGACGATACAGCAAATTTAGTAAAAGCAAAAAATGAAATATCACAAGCCAGTGTGGCAAGAAGAGAAAGTAATTTAGAAGAAATGGCAAGTTTAAGAAATAAATTAAAACCAAAAGTGTCAAGTGTAGAAACTGAGATGGAAAAAACCGATAGAGAATTAGATGAAGCCTTACAAAGAGCCTTTGAAAAGATAAATGGATGAAATTTGCAATACTTATATACGCAATACTCACCACCCATACAGGTGATGAAACACAAAGGTTTATCAGTTGGAACTTACCTTTTGAAAATTATTACAAATGTGCTTCCTTTTATAAAGACAATTTAGAAAAATTGCAGGAAGGTGTAAAAGATCATGCAAAACAAATTCATAAAAAAGAATTTCATATAAAAGAAATGGGTTGTGTTCATGCAACACATCATACAGATCGTGATCCTACACTTAAAAATTTCCAACCTTTATATAAATCGGAACTTTTATGAAAAAAATCTTTTTATCTCCCATATGGAGTCTGTTATTATTAGGGGCGTTAGCATGGTTGTATTCTGCTAATCCTAATTTTATTGAAAGTTTAAGATTAAGATATTTTGATCAATTAATTGTACAACAAGATATAGTTGATAACAATATATATGCAGTAAACATAGATGAAGAAACTATAAAAAAGTTCGGGCAATGGCCTTTTCCAAGAAATGATTATGCTGAATTAATAACTGAGTTATATGACAGAGGTGCAGGATTAGTAATTTTTAATGTTTTAATGTCCGAGTATGATAGAGCCGAAAAAGATTTTGAACTAGCAAAAGTTATGGAAAAATTTCCGGTAATTGTTACAATGCTTGGTACGGAAAAAAATAAAAATGAACCTATAAATCCAGGTGCAACTATTATAAACAGTGATTTTTTATATTTAATACCAAGTGTTCCTGGCATTACTGCAAATATATCTGCTATAGAAAATGTTGCAATAGGTTCTGGAATAATAAACACTTTTCCTGAGATAGATGGTGTTACTAGACGTATGCCTTTAGTCTTGGAATCGGGTGGAATACTATATCCAAATGTTACAATGGAAGTTTTAAGAGTATTAGCAGGAGATCCTAGTTTTCAAATTAAATTAAATGAACTAGGAGTAGAAAAATTGCGTATACCTCAATATGGTATGATACAAACAAATAGCAGTGGCGAGGTATGGTTAGATTGGTCACAAGGATATAATTCTGTGAGTGCAGTTGACTTGCCAAAGGATTTTAAAGGGGGTATTGTTTTTGTTGGTCCAACTGCATCAGGGATTACTCAGCCTATTGCTACTGCAAAAGGATCTATGTTTCCTCATGAAATACAGGCTGTAAATTTAGGAACAGTATTTAATAAATCTAATATAGTAAGACATCCAGATGCAAAAGAATGGGGTGAACTTTTTGCTTTAATAAGTGTTGGTTTACTTTTAATCGCTATCGCTCGTTGGACATATGTAGGCATAGTCTTTTTTTTTATGTCCGTGGGCGGTAGTATAGCAGGCAGTTGGTATCTATTCAACAATTTCAACTTACTTATAGATGGATTTATTCCTGCAATATTTTTAATTGCAGTAGGTTTGATAAGATATGTGATAAAATTTATTACAGAATTTTTGCAAAAACAAGAAATAAAAAAACAATTTTCTGGATACGCATCGCCAACAGTTGTGCGTATGCTACAAGAAAATCCTGCACTTATCAAAGAAGGAATGAAACGTGAAGTAAGTATTTGCTTTAGTGATCTGCGTGGCTTCACTCCTTTAGGCGAATCATTTGGAGATGATGTAAAAGGCTTGACTAACATTATGAATGGATATATGGATGCAATTACTCAACCTGTGCTAGATATGGATGGTATGATTATTAAATACATAGGTGATGCTAGTATGCATGTACATAATGCACCAATAGACGATCCTGAACATCCACATACCGCTGTACATTGTGGTTTAGAGATGTTAAAAGCAGTGGAGAAATTTAATGAAAAACTTGAGAAGGACGGCAGACCTCGTGTTGGGATGGGGGCTGGCATTAATACT
>MDTA01091625.1_pt1 | contig 25672 bp, 29 predicted proteins | sample 811151 | NCBI WGS metagenome assembly MDTA01 (sample SAMN05326648, study PRJNA326480) | marine metagenome | isolation source: seawater | place: Indian Ocean: South | collected 2010 | reverse complement strand
TACTGCTCGGCAACCACGGGCTGCCGTCAAGACGCGGCTCTATGGCGATCGCCCGGGCGCTCGGGCACCACTCGCCTCGAACGCAATTTCGCTCCTATAACCGTATGATGACAGAGTGGGCAGACAGGCTCACTCCGGTAACCACCCACTACGCCGGCACTATTTCAAAGGCCCTCCAGATTGATCGTTTGCCTGTTAAATCCGACAGTGAAGTGGAGAGTGCGGCTCCCACCATTTTTGCATCGCGAACCAGACTCACGCCCCTTGTAGTGATGGAAGCTCTTAGGCTGATGGCGCTTGGGTACGCGGCTCGCGGAATCGAACCGTTGCTTCGCCTGCCACCAGGAGAACTTGCCGATGTGGAAATTCTGGTTGACCGGATAAATGCGGGGCTGCGGTTCAAAGTCTATGATCCGGAACAAATGAAGAAGACATTCGTGTATGGCACCAAACTGCCGAAGTATTTACTGAAATCGCGCCCGGCTGCCGTTTGGCCCAGACTGCTGCAGATGTGCGACGAGCTGCACAACTGTGAGGAACTGGACACTGACCGACCACTGCCATCTCTCGCCCAGGCATCAAATCTCGTTGGTAGAAATGGCCACTTGCTGATGAACGAGGTCGAAGATGCTCACCTAATGCGGCTTCTGGTGGACACTTTCAAAATCCCCGAGAATTCCTACAAAGTCGTCATAAAGAGCAAACCGGATTATGCTCCCCGAGCTCAAAGAGTGGTTCTGGCAGGTGAATTTGTACCGGCAGCCGCCTCGCTGCAACTGGACACCTTCAACGAGGATTACGATAAAAGCTACACCAGGGCCCGCTCTTACGCGGGATTAGTACTCACCAGCCCTATGATTACCCAAATCCATGATCGCCTGGAGTTGGTATTACTCTTCATCGCCATTGCATCGGCCTACTGCCCGAAACCCGCACCACTGAAACCGTTACCCACCTACCCTAACTGAAGGTCGAAGCTCTCCGCAGGGTCCACCGCCACTTCAGCTAATTCAAGAAGAGTCAATACCGTTTTTTGCTTTCTGGCATCTTGCTGGCTCACCGCTTGAAACTTCACCAGACTGCGATTCGCATAGGCTCTGGCGAAGACACGAAGGAACTCCAGATCATGGCACAAAATCTCAGTTCTTCCCTCGAGTTCCGGGGTGTCATCATCGCTGGAGCTAGGTGTCACCCACAGAGTCACCGTACTTTTTTGCTCGTCGAACCCTAACGGCCTGCCAGTTGCCCGCACAGTGCCAAGAGCTTTTTGCTCGACCGTCAAAGCCGGCATGACACCCTGTACCGTTGCACCACTGAGATCTTCAAAGCCAAACCTCACCATGACGCCTTGCTTGATCGAGCGGCTCGCAAATTTTGCTGCTATCCCTCGGCTAAGGGTTCCAAGAAACTCTTTCTCCTTTTCGGAAAGAATTGGCTCATCCTCCGGTTCGCCCAATATCCTCTGTGGGATCAAATCGCTAAATACCCATCGAGCGGCAGCCCTGAATACATCCACCTCCGAAGCCGTAGCCCCAGGCCCTACGAGCCTCACAACGTAGGTTGCCGGAAATTCTACATCGTGCGTTGGTTCAATCCTAAGACGCCACTCGACAAAAATCGAAGTCACTTTCCTCATATCCCGAAAATCGTTAAGAGCTGACACCACGGCGTCCTTGAGCTGCTTCTGGGCAGGCAGGACTATTGAGGACTCTTCCTCAAACTCAAGAACTCCGCCGGAATTAACGACGTGCGGTGCGCTTGCTGGATGTAAGACGACGATTGTACCGTCGAACGAAACGGAGCCTTCATCAATACCCATAAGATTTTGTTTCCCCATGCTTTCCCATCTGTGTTTTTTCGCTAGTGACCCAAACGATATCGCCGCCATTGTTCCGTGACTAAGTTCTCACCGCATCTTGTCCGGTTAGCCGGACTTTTGTTGCCTGCCGCATGGTTTTGCGGGTGAGGTTATTGCCTACCTGCACCAGCTCGGTCGATTACCACTCAACCATTCTTTTATCACGCTCCAGGCTCGAATTGGGCGAGCAGCTCTAAACAATGGCAATGTCGGGTCATTTAGGCGACACCCATGACGTGCCAAGGCAAACCATGGGCATCACGCATTCATATTTTTTCAGAGAAAAAAGGCGAGGGGTCGTCGAAAAGGTGTGTTTTTTGCGCGCCTTTCAGCAAGCGGACGGAAAATCAGGCAGGTTTTATTGACTTACTCACTCAAATTTCGCATCTACGATGAGAGTGGACGCCGGTCAATTGGAGCAGCAGAATAGACTGCATCGGGGCAATGCTCTTGACGGACCCCATGATAGAATTCCTGAACTCAAATCCCCGAAATGAACAGTAGGCCAAACATGTGGGACAACTTTTTCGTATGGCTTTTGATCTTCTCGGTGATCCTAGCCGCGCCGACCGCACTGATTGGCGGTTTGGTGCTCAGGTCACATGCCAGGCTCTGGCGGGAAATCCACGAATTATCCGAGTCCTCCGATTCAAACTGACACCACCAAAACGAGTCTTGAAGTGACTTTCAAGCCGATCATGTGCCGGACACCTCGGCGTTCTGAGAGTCAGTAAGAAAATCGATCAATACGGACGGCAATCTTCCGCAGTTGCAGTTGATGGCTTGATTGAGTGGTCAGGAAGCACACTGGCAGGTAAAGACGGTTTCCTTGACGGCCAGAGAGGATCCAATAGCAATATGGCGACCGGCGACAGCATGCATCAACTGAAGTCTCCCCACGCAATTTTCTGGATCACAGAAGCTACTGAGGAACAGCCCTCATCAGTACCCAGCAGCTCGAAAGGTTTCTCACCATCGAGCACCGGAACAGGGCTCTGTAGCCACTTGAATGCAAGCTCCGGGGATTCAAAAACCCGTATCGCCTGGAGAATAACATCCGCCGCTTTCTGCGTGATTTCCTGCTCCATACCAACTGGCACCATCTGATCCCATTCTCGAAATGCCTCTGGCATTGGGGCACTCAGGTCACACTGGGCCATCAGATCACTCAAGCTGTAGCGTTTGCGCTCTGTCATCGTCTTACCTTCTATTTCCTTTTCGGCCGCGTATCACCGTGGCTTGCATCGCCCCAGTCTCTTGGCTGGAGAACCTGTCGAGTGGTTGGTATTCACCATCCCACTCCTGAGCATGTCGGTACCGGACAACCTGTTCTGAGATGAGCTCGACAATATCGTCGAACCCCGTTTCGTAACCCTCAACCAGGACAGGCGTTTCCGGCGGCAGTAACTTCAGATGTTCAATCAGTTCTTCCGCGGTCATTCAAACTCCTTGGTCAAATATGACCTTGTCATATCTCCACAACGACAGGCTCGTTGCTGGGTTCGTAGCGAGCGGTACAGGTGCTGGCATTGATCAGTCTCGTGCTTCCTCGCCTGTATTCCCCGTAGCCCTCGTGAATATGGCCAAAGATGTGCGCTTTGAGTGAGAGTTGCTGGATTCGGTGAAGCAAATCAACGCATCCGACATTCTGGCATTTGAATCCGAGGTTTGCCTCGTCGCCAATGCCTTTCGGTGGTCCGTGGGTGACCAGCACATCAACGTTGTCCGGAATAAGTTGCCATTTACGGTGCAGAGGCTCACCACGATCCAGCATAAACGCCCAATCCATAAAGGTGGGTGTCCAAGGTGAGCCCCAGAACCGCACGCCCTCGATCTCGATCCCACTGTCTTCCAGGTAAATAGCATTCGTCAATGCCTGCTGTGCCAATTCCGGCGTTTCCTGGAAGGCCCAGTCGTGGTTGCCTGCAATCACAATCTTATGGCGATGCGGCAGCGTTCCGAGCCAGTCATTGAGCTCTTCGATGTTCTCCAGTGTGCCCTGTCCCAGACTATCGCCCGCATGAACAAGCACGTCGCCATCGGGAATCTCCGGAATACGACGGTGCATGCTGTGGGTGTCTGAGATACAGACCAGCTTCATTCTGTCCACTCCTGTGGCGTTAACAGTTCTGGCTCCAGGCGCCAATCCATATAAGGAAGTAATCGGACCATGTTGCGCGCATCGTCCACACCGCGGTGGTGGTGCCCCTCAAGGGTCAGGTTGTGATAGGCCACAGCGCAACCGAACTCAATAATTTCCATATTGTGGACGCTTTGCGGCACGCCCTCCGGGCTTAACCGGGATTCCCAGCAAGTAGCCTCGAGATCTACGATCAGCAGTTTGCCGTTAGTCATTTCGCGGCACCATTGCCACCAGGTCTAATACGTGGTGCGCCGGCATCAACGGCACCCGACCGGTTTTTGCCAGAGTATCAATCCAGAGCTGATTGCCCTTCTGAACCATCTCGTCGGTCCCAATATGGCCTGACACCACGGCCGAGATGCCCGAAATAGAGTGATCCGTCCCCTGCGCCCGGTTCCAGGGCCAGGTGCATTCAATGGCAAAGCGCTCTGAGAAGGGGCTGTCCTGAACGGTGCACCAGTCGTCGAATGGGCTTTGGGCATGCACCAACCCGAGTTGGCCGTTCTCGCATTCCAACGTGATGGTGAGTGGCATCTGGTAACGACAGCGGGTTGCCAGGCTCTTATAGGAAACCTCGTCCAGGGTCGCGGCCCAGTCACCGCCCATTCCCCAATGCTTGTATCGGCTTCGGCTATCTTCAGCGCCAGCGATAAACATTAACTCATGGTTGCCCATCACGCTGTGTACCCAGTCCGTTGTCAGCACCCACTCCAGAAGTGCCCGCGAATCGGGTCCGCGATCAATGGTGTCTCCCAGCAGAAACAGGCGATCAACCACTTTGTTGAAACCAGCATCCGACAACGCGGCCTGCAGAGCCTTAAACTCGCCGTGAAGGTCACCACAGACCCAATCCACTCCCGTCGGATTGGCGGCAAAAAAGCGGTGCGGGGTCAGTCGCATGCTCATCAACAAATACCACATGTAGGCAGATTGCCTTTTATCAACAACAACATATGGTTATAGGCTAGCAATGCCGATCAAAAAACACCAGCGTTGATACGAGCCCGGAAATCTCAGGGAGAAAGTACTGGAACAGTTCAGCTACTCCAGGGCTCTGCCCTCAACCAGTTCCGCATGGCTTCCCCACGTTTTAACTGGCCAGACCGCTCCCACTCCCAAACCCAGGCGATGATGCGGTCAAAGTCCACCACATCATTGATATCGGTAGGCTGGACGTTGGGCACTATCCGATTGTTCTGTTCAATGTGATGGTAAAGCAGGTCAAACACGGCGCGTTCGTAGCTGGCGCACCTAGACAATGTCACCGGTAGCCCTGACAGCGCCAGAAACTCCGATATATCTACAATCTCTCGTTCTCCGAACAACAAAGAGGTATCCGGGTGGTTATGACCGGCGATAGCCCAGACATCGGGTGCCCCCATGTTGTGCCAGAAAGGTTTTAAGCGCCCCGGGTGAAGAGTACAGAGTGCCGTCAGGCCGGTAATGTATGGAGTCGGCATTGTTATCGTTCTACCCTGCCCGCTTTGCATCAAAGTAGCGTCGAGTTTCCATAAGATGCTTCAGGGAGCCTTGCGCCATAAATTCCAGGGCGGACGTCCCGGAAAAAGGAGCTTCACTGGTTTCCAGGCGAATTCGGCGATTAGCACGTTCAGCCGTCGGGTACATGATTCTCAAGGATTTGTAGATACCCAGAATGTAGCTGATCCGCTCCATGGTATCCCGAGAGAGATTTAAGTGAGGCAACGCCTGATACTTGGTCAGCGTGCTCTGGGACACACCGCCAAGCATCTGCATCATTTCTTCCTCTGTGCAGCCCCACTCACGGCAGATACCAAAGAATCCTTTGAGAGCCACATGCCCTATGGCTTTTTCGTCATCGAGGGTCATTATGTTCGTCCGTTCTTGGGCTGCTCTCGATCTTCCATAAAGTCGTCACTGACGCCTTCAGAGTCGAAATACTCGTCCCAAACCGGGTCGGTCGGCCGATCATAGCGCTTAACCGAACCTTTGAGGCGTTCCAGAGGTGTAAGCTCCTGAGGCAACGGCTCTGCCAACTCATCGGCATGGGCGGTTTGGGGATTGAGGCCTTCTAGGAGCTCTTTTTCGGTTGGGCGTTTTATCGTCATGGTAACGTACTCCATGGTCACTAGCGGGGCAGTTCAAGAAACCATAACCCGCTTTGATCACGTGGTCGAGTCAGGGTCAAAGTGCAATTACGCAACAACCTGACGTTAGTTTATGCCGTTGCCTCTTGATGGTGAGTGGAAACAATTGGTAAAAATGTTAATGAAGATTGCGGTGGTCGGCGTGATAAACCGTGATTGAGTAAATTATCGTAAAATCCAGACTACGATATTATCTGACTCCAGAATTTCATAAGGGAACTCGCACCAATGCAGTGCAGAGTTCGGAGCCCCCCCGGTTACCAATTTAGCGCCGGCTTTGTGTTGTTGATCCGAATGGAAGGTTTGAGACGTGCAATCAGACGACGAAATTCGTAATCAGCTTGCCACCGAGGTGAGTCAAGACTATCTGGCCTACATGCTGTCTCAAAACATCCAGAACAGCATTTCGAGCTCACAGCCCAATAACGAAACTCGTCAGAAGTGCCAGCCCCTATCGCCAAAAGAAAGGGACATTCTCAAAGCCGGCGGAGCGAGGTTCACAGACACTGACGGCCTTACCAGCCAAGAAATAACCCGCCGCCAGATCCAGCTGCTCCAGAATGAGGTGCGAGACATCATTCAGCAAGCGCTTACGCTGGACGAGGTAACCCAACGTCTTTCCGAGTCAAAAGAAGCGGTTCGCGGCCTTCTTGCGAGGACACCCCCGGGGCTTTACACGTTTAAGTCTCCCAGCGGAGTGTTGTTATTTCCTCGCTGGCAGTTTATAGAGGAAACCACTCTCCCCCACCTTCAGATCATTTTGCAGAACCTTGGCCCGGGTGTTAACCTGCTTACCCTTAACCGGTTTATGACGACCGAAAACTGCGATCTGCTGCTCGGCAACCGTTGCCTAAGCCCAAGGGATTGGCTCGCCTCAGGCCATGATCCCTCGGAAGTTGAGATACTCGCCAGAGATATCTCCGGGCAGATATGATGAACACCCAGCACTAGATAATGCGGAGGCACCATGAATATGACAGCAGCCCTCATCGGTTATGGAAGCTTTGTCTTGTCGTTACTGGCCATTGGTGTTGTTGGGTATTGGAATGCTGATGCTCTGGAAGCTTGGGCAACCCGGAGGTTTAAAGGCTTCAGGGGCTGACGGGGGACTCAGCGCTTTAGTATCCAGGATACCGCTCCCAAAGCCCATCGCCCTCCATATAAGAATGCCACTCCTGGCACGTCCACAAATCTGAAGCGACAGCCTCTATAACTCCCCGAAGCTCCAGCGGCTCCAGCCACCGCTGCGGAATCACATTGGTGCCGTGCATGGCCCCAAGAACGTTTCCGGTAATGGCGCCGGTAGAGTCTGAATCCCCATCGTGATTCACCGCCAGCACAATGCCCTGCTCGAAGTTCTTCGCCACCAGGGCGCAATAAACAGAAATCGCCAGCGCTTCCTCTGCGACCCAGCCTTCGCCCAGTTCACAGATAGCTGTGTGATGTGGCTTGTCGGAATGGCTGAGCTCGACAGCCTTGTCCAGGGCCGCCAATGTCTCCTCATGACCGCGCTCTGCCACCAGGAATGTCTTGGCGGTAGCCAGTGCATCCAGCAGAGTTTTTTCGTTCAATAGCTCAAAGATCACAATTGCCAGCACACCACCGGTCAGATAACCGCTCGGATGGCCGTGGGTCAGGCCCGCGCACATGCAGCCATCTTCGAATACCCTCTCTAACCCAAAGCTGCCGTTGAAAGAGCGCCAGAATAGCCCCACCGGAGCCACCCGCATCACACCGCCACAACCTTTGCTGTCATTGCCGGCAATTTCCGGAAATCCTGGGTAATCCCGCAGTGCACTCAGGCACGTCATGCCGGGGGCACGCTGGCTGTGTAGCTCTGGCTGCTGAAACAACCAGCCGTCTTTCTCTACAGTTACCGTTCGGCACTCATAACCCTGCGTCGCCAGCCAGCGTAGATAAGCATTGGCAACCGTGTGGTCGAACCCTGCAATGCCTTTACTTACGCCCCGCATTTGCCCTCGCAGCAAACCCTCTGCGGTAAACAGAGTCATTTGCGTGTCGTCGGTAATCTTGCCTTTACCACCGTAGGCTTCGGCATAGTCTGTAATGCCACCCGGGCCGAAGCGATCCAGAATTTGGGCGTGAGACATGAATTCCACAGCAGAACCCAGGGCATCGCCTATGGCGCCGCCCAGGAGGCTGGCAGTGTAGTGATCACTCAGGCTGGCGTCAGAGTCGATAAGAGGTGACCTTTGCGATTGATCCATTATCTTGCGGCATCCTGCGTTGGTAAGGCATTCTCAAGGTAGCGTTTAACTCTCGCTATAACTTCCTCTCTGTATTCACCATGCCCATGCGTGGCCCGCGGATGAGCAATGCGAAAACAAACACTGCCGCCGCCGTGGAACTCCCAAAGTTTCCTGGGTATCACCGGATCAACGTTTTCATAACCGTCGAAATGATCATTGAATAGGCTTCGAATGATCGGATCAATCTGATCGTATCCGGCAGCAAAAATGATGAAGTGCGGTTTGAGCTGTTTGATCTGCGCCGCAAGCAACTGATTTGAGAGCCTGACCACCTCTGAAAGCTCACCGTCCGATCGGTCTATCGGTGACCGACCGTCGTAATCCCAGGCAAAGAGATTGGCGTACACCAGAGCTTTGGGATCCAGATCCAGCTCTCTTGCCAACCGGAAATAATATTGCTTGAAACGGCTGCTCGTCTTGGTAACAACACGACTGCTGGCACTGAGTTCGAGATGATCAAAGTATCGCTCCACGGCCTCAGTAACGATCTCCTTCGTAGCCCCACGCTCATTAGCCTTGATTACGCGTCGAATGGTGTTTTTACCGTTTTTGGTGTTCCAGCCTGCCGTTTCACGCCCGACCAGCATCACCTTCGGCTGGCTTCCCCAATATTCCTCAAAAGGGACCGGCAGAAACACACCCGAGTATTTGTCTTGTGTCAGATCAAAATGCTCAGACTTCACTCCTGCGAGTATTCTTTCATAGTAACTAATCAGTTCTTTCAATGCTCAGCGTCCCGTTAGCTGGAGAGGTGGGTCGATCCATCTGGCAACCACTCAATAGTCATTCCGCCGTTGCCAAGCCGAACGATGCCCTCATTACGCGGGCATTGGTCACATTCGGCACGGTAAACTAGGAAGCTATCGAGCAACTCCATGAGCTGAATTTTGAAACCAGAGCCTGAGATCTGATCGAAAATCTCATCCTCCAGGGTCCATGACGTGCCGCTCAACCGGTTTTCATCATCTGCACAAAAGACTACTTCACCTTTTGAGCCAACGATGTCTCGATGCTGCTCAGCCATCATCGAGAGGCGGGTTTGTTCAAAATCTCCATCGTAATTGGGCATGGCTAATCCTCATCAAACAGTACAGAAGCGTCAGCTTCGCAGTAGTAGTGAAGTTAGACGCTACATCAGCCTTCCGACAAAAAATGTCGCTTTATTCCAATAGCCTGCTTGGAGTGATGGCCCTGGAATCACATTACGATTCCGCACTGCGCTTTTTCAGCGTTTCCAAATCAATTTTGAATATGCGATCAGATACTGACGATCCGGTTCCTTGCTCGACATACACGGCTTCGTCAGTTGGGTATACACCGCTCACCCCACTGAACCTTGCCCCTCCGGTCTGCACAAGTATCATCACCTTACGCCAAGTGCTGCCGTAATCTCTTGAAATCTCCGCATAGCCCTCAAAACCATAATCATTAAAGCGGATAAGATCACCATCGAGCCAGAAACTATTGGTTGGCATAAGATTGCTTACCTGGGACCAGTTTGCTCCACCGTTAACGGTGATGTTATCGCGGACAAATAGCCGGTCAGCTGACTCCGGATCCAGGGCCAACCCCGCTGAGAACAAAAAGTCAGAATTAGACAGTCCAGTTTTGACCGAGAAAAAAGAAGAACCTTGATCCAGAGACTTCCAGAGATTGTTTTCAAAAGGGGCCGAGGCATAGATCACTGCGGGGTCTTCCGGTGAAACCCGAACATGGCCAAGCAACGCATCCGTAGCGCTCCCAGCCGAGATCTCTGAGAGCACACGATCCCAGTTGCCACCTTGGTCGATCGACCTATAAAGCCCGGGCCCCATCACACTGGAGGTAGCCAGAAAAATACCCTCACTGGCATTGAATGCAGCGCCATCACTGAATGACATAGGATTGCCGAATACCGGATCCCTGATAACACCGGTAGACCAGTTAACACCACCATCGGTAGACAGATGATAAACATCCTCCCCACCGGCCATAACAAGATACGGATCCCCGGAGGCGATGCTCACAAAAGCTACTTCACCAGTCAGAACCTGCGTCCAGTTCATACCATCATCATTTGACAACCATAGGCCCGCGTGTCCGTCACCAACAGTCGCCTCCTTTGTAATGGCATAAATCCTTCCAGAAACTATGCGTACGGCCTCAAACCCAATCACAATGCCGTCAGAAGGCATACCAACCTCGGTTATCGTTGGGATGAGCTGGTAGTTCGCAGTCAGCCTGTTGCCTTGGCTGACAATTATCTCGAAATCCGGCTGTTCTGAAACCAAAATGCCGTTGCTATCTGTCCAGCTTACAAACTCATAACCCGCTGCAGGTGTCGCGGTAATCGCAGCAACTTCTCCCTCCCTGTAAGTGCCCCCGCCAGTCAACGTCCCGGCATTAAAAGGGTTAGCAAATACAACTACCTCATACGTCGCTTCTACCGCCGGAGAATTCGATCCCTCGGAATCCCCTGATCCGCCACCTCCACCGCATGCCGAGATTAACGATATTAGACAACCAATAATCAGTAAGTTAAGGGAGCGAATGGAAAAAACTCCTGAGGAGTGCTGGTTATTTTTGGTTGATCTGGCCGATGTCTGCATAGAAGTTCCATTATCTTGGCTATCAATACGATCTCACTGTGAAGACCGTCCCAGGGGTTACGGTTTAGTGTGCAATCGTCACACCCCAAGCCCGGAAGCAAAACCCGGGCCAACCCCAAAAACCATAAATAACAGTCCCGTAAAGCCTCTCAACATTAGACCTGTAAAAAAAACCGACACAACCTTCCGACCTAGGACTCACTAACCTGCATAACTTTGCTACACTAATTCATTAGTATCAGCATCTTTAGCAAGATACACACACAATGGAGCATTTGATGAAAAATGGAATTCTTACAATAGCGACCCTGGCCCTCGTATGGTCTGTTGCAGGTCCTGCCCACGCTCGATGCGTTGGCCCAGTCGTTAACGGGCAGTGCCTTGGCACCAATGTAGGTTCGCCAAGTACAAGCAGTGATCAGCAAGGCACTCAGCACAATTACCGCTCAGGCTCCGGTGCAACCTATCAATACGATTTAAGTCGCCCCGGTGACAGCATTCAGTATCAATATGACCGAGATGCTCAGCGTCGGGATCAGATGAACTCAGATCCCCGCCGCAAACAGGATCGCAAGCAGAATCAGTTTGGAGGCGGGATTAACAATGGCTGGGGACAGTAAAACCAAAAATTTCAGGCAAGCCTAAGCTAATGAACTATATCTTCTACCTAAATTTATAAAAATCACTGCAAACGGCCAATCACTGCCATTGTGCGATAAAGCTTCTTTGGAATATGCTTGGACGCACCCGAAACCCAGTCAAACCGAAAACCTTGGATGATAACACCTGAGTAAATGCTAATAATACGAAAAGCTCAGGTGCTATTACTCTTTGCGCTATGACAGCCAGTAAAAACTTACTCAGGACAAGTTATTGAACTATAATAATTTGTCCTGAGTATCTTTATGGCGTTGATCCTGTATCGGGTCCACACAGGGTTGAGAAAATCCGGATCATTGTCTCGCTAAATTGTCCTATTCAACTGTTAAGTATAGATTCTCAAGCCCTTGCCCGCTTTCCACCATAAAATCCTTCCAAACAACCTTTCTCAACCAACGCTCCGGTATCGCATCTCTGCCCCAAGCCGCCCCAGCAATCTGCCCCGTGACCGCGCCCACGGTATCGGCATCATCACCCAGATTAACCGCTGTTATCAGTGCATCCTCAAAACACTCAGAGTGGTAGCAACTCCACAAGGCGGCCTCGAGCGTGTCGATAACGTATCCACTGGATGAAATGTCGTTCCGGGTGAAGTGCTTGAAGAAACCGTTTTTGATGCGGCCGATGGCCATACCTCGCTCGTTAGTATCTGGCAGGTTTTCCAGAACCGATTTAAGCGCCTCCCCTTGCTTTAAGCGCCAGAGGATTGCCGCCATTAGCTCTGCCGCGTCGAGACAATCGGCACTGGCATGCGTGGCACGGCTGCTATCTACTGCAAAAGCCAATGCATCGTCATAACTTGCTGCAGCGGCAACTGCGGGCGACAACCGCATGATAGCGCCGTTACCGCTTGCAAACGGGTTATCTGTTCCTGCGAACTTTACATGGGTTCGCGAGAAACGACGCAGTGCATCGCGGGTTGTTTGGCCAATATCGATGCACTTTTCCTGGCAGGCCATGTAGCCTTCATTCATCCATCGTGTATATCGGGTCAGCTGGTCGCGAGTATCGAAGCTCTTCGTTTCTATCAGGCTACGTGCCAGGCAAAGTGCCATAGCTGTATCATCCGTCCATTCACCGGCCTTCACATGAAACGCGCCTCCGCCGGTCACCTCGGTATGCAACGGGAAAGTATCCCGGCGCCGGAATTCAACCGTCGTACCCAAGGCATCTCCAACGGCCAAACCTAGAAGTGTGCTTTCACCAAAGTTCTCAATTCTGGACATAACGCTCTCCTGTGTCAGTGCAAATAGGTTAGCGCAGAGCTCCGTCAATTTGTGTCGCACCAGCTAATACAGTTATTGCGTCATAGATTGACGCGTCTAGGAGCCATACTGGAACCAACAACAGGAGATCGCCATGACCAGCACACAATCACAGAACACCACATACGACATTATTGGTGATGTTCACGGCCAACAGGAAAAGCTCATTACCCTGCTTCAAAAACTCGGCTATAAAAAAGAGAAGAATGTCTGGAAGCAAAACGGCCATCAGGCCGTCTTCGTGGGTGATCTAATCGACAAGGGCCCAAAAGCCGCAGAGGTCCTGAAAACTGTCAAAGCCATGGTAGAAGCGGGGTCAGCAGTCATGGTCGTTGGCAACCACGAGCTAAACTGGATTCAGGATGCGGCGGACCATACCAGCGATATCCTGGCATTCATGGATGCTACCGAGAAGCACCACAGCCGTCGCCAGCTGACCGAGGCGTTCAAGTACCAGATCGAGGAGTTGATCGAGATCTTCAATTGGCTCCGTAATCAGCCGATGTATATTGATCAGCCGGATCTACGTGTCGTCCATGCATGTTGGGACGAAGAGGCCATCGCCACTATGAAAACCGCAGGCATTGAACGACTTGACCAGATCGCACTCGCTGGATATCGCGACACTTATTCAAAGATATATCTTGCCATCGATCGAGTTGTGGCCGGCTGCGCACACCAGTTTCCATCGAAACTGGCTGATAATCCCAACTTCCGCAGCACCCGGTTCCGCATCAAATGGTGGCCAGAGGATCGCGTGTCGATTAACCCTATCGAGATCCAACCTGCACCCGCGAAAGTGCAACTACCAAAAGACCAGCCACCGGTTTTTTTCGGCCACTACGCCATGGTAGGCACCCCGGATATTCTTGGTAGCAATGTGGCAGGCCTGGACTACTCCGCCGCTTACGGAGGCCAACTTGTTGCCTATCGTCACGAGCCGGGGCAACCGCTTGATCGCGCACACTTTGTTACCTAAAGACAGTGCTCCTCAAAGACTCGCTCTGCTAACCTGTTTCGCCAATACAAACTTATAAGGACGTTGTTTTGGCGAAACTGATTCCTTCCTTTGAATCCATCGAACAGGATGCCCTGCCCAACAGTGAACGGCGGGTACTGCAACACCTGAACAACCTGGATTTTCCGGGCTTGGAAGTTTATTTCAGCCTGCCCCTGGTAAGGGAAAAGAAGCAAGGTACGTTTCGTAGCGAAGCGGATTTCATTCTTTTCCACCCCAACCACGGCATACTGGTCTGGGAGGTCAAAGGCGGTGGCATCTCCTACCGGAACAACCAGTGGTATTCGCAAAACAACCGGGGTATCCACCCGATCAAAGATCCGGTTAAACAGGTCGATGGCGCGATCAGCGACATTATCACCCGCATTAAACGAAACGCCCGGGACGGGCTTTTGTTGCCCATCGGCCGGAATCTGGTATTTCCGGATACGGTGGCCCAGGATGTCGTCCTGCCGCTGGGTTTGTTGCGAGAAGACATTATTGATTACCAGGGACTAAAGAATCTTGATCAAGCTGCATTGATCGAACAATTCAAACGTTGGCCCCAGCAGGACAAGCTTCCGATAGCGAAAGCAGACGCCACGTTTGTTCGTGACAAAGTCCTTAATCCAACATTCCATCTCGCCCCGGCCATTGAGGCCAGAGTGGACCAAATAGAATCTACGCTGGTACAACTCACCAACCAGCAGGTTTGGGCACTCGAACTACTGCGTTTTGTGCCACGGCTGACTATTACCGGTGGGGCTGGTACTGGTAAGACATTGCTGGCGAGACAAAAAGCCAGAGATCTGGCGACCGATGGTCAAAGGGTACTGGCTCTGTGCTTTAACACAGCTCTGGCATCCCATATCCATGATACACTGGAAGAAGCTGATGAAAGCCTTGATGGCTCCATTACCGCGTCCAGCTTCCACGACTTTGCCAGAGATCTGATCGAGAGAGCTGGTCTCCCCTGGAGCCCGCCGGACGCTGCCGAAGAAAAGCCCGCCTTTTACGAAGAAACGGTGCCTACACTGCTCGCCGACGCCGCAGAAAAGCTCCAGCCGAATTACGACGCACTGCTGGTCGATGAAGCACAGGATTTTCATCCACTGTGGTGGATGGCTCTGGATGCAGTGATGACACCAGAGGCAAAAGTCGTTTTATTTGCAGATCCGTCCCAGAATCTCTATGGGCGAGACTTTGAAATCCCTTCAGACGTATTCACCGGGATGCTGCCCTATCCTTTCCAACTGATGCACAACTGCCGTAATTCACTCGAAATTGCCCTGTGGCTAAGCAACCGTTTTGCCTACGCAAGCATTCCCGCGCCGCATCTACCCGCGGCCAACGAACCGGTAAGAGAGCATCAATGGAAACACATCGACGACCAAACCGCACAATTAATCCAGGCATGGTCTCAGCTAAAAGAACGGGGCATCAAAGCTGATCAGCTCGCCGTTTTAAGCCCATACAGGCCAGAAAACTCTGGTGGTATCCGCGCTCTGAAAGAAGCATTTCCCGAGGAGAATTTCGTAGTCAGCACCATCAGTGCCTACAAAGGCCTTCAAACACCCTTTGTTTTCTTGGTCGATATGGACACAGGCAGCTTCGCCTCCCGGGAAGACCTCTGGTACGTTGGCGCTACCCGAGCAACCGTGGGGCTTCAAACCTTCGCCAAGGCCTGAGATTGTGAAATCGGGGTCAGCGTCATAACCTGTCGCACCCCTCCCCCATAATGACTACACGTCAGCAGAAGAGGGGGTCTGAATGGCCGACTACGAGGATTACATCACCAGAGATACCGCAGGCGGTGCGAGCATTGCCGGCTTTCCGGGTACGGCGCTTGAAGTGGATGAGCCGGGCGTATTTGCACTGGATATTCTGGACGCGCCGAACCTGGAAACCATTCATATCAAACGTCTTAAGCCCCTCAAACGCCCTCATCTGGTGCTTAGTAACCTGCCGGATTTGGCGACAGTTAATCTACCCGCCGGCCATCCCGGTGCGATTGTTCATTTCAATTCCGAGAAATCCCCAAAGGGCTTCGTCATCAGTGGCATGGTCAGCGAGATTGATGCTGCCTGGGACACAGTTCAGACACGTCTGGAATCCGCCCCCAATCATCACCATTGGAGCCGTGTCGTGTGCTGCCCGGCCATCGAGAAGCCGGCGCAGCCGTCGGGCAATGGACTCGTCATGGTTACCGGTGATATGCCGCCAGAACACGATCAACTTACTCTTGGTGCTGGCAATGACTGGCTACTGCTCAACATCGGTGGCCTGCGCCACGTGCAAGTGAACACCTCGGGTAAAGCGGTTCTGCAGCAAGTGCCGGATCTTCGCACCCTAAACGGTTCCGGCCATGGCCTAATTTTGGAAGTGTATGCCGCCCCTGCCCTCAAACGAATTTCCGGTACCGGTGAGCGGGTAATCGTCTACCAAAAACTTGCGATAGCAAAAGAACTGACCATTGCCGACAACTGGAAACACGCTCGCATCCACAGTAAAACCCTGCGTAGCCTCAGCTTTGTTTCCGGTGAGAGCCTTGCCCTGCACCACTGCAATGCGCTTCAGCAGGTAAACCTACCACTCGGTATGGATGTGGAGTGTTTTGGAGCCTTACCAGCTCCATTGATGGCCAGTGCCCGATTCTATTTTGATGAGTCTTCACTGAACACCTGCATGGAACGGTTCAGAAACGGTGAGACAGACCAGCTTTCCGGCATCCTAAGCATCCTGGCAAATGCCCATGAGCGTGAGCAGGTGGTGCTAAGCCTGCAAAAACTCCAGGAACTGTGTGAACACGGCGTTGCTCCAGACTTAATTTGGCAAACCCGACGCGAGCTAGCTGCTCGCCATCGTGAAAACCGAGGCAAATCCAGAAGGGCCAGGCGCCCATTCAATGAAGCAGCCATGGCCAAAGCAGACCTGTACTGGCACTGGAAATTTCCGAACGATCTAGCCCCCCAAGGCTGGGAAGCGGATTTGAAAATCTGGCACTACTGCCACCAGGCCGTGCCTGCCGCCGCGGACTATGCCGACATCATTGCCTGCACCTGCAGCAGTGATGAAGCCTTCGAAACGCTGCTGCGTTTGGCCCTCAATGGCGAAGACTTCGATGCCGTTCACCGGCTGGCTATTTGTTGCATCAACGAATATCTCAGTAAAGGCGATGATTACCTGCTTAACCGTAATTGCAGCCAACAACGGGACCCGACCCTGCGCATCATCCGTCTCATTTTCCGAAAAGGGATTTCCGATGACGATCGGCGCAGCGTTGTGACCTTTCTGTGTAATGTGCTGCCACTCAAAACACTACTGAAGTCCGTCCCACCGATTGTTCATATGTGCCCGGGCATTTTCCGGGGTGTGCTAATGGCGTTATCCCGGAAACCCGATGGCTGGTTTCACCAACGCATCGGTACGTTCCCCTTTTACAAGCAAGCCAACAAGATCAATGAATACCGCCAGAAGCTGATGCAGATTGCCCTTGCCCCCTGCGTCTCGGAGGAAGAAGAGGAAGCGGACAACAACATCAAAACCGGAAACACCTACTCACTGTTTGAAGGAGATGCCTGATATGACCGAACAAAGCCGCACAACCCGCTATGCAACACCGGCCCAGATTCACGGCATCCTTCGCCATCAGGTGGATCTGCTCGGCACCCAGCCGGAACTGGCACACCAACTCCCGCCCATTATGTTGTGGGGCCCACCGGGTGTGGGTAAAAGCAGCATTATTCGCGATGTATGCGAGAAGGCCGGCATCGGCTTTATCGACATTCGCCTGTCCCAGCGTGAACCAGTCGACCTGCGCGGCCTTCCGGTACCGGATGGAGACTCTGTTAATTGGCTCATCTCCGGCGAATGGCCCCGAGACCCTGCAAGTCGCGGCATCATCCTGTTTGATGAAATCACCGCAGCAGACCGCTCCCTGCAGGTCGCTGCCTACGAGCTGATTCTGGATCGCCGCTTAGGCAACCTCTACAGCCTACCAAATGGCTGGCTGGTGGTTGCTGCCGGCAACCGCGCCCAAGATCGCGCTGTAGCCCAAACCTTCTCCAGTGCACTAGCCAACCGCTTCTGCCATCTGGATGTGGAAGCGGATCTAGACAGCTGGTGCCAGTGGGCAGCAGCGAATCAATTACACCCGGATGTTATCGGCTTTGTGCGTTTTCGTCCGGAATGCTTCTTCAATATGAACGGAAACATCGAGCAAGGCTGGCCAAGCCCAAGAAGCTGGACTCGCGTAGCCAAAAGCCTGGAACACGCGGGCGATGGTCTCAACGAAGATACGCTCAACCTGATTGTTCAGGGTCTGGTAGGTGCTCCCGCCAGCACGGAATTTTTGGCCTTCCGCCGCTGGAGCAAGGAGCTTCCGGATGTACCTGCCATGCTGCGCGGTGAATGCCCTGTTGTCATACCGGAACGGGCGGATCAGCGTTTTGCCTTTTGCAGTAGCCTGGCACACCATCTTTGGAAAGGCCCGAAGAACCAGCAGGCCAAACGCCTGAGCCAATTCTTCAAGATCAGCAAAGAGCTGACCTCCGATTTCGCCACCCTGGTGTTACTGGATGCCACCGCTGCCGAGGGCGATAGCCTTCAGGAGAAGCGTGCCATGGAGGTGTTCTGCCATCCAGACTTTGAGGACTGGAGCCTAAAGCATGGCAAAGTATTCAATCAGCACATGGAGAACGTGGCATGAAGGCCCCTAGAGCGATTTCACCCACTCTACCCAGCGAAGAAGATCAGATTGTAAAGCGCAATATGCGGAGGGCCCTGGAAGAAGATCGCGCCCTGATGATGACCGGGCAACCCTTCACGGCAATGCTCGCCATGCAGCTGAATCTTATACCCGTGGTCGACAGCCGCCTACCAACCGCTGGCACCGATGGCAAGGCCATCTTTTTTAACGCACAGTTTATGGCGGAGCGGTCACCGGCAGACCGTCGCTTCATTTTAGCCCACGAAGTCTGGCATTGCGCCCTGGGCCATTTCCGACGCCAATTGGGCCGCGATGCGAATCTCTGGAACCAGGCTTGTGACTACGAAGTAAACCAACTGCTCAGCGTGGAGCTTGGATACTGTCCAAGAGATGCTCTTTGGGATCGCCGCTTTCAGGAACTCTCAGCCGAAGAAACCTATGCTCGCCTTCTTAATGGCACGGTTCAAGCTAAAAAGGGGCAGCAGGTTCTGGATATCCACGACCTGGAAAAGTCATTAAACCGGTTGGACAACGGCTTGATCATCGACCCTGATTTCGTACCAGAAGCGCCCGCAACCAGCCAGGAGGAACAATCGCTGAGCGAAGCTTGGCGCCAACGCCTGATCACGGTGGCACAACAACGGGACCGCATGCCAGGAAGCCTGCCAGGCCACCTAAGGCGCATTGTGGATCAAATCCGGTCACCCAACATTCCCTGGCAGCAATTGCTCAACCGTTTTCTGCAGAAGCAGCAAGGCGGAGATCGGCATTGGCTGCCGCCTTCACGCCGACACGTTTACCAGGGGCTCTATTTACCCAGCCGTCGAAGCAGTTTCCTTGAGATAACAGTAGCGCTGGACAACTCAGGAAGTTGCATAGGAGACATCCCGCAGTTTCTGGGAGAACTCAAAGCCATCCTGGGTGGGTTCAACCGCGTAAGCCTGCGCCTTATGGTGTTCGACACCAAAATACATAGTGATCAAATGCTGTCCGAACAGGACCTGCATCGTCTCAGCGAGTTAGAAATCGAAGGGGGTGGAGGTACGGACTTCATGCCGGTCTTTGAGGCTTGTGAGACAACACCGCCCCAAGCCTTGATCGTATTGACTGATGGGTTTGCCCGGGCACCCGAGCACGCGCCTGGCTATCCGGTTCTCTGGGTTCTTGCAGAAGATGGTGAGTGCCCGGTGAGTTGGGGAGAGAAGATATCCCCCAACTCGTGAGGATGATCAGGCATGAAACCCGATCATCCGCTTTCCTGAGCCTCCCATCTGCAATGCCTGCTCCTCTGCCAAAGTCTTCAGCAAACGATCCAGTTTTGGGCGCAACCCCAATAGCTCAAGCTGATTCAGCGCGGTTTGAATCAATCCTGGTGTCACTGCCAAAAAGTCTGCCAGCGACGACTCCGGCAACTGGGCAACCCGCTCCGGATCCACTACGCTTTTGGCCAAGATACCTTTTAGCTGTACCGCATTCAGATAACCAAAGCGGACTTTAAGTTGAAAACGGCGCATAACCGCTGAATCCAGGCTGTCCATACGGTTCGTCGTAGCAAGAAAGATGCCCTTGAAACGCTCCATTCGCACCATGAACTCATTGGTCATACTTACTTCCCAAGAACGCTGAGCAGTTTCGCGGCTGAACAAGAAGGTATCGGCCTCATCCAACAACAATACCGCACCAGTGTGCTCGGCCTCGATGAATATGCCGGCAATATTCTTCTCTGTCTCACCCACAAAACAAGATTGCAAATCGCTACCACTCACCAGGGTAAATGGACGGCCAAGGCGTTTTGCCAGCTCAGCGGCATAGGCGGTTTTGCCTGAACCTGGAGGTCCATATAGGCACAAGCGGGCCGGCTGACCACGGCGAAGCAATCGCTCGACATTACGAAGGCTCGGCGTAGTGTTGAGCCATTTCTGGGAAAAGGCCAAACCTGATGACGCCGGGCACTCTTCGGCAATACTCACTCGCACAGGCTCGCCCCGCGCAAGCGTCAGCCGCTCCTCTAACACAGACTGCAAGCGCTGCTGGTTACGCTGTGGCTGGTGGGCCGGTAGCAGCGCTCCAACTTCACGCAGATTGTTGGCCAAGGCCGGGGTCATCCACGGTTTTTTGGCCAAGGCAACCGCCCACTCGCTGCTGACAGGCAGCGGTTGGAGAGTATCCGCAACATTACGCGCGCGCGCGGCACCGTTGTCGCGAACCGGCAGAACAATCGCAAAGCGACGCAGAAAGGCAGCATCAATGTGATCAACACGATTGCTAATCCAAATGGTCGGTACCCGATTCTGCTCCAACAATTTGTTGAACCAGCCCTTAGCTAATTGGCGGTGATCGCGGAAAGCATCTTCCATTTCGTCAAACAGCAACATCACGTTTGAGCGATCCTGAAGAAAGGATTGCGCCAGGTACACCGAGTCCAGGCGCTCTGAACCCGTCAAAGAGGTTTGGTATTCGCCAACGGTGGGCACCTCGTAAAGCGGGCTTCCAATGTGTTTAGCCAGCGCTCTCGCAAGCTCGGTTTTTCCCGTTCCCGGTGGGCCATACAGGAGCACATTCGCCCCCTTGGCTCCCTTCTCCAGAGCGTTGCGTAGGTAGTTGATGACCAACTGCAGGTCGCCAACTCCCGAGAAGGAGGACAACGAAAAAGCAGAGCTTGGTGCCGGTGGACAAATTTCCTCAAACATCATCTCAGAATAGCTCTCAGAGGAGTCATCCTGATTGCCTACAGCTTCCACCAATTTCCGAAGCAATGGCCCCGGCGATACCAATTCGTCAATATCCGTTTGAGAGCTCTTCTTTTTGTTAGCCAAAAAACCGGCCATGGCCAGGGTATTACCTTCCGCCAGAGCATCAGATATAGCGGAGGCGGGTTCTTTCAAGCAAAACGCCAACACACGGAACGCATGGAAAATATCCACCGTGTTCACATCGGTGACGATGTTCCGTACCCAGTGAAACTGGGTGCGCAGAATCATAAACGTCAAAACCTTGAGTTCGGCAGGTGTCAGGTTCAGGCGTGTCTCCAATGTTTCCAGCAGGGTATTGAAACCCAAGTCAGGAGCCTCGGAAACAGCCACAAGTTGGTGCTCTAGCTCGGCCTGGCGGTGGCGTAATGAAGCTCTGAAATCTTCTTTTGTAGGATAAGGGGCTGGTTTCGCACATACCTCAGTGCTCTCCTCCTCCCCCAGACAACCAAGCTGAAAGTTCAACTGTTTTTCTATTGCGCTAGTAGACGGCCCCTCCACTATTTCGGAGCCCCTCACCTCCGACAAACCCAGGAGCGTTCCAGTAAGCACCGCATCTTTCTGACCAAATGACAAATGACCATCAGGCGCCGTCAATAGCCGGCAAAGATATAACTGAAGTAGCTTCTTCGCATCCGGGGCTGGATTATCTACACCACGGGCTTCCAGGTGTTGTTCAATCAGATCGGTCCACTTCATTCACAATCCTCCAGCTTTAAGGAGAAAAGTTTACGGAACAAACGCGACATATTTTGACGCAGCCAGTCTGAATACTGGCTGAACTCGGCCATCGCCCGTAAACTGATACCCATTCGGAACAAACCGCATCACAACTGGAAGCACCATGAACCTGAACGAACGCGCCACCGGCGGACTGCTTGCCTTAGCCTGTGGCGATGCCCTAGCCAACCACGTGGAATTCAGCCCCAGAGGCAGTTATCAGATCACCGGCATGGACAACCGAAACGGGCCACTGCCAACCGGGCAGTGGTCTGACGACACCGGCCTGGCTCTTTGCCTTGGGGAAAGCTTGGTTGCTAACGGTGGGTTCAACGCCAAAGACCAGATGATGCGGTATGAGGCCTTCTATGAAAGAGGCGAAGGCTGGCCAGGAAAATACCGGTTAGCACCCGGCAACACCCTCGCCCAGGCCCTTAAACAGTTCAAATACACCGATGAACCTTTTTGCGGTTCCACCCACCCTTTGGCCGCCGGGAACGGTGGGCTGATGCGGTTACTGCCTGCAGTATTGGCCGCGTACCCGGATGAACAAAAAGCCTGCTACTGGTCCAGAGAAAGTACTCGCACAACCCACGGTGCCCCCGAGTGCCTGGAAGCGAGCGAGTGCCTGGCTCTGATACTGTGCAGCCTGCTGAACGGGCAGGACAAGGCCACCGCCCTAAAAGCCGCCGAGAACACTGAATGGACAAGCGCCAAGATACGAGCCCTGGCGAACCGCGACTACCTGAACAAGCCGGATGCTCTGATCAAAGCCAAAGGCTACGTGGTGGATACACTGGAAGCTGCACTCTGGTGTTTCAGCACAACCGATACCCTTGAAGAGGCCATACTCCAGGCCGCCAACCTCGGCGATGACTGCGATACGGTAGCGGCCATTACCGGGCAACTTGCCGGCTGTCATTATGGCAAGCCAGCCATCCCGCAAGATTGGCAGAACAAGCTCGTTGAAAAGGATCGAATTAAACACGTTGCCCTCGCCCTGATCGATCTCAGCAACAACTCCGAAACATCGAAAGGCTGATAAGAATGAGCGATCAGCTAAGACGACAAATCGAAATTCTGAAATTACTGCCCCGGCCCGGGCTGGCGAAGTCCACAGCCGAGATCTTCAAAGAACTGGAAGAACGCAAGTTCGTAACGTCAAAACGCACCATAGAGAGAGACCTGGAGAGCCTGAGGGCCATCTTCGGCCATGTGATTGAGAGGCAGAGCCAGCAAGGCGACAACGGCCGCACCAACTACTGGCACCTCACATCGCTAAAAGGGTTATTGCCGGAAACACTGTTCAACAACAAAGACGCCGCTCTGGCCTTGGCCATGCTCAAACAGCAGGCGTATAACCGGTTGCCCAGCAGCGTGCTGCGGCGCCTGGATTCCATCTGGAACCAGGCCAGCCAGACTGCAGAGACAGACAACAGCACGCAAAAATGGATGCAACTTATCCAGTACCTTCCGGACCCCATGCGCCCTGAATCGCCGCCTATTAATCCAGACGTTCAAGCCACTATCGAAGAAGCCCTCGATAATGGCGATGCACTCGACATAACACTGCAAACCCTGGACGGCAGCAAAGCATACCGGGATCTGCTGCCAGTGCGCTTGCTGTTACAGGAAGAGATTCTTTACCTATTGGCCGAAGATCCCAACGCGCAAATGCCGGAAGACAGTATCACCATGCTGCCCCTTCACCGGATGACCGAAGCAAAGGCAAAATTTACACACAACGACAGTTCCTTCGAACCGGACCTTGCACAGGCCGTTGCTTTGGGCGTTGAGGACACCATTAAACTCGTCATCCGCGTGAACCGGCCACTGGCCGAAGCGCTGTTTAATCGCCCTATCGGCCGACAGCAACAACTGGTGGAAGATTCAGAAAAGGCCGGGCATTTCGTTGTAACAACGTACATTGATAGCAGCCCGCAGCTGAAACGATGGCTAATGCGCCGTATTGATGGCGAACTGGAAATTCTGGAACCGGCCGGACTAATCTAGCTGGGCTTGACGCTGTTCGTACCACTTAAGCGATTTTTCCAGCGGCACCAGCCAGAAATCCACGCCCGCAAAACGACACCGCCCGGTATTGTCCTCTAGAAACGCCAGAAGTTTCTGGTATCGTTCGCTGCGCTCATCTGGCGCGACGTGCAGATAGATTGCTCCGCGGTATGGGGTCGCCAATGTTCCCGGAGAACAATGCAGGCACGGCTCCCAAGATATCCCTTGGTCATCAAGCCAGCGGAGAATAGTTTTTCTTTCCGGTATGCGTTCCCAAGGCTCGTCATCCAAAGAGCTTGGCTCAGGAATGTCGCGAAAGGACAGAAACAGGATGTCTCTGCCTTCTCGATAACCAATTTCATCCGTTGTGCAGATCAGCTGCGGCACGGTAACCACTCCCCTGAACGTATTTCAGGATAGCCGGATACATCGTGATTATAGATATAGAGCCAGGCCTGTCCGAAAGGGGTTTGTATCTGGATCCGATTGTAGAGGCCGGATTGCTGGGATTCTGCATTGAATCCCTCTAGCTCATCCAGTCGAGCAAAGGTTTCGTCGTCTACCTCATAGACCTCTACGCGGGCGCCATCACTGTTACTCAGTTTTGCAGCGGGAAAAGGGCCGAGATCATACAAAGTGATCAGGTCACACTGGAACTCACCACAACGCTTCTGATCGGCGAGTAACCAATGGTTAGATTGGTTTTGTTTTAAGGTTCCGTAGACTGCCACTCTAATTTTTTCAGAATGCATTCCTGACTAGCCCCCGTAAACTCAACGATGCCTTAGTATGCCCAATTCATGCGTCGAGGCATGTCGCATCACTCGAACGGGGGTAATCGTGCTGGATGGTTGAAACGGTCGACCGTATCGTCAGCAGTAAGATATTTGCTGTGATATGGCTGGCTACCAGCCATTACCAAAAGAGTCCTAGGAGTCTGCGCGGCAGAAGCTACATTCTGGCACAATAGATCAAAATTCTTCAGCAACAGGATGACTGATGGGAACCACTTTCCGCCCGTATTCGCCTGGCCAGGAACTGCTTCTTCCCCCGAGCCTGAACGAGTGGCTGCCTGAGGGGCATCTGGCCTATTTTGTCAGTGATGTCGTCGAGGAGTTGGATTTAAGTGCGTTTTATGCCCGCTACGAAGGCAACGGCCGACGCAACTCGCCCTTCGATCCACGAATGATGCTGAAGATTTTGATCTACGCCTACGCCACCGGCGTTTTCTCTTCACGCAAGATCGCCCGGAAGCTGGAAGAAGACGTGGCCTTCCGGGTTCTGGCGGCAGGCAACTTCCCCAGGCATCGCACGATCTGTGATTTCCGCAAACACCATTTGGTTGCCTTCAAGGCCGTGTTTATTCAGGTGGTCCGGATTGCCCGGGAAGCGGAGCTGATCACGCTGGGAACACTGGCGATTGATGGCACCAAGGTTCGGGCTAATGCCAGCAAGCACAAGGCCATGAGCTATGGCCGCATGGGCGAGGAAGACGATCGTTTATCGAAAGAGATCGATGCACTTTGTCGTCAGGCACGTCAGACAGACCAGTCGGAAGACCGACAGTTCGGCCC
>MDTA01176458.1_pt1 | contig 25687 bp, 22 predicted proteins | sample 811151 | NCBI WGS metagenome assembly MDTA01 (sample SAMN05326648, study PRJNA326480) | marine metagenome | isolation source: seawater | place: Indian Ocean: South | collected 2010 | reverse complement strand
CCAAGAGACCAAATGTAGCTACTCGATTTAAAAATATACAAGTCAACTCTAAAACCATTTAAAAACAAAGAAACTATAAAACTGATTGAGATAAACAGAAGAACATTTATGATAGCTTTAAACTTTTTATCAAGAAAAATCAAATTTCCATATTTTAGTATTAGCAAAATACCAATGCTTATTGCACCAGCTAGTACATATGCCTTTCCAAGTTGTTGGTTAAATATCATTAAACCTACAAAAGGTCTACCAAAAATTATTGTTAGGGATAGATTAAAAAGGTAAAAAAGTGATAGAAAATATATAAAATTAAAACTTTTTTCGGGCATAAAAATATTAATAAAATTATTGAGATAATTATTCTTTAGATTCTTATTAACCATATTAAAGTATGTTAGTAGTGTGAGAAATATTATATTTATTTTTAATAAAGGAAGACAGGATAGGCTAAAGACAGATCCAGAAGGCCCAAAAGAGTTTTTTTACACATTCAATAAATTTAAAAAAAACTATAAAAACATAGATTTAATAGAGTCAAGCTCAAATCATGGATACTTACTAAAGTATATTTTTTTAATTTTAAGAAAATTTAGTAAACTACCCTTCTATACAGAAACTTTTTTAAAAACACAAAATTTAAAGAAATTATTTTCATCAAATGTTTGGATAGCGACAAATCAAAATTTAGGTTTCTCTATATATCCAATTTTATTAATTAAAACTATTGCGAAGAGGACAGAATTATATACATTTGCCATGGGTTTGCTAGAAAACTATTCATCAAAATTAATTACAAATAAATTATTTAAAAGTTATTTAAGGGCATCAAAAGGAATCTTTTTCATTAGTAAAAGTGAATATCTAGAGGCTCAAATTAAATATCCAAAATATAGTAAAAAATTTAAATATGTTCCTTTTTGTATTGATACAAATTTTTGGCAAAGATCTTCTTTGCAAGTTGATGAAAAAAATATTTTATTTATTGGAAATGATATGAATAGAAATTATGATCTTGTTATTGAGTTAACTAAATCGATGCCCGAGTATAATTTTATCGTTATTAGTGAACAAATTAAAAATTTAAATATTCCTAATGTTGAATTAATAAATGGTAACTGGAACAAAGCAGTATTAAGTGATCAGGAAATTAGAAATTATTATCAAAAAAGTTTTTTAACTATTCTCCCAATTAATAATACATTTCAACCAAGTGGACAGAGTGTCACTTTGCAATCTATGTCAATGGAAACCCCAGTGCTTATAACAAAAACTGATGGATTTTGGGATGAAGAAAATTTTCAGAATAATAAAAATATTTATTTTATTGATAATAATGACATAGAAAAATGGAAATCAAGAATTAAGGAAATATGTGAAGATGAAAAATTGTATGAATTTGTTAAAAAAGAAGGGAAGAAAACAATAAATAATAATTTTTATTTAGATTTTATGTATGGAGAGGTAAAAAAAATAATTAATTTTTGAAATTAAAATATAAGTTTTTAATTAAACTTTTCTTTTTATTCTTCCTTTTTGAAATTAAATCATCTTTATTTTTTAATAGAAATTTAAAATATTCTAAAAATTCTTTACACATTTTTTCAGAATTTTTATCATAGTTCAATATGTTTTTTGAGTGTTTAAAAAAATCATCTCTTGCTTCATTAACTTTTTCTTCCAGGTTTTCAAGAGTAAATTCTATTCCAAACCCACTGCAATATTCTTTAACACCACCACTATCAATAAACATTACAGGTAAGCCACATTGAGCTGCTTCGATATGATGGTTTCCAGAAGGTTCATTTATTGTTCCTGTTATGTAAAAATGATTTTTCTTTAACTCATTTGATAAATCTAATCCCTGTTTAGGCTCTATTACATTAACATTTTTAAAACTAAAATTTTCAGGCAATCTACCGATGAAGTTAAATTCAAATTTTTTGTCAAAATAATTAATATTTAGTAATTCATCAAATTTTTTATACACATCAAAACCTTTGTTCCAATTATTACTCCAATGGTGGGTAACAAATTTTATCTTAGAATTACCATTCCAAATATTTCTATTACTCGGATTAAATATAGTTGAATCTGCTCCAGCCAATATTACTTTATGGGGTTTATTTTTAATATCTTGATTTTTAATGTATAAATGTTTTATCCAGCTACTTACAAAAATTGTTGAGTCAGCGCTCTTATTTGCGTAACTTATATATTTGTTAATAAAGTTAGTATTTTTGTGCTCATCACATTCATTAACTCTATGAACAACAAGAGCATTTGGATTTATATAGGTTATATAATCATCTACATCATAATTGGTATATGCAGACGAAGGAGAGGTTTTTCTTGGTTCTGTTAGTAAAACTATGTCTATGTCATTATCTAATATGTTATGAGTAACTTCATGTCCTTGTTCAAGCAGATAGTTTTTTAGATTAATAGCAAAAAGATTTCCTCCGCCCCAAGGCCCGTCGTGAATATTCGTTCCAATGCTAACTTTCATAAAGCTTACTAATTAAATTTGTAAATCTCATCATACTATTTTCAATGTCATATTTTTGAACATTTTTGTATGCCTGATCGACATTTGGTTTTGCATTTTGATAATTCTCCATATTAAATATTGATTCTTTACTTAAGATTAGGTTGGATACCCCGACGTCTGTTGAAATTATTGGAGTTTTAGAAAATGCACATTCGTATATTGATTGTGGCCCACCCTCATATCTTGAAGAAACTATATATAAATCAAGAATGTTATAAAGTTCATTTAAAATATCCATATCAACCATTTCAAAATACGAATAATTAATTTTTAGCTTTTTAAGCTCTTCTATAACATAGTCCCTTCTTTTTCCTGTTAGGACAATATGAACATCCTCTTTTGTTTTTTTAAAGTTATTAATAATTTCAATTAACCTATCAGGACCTTTGGATAATTTTGGAATTGATACGTCATGTCCTTCTGAGTCACGCTGAAAAGAACCAATTACATAAGATTCTAAATTTATATTATATTTATTTTTTAAAACATTTTTATTTGGGATATAAAACCAATATTTGGAATTTACCCAAAAAGGTTCAACGTATATGTCTTTTTCAGTAATTTTTTTAAGCTGTCTTTTTGTTGATTCATTTGTTACATGGTAAGCATTAACAAAATGATCTCTTTTTATAAAATCGATTTTTTCATTTTGAATTTTTTCATCATCAATATGATGAATTGTGCACAATACTTTATTTTTCTCTAAATATTTCTTATTTATTTTATTCCAAGTCCATGGAGCAATAATCCATATCAAATTTGATCTGAATAAATAATTTGTAATGAGATTTTTATTATTATCAAGAAACTCCTGACGTTGCCTATCGACAATCCAATTTTCATTCAATTTATTAAGATAGACTTTCATATTTTTATTCAATATATTTTCCTTACAGATTTATTTTATATACCTAATACTTTGGATTGATGGATTTTCTTACACAATTAGCGTAATATTCTTGCTCTTCTTTATTAATAGAAGATATATTATTTTGTGTATTAAGTTTATAAAGTAATTTTTTCAAAATTTTAATTTTGAAATTATTATTTAGTAAATCAGTCATTAATTTGTAATCTTGTGCATATTTAAAATTTTCTGCATACCCACCGATTTCTTCAACAGTATGTTTTTTTAACATTAGTGAACCATGAATAAATGGGTTTTTATAATTTATAACTAATTTAGGATTTATCATACTTTTATATTTATGTACAGGCTTATTTGTTTGCAGTGAGGACGCTAACGTCGTACATCCATCTAAACTATATTTTTTTAAAAAATTAAGCTGATACTGGAATCGCCTTTTATCACTTATATCATCCGCATCTTGTCTAGCAATTATAGAATTTTTAGATTTATCTAATAATTTATTAAGTGATTTAGTTAATCCTTCATTACGTTTGTTAGTTACATAATCTATTCTTTCATCCAAATTTGCATAATTTTTAATTATTTCTTCTGTGTTGTCAGTAGAACCATCATTTATTATCAAAAATTCAAAATCAGAATGAGTTTGATTAAGAATACTTTCTATAGATTTATCTACATAGATTTCAGAATTATAAACACTCATTAAAACTGATATTTTACTCATATTTAAACAAATGTTTTTTTAAATTTTTCCAGAATGAAATCTTCATTCAATATTTTTGAGATAAATTTTTTATTATTAGCACCCTCTGCTGTGCTTACTTCTTCATCTAAGCAAAGTTTTAATTTCTTATCTAAGTCTTCATAGTTAAATTGTTCAAATTTCAATTTACAAGATTTTGGAAAAAACTCTTTAATTCCACCTGTATCAGGAAATATCGAAGGAATACCAAGCGAAGAAGCTTCACAAAGTAAAGTTGGTTGACCTTCGTACAGTTTAGTTACGGTTATTACTGCTTTGGCTTTATTCATAATTTCTAAAACTTGATTGTTTTCTAATGTACCAAGAAATTCTATATTTTGCTTATTAACAAATTTATTTTTAAGAAAATCAAGAGAAGGTCCGTTTCCAACTATTTTTAATGACATTCCTTTTGGGTTAAGTTTATTAAAAGACTTTATAAGTTCATATAAACCTTTTTCTTTTGAAATCCTCCCAGCATAAAGAAAATAATTTTTTTCTTCTGAAGAGTTAGTCTTTTTTTGTGTTTCAATAAAATTTGGAATTATATTAACTTTACTATTATTTACTCCAAGATCTAATAAAAATTGTTTATGAAATTCTGTAAGAACAATTAAATTAATTTTTGAACTTTTTAATATTCGGAAGTATTTCTTTCCAAATAAAATACTAATAAATGACTTAAAATAAGATTCGCTAAAGTATTTATTAAATAAAATATATGCATTTTTTCTTAAACCACAGGCTTGGCAAGTATCATTATTTTTCAAATGGTTTTTGATGAAAAAACTTTGTGTGCAATAATAGCGAAAATTATGTATTTTAAGATAGGTTGGTATTTCATAATTTTTTATAACCCTAAAAGCACTTAATGAAATTTTGTACCATGTATTATGTATATATATAAAGTCTGGTTGAAACTCATTAATTTTTGATTCTAAAGTTTTTTCAAACTTAAAATTTATTCTGAATAATATTGCAAAAAAATCATTAAAAAAACTAGTTATGTTGTTGGTTTCAATTAGTGTTTCGACTTCATAGTGGTTTTTTAATAGATTGATTTCATTTTTAACTGATTGGTCCTCTCCGCCAAATTCTTGATAATTCGTATGGATAATTAAAATTTTTTTCATCACTATTAATCTAATATTTATTTCATCTTAAATACTATTAATATGATACATGTGAAAGTTTTATTTCTTTTTACTTACAACACCTCTTTAAAAAATTGGTCAGATTCTGGTTATTTGACGAGAGAGCTTAGATTTTTTGAAAAAATTTATAATCAGTACAAAGTAAAATTTATATTTTTGACTTTCGGGGATGCTTCTGATTTTGATGTAGATTTAGATAGCCGCTATATAGAAGTACTTCCAATTTACAAATATATAGATAAGAAAAAAAATAATTTTTATAATTTTTTGAATTTAATTTTTAATGTCCATAAGTTAATTAAGAAGCATAACTTAGAATTTAATTTAATTAAAACAAACCAACTTTATGGATCTTGGATTGCAATGATTTTAAAAATACTTCTTAAAAAACCACTAATTATTAGAACTGGGTATGATTTATTTCTCTTTAGCATTAAAGATAAAAAAAATTTTATAAAAATATTTTCATACTATGTCTTAACTTTTTTTTCTTTAAACATATCAAATATTTATACTGTAACTTCAAATAGTGATTTTAATTTCATCTCAAAGTTATATCTTTTTGATAAAAAGAAGTTAAGACTAAGAAAGAACTGGGTCGAAAGTTATTCTAAGGAGGTTAATTTTTCTGATAGGCTAAATAATTATTCCCTACTCTCAGTAGGAAGACTCGAGTCACAGAAAGATTATGAATACCTTATTAGAAATTTTAATGATACAGGCTATCAAATTGATATAGTTGGAACTGGTTCATTAGAGAATAATTTAAAAGAAATATCCAGTCCCAATATTAATTTTGTTGGGAATCTTTCTTATAAAGATCTTATTAAGTTTTATGAAAAATATTTATTTTATATATCAAGTACAAACTACGAAGGTAACCCAAAGTCAATTTTAGAAGCAATGTCTAGGGGGTGTATAGTTGTTGCGCCAGATTTAAAAAATACTAGGGAGATTATAACTAATGGACAAAACGGCTTTTTATATGATAAAAAAAATGAAAATATTAAAGATGTTTTGGATGATATTTTTGTAGAAAAAGAAAAATTAAATTTAATTTCTAATAATGCTCTTATATGTGTCAAAAAAAATAATTCTTTAACCCAATTTATTGATAATGAATACAATGATTATGTAGAGATATTATCAAAATAGGAGTGTGTTGATTTAATTCGAATGAGTATTTTTAAAAAGTTAAACCAGTTATTAAACAAAATAATTTATATCTCAGACTTTACTTATGTAAAAAATAAAACTTTACGCATTCTTGCTTCTATTGTTCTTGCTAATTTTTCCGTTGCCTTAGATATCCTAATAATTATATGTTTTTCAAATATTTTGATAGGAGAAATAAGTTATCAAAATATCTTTATAATTCAATCCATTGAATTTATTGAAAAATATGAAATAATTTTTCCTTTTCTAGTTATTTTTAGATTTTCTTTTTTATTTCTTGAAAAAACAAACTTAGAATTTTTGTCACTTAATGTTCAGCAGAATTTAAAAAACAATTTAATAAAGCAAGTTTTTGATAAAAAAAATCTATCTACCAGTGATGTCTATTATTTTGTAAATACTGTAACAACAGCTGTCGGACAGTTTTATAAGTCGTTTTCATATTTTTTAAATTATTTTGTTCAATCATTGGTTTATTCAATTTTTTTATTTATAACAAAACCTGAATTATTTGCAATCTTTATATTTGCTGGAGTATTAATTATTTGGCCTACTAAATATTTTGTTAGTAAAGGAAAAAGCTATCAGCATATTTCATTTAATGAAGACCAAGATGTAAATAAATTAATTCTTAGAATTGTTGATAATTTATTTTTAATTAAAATACTTTCAACAATAGAAAATGAATTAGATCGCTTCAGAAACAAAACAAAAAAATATATTAGGGCTCAAAAGAATAATAATGTTTTTGGTGGTTTGAACAGTATTTTTCCAAGCATGTTTACCCTACTTGTTCTTTCAATTGTACTTGTAAGTTTTGATGTATCTAATTTAATTTCACTTGAATTTATTGCAATACTTATTAGATTATTTCAATCTCTTGGGCTTATGAACAATGGCATAGGTCTGGTTCTTAATTCAAGTGTTTACGTCGAAGAGTTATATAAATTTAATGAATTGAATCCAGATATAAACAAAGAAAGTTATAAAGTGAATTCTAATTTATCTAAGGTAATCAAATTTAACAATGTTGAGTTCAAATATTTTAATTCCGATGAATCTATATTTGATAATTTAAATTTAGAATTTGAAAAAAATAAACACACTGTAATTACAGGACCAAATGGTTCAGGGAAAAGTACTTTGCTCGGACTTATTGCAGGTCTTTACACACCTTCAAAAGGCTTAGTAGAGGTTAATACTGAAGATATTGGGTATGTAGGTGTAACACCCCTTGTTTTTGAAGGTTCAATTAGAGAAAATTTATTATATGGAAACAATAGACAAATCTCTGATAATGAATTACAAAGCTTATTGAAAGAGTTTAATTTTTTTAATGAGGGTGGATATGATTTAGATTTTACGATTAATAATAAAATTTTATCCTCTGGCCAACTTCAAAAAATATCTTTTATGAGATCACTTCTAAACAATACACAACTCCTGTTGCTTGATGAGTCAACATCAAATATTGATTCTGTTTCAAAAAAACATATAAAAGAAATTCTAAAAAATAGAAAAATTACTGTAATTAATTGTACTCATAACATTGAAGATTTTGATTATGATGAAAGACTTGTAATAAGTGTTGAAAATTCTAAAAGAGAAATAAGAAAATTTTAATTCGGGTAGTTTATTGGAAAATGAGACAAGTACGATTGAAAATTATATAAAAAGATAAAAAATAAAGTAATTATCAATAAGTTATAGGTTTTAGTTTTTTTCATATTTTCAAATGAAATAGATGCAGAGAATACCATTATATTTATCATCTGAACGAGATATGTTGCTTTTGTTACATCACCCTGGGTTCCATGTTGAAATAAAAATACAAATAAAAAATATCCTACAAAAGATATAATTACAGAGTAATTAAGAAGATATAAAATAATATTATTTTCATTCCTTCTCATAGTTTTAAAGTAAAAATAAAAAATTATTGAAGTAGTAAACACGCTTAATAGGTTTACTACTCCAAGATATGAACCAATCTCTAATTGGTTTCTTCCTACATCTAAAAATCTACTCGTGAAACTAAAATAACCCCAATAATCACCCCATGTATCTGAGTAAAATATTGGAAGAAACTTATTTTCAAAATGAGGTCTTATAGGTTTTGTAAATATATAGTTTATAACATTGTCAAATGATATAAATTCATACAACCTACCTAAAGTGAGATTCTTATTCATTTCTGAATTAAAAGCAGTAAAAGTTCCATATCTAAATAAATTTATAAAATAGAACCATCCAGAAAATATAAAACCTACAAAAAAAGATGAAAAAACAAATTTACTATATTCCTTCTTATATTTTTTAGTTTTGAAGTAAGTGACAAAAAACGCAAGGAATATAAAAAATACCCATTGGCGTGATAATGCTAAGCACCCAATGATAAAACCAAACCCTAAGACATCTTTATAGTTGTAATTAAATTTTTTAATTTCAACACTTACAAATTTATAAATAAGCAGGCTAAGAAAAAATAAAATGTATGCTTCACCTCTTATCATTGATATTGTTCGATAATTAACTGCTAACATCATAAGCATTAATAAAAATGAAATATTAAATGAATTTTTTTTAGTTAACTTTTTTAAAGTTAAAATATTTATAAATACAGAAATTAAATATAAAATATTTTGAAATATCTGACTTGCTTTTCCATATACTGGCTTACAATATTCCAGCAAATTATTACTATCAGCGAGATTTCTACAGATTACTTGAATAAATGATGGAAATATATATGTAAGTGGAGGACTGAAAAATTCTCTACTCTCAATTTCTGTAGGTATATGAATTGCTCTAGGCATATATCTTGAAAAAGCATCTACATAAGCATAATGTGCTTCAGCATCATAACCCAATATTGGATCATAGTGAAAGATATTATAAATTAATATGAACAAAAAAAAGCAAACAAGAATAATTAAAAAAAACTTGTAAGGGGTTTTTAATTTTTTAAACATCAAAGTTGATTATATTAATTAATTTTATTAAAAAATGGCAAACGAATTTTAATGTTCTTAAGAATTTCTTCTAAATCGTAATTAGTGATTATTGCATTTTTATGCATATTTTCGAATTTACCCAGCCATCCATAAATCCAAAAAGTATATAGTTTCACTTCAGGATCGTTATTTTTTAAATCTAAATAAATATTTTTTACAGCAGCTTCAACATTAAATTCATCCCACTTTATATCTAAATCATCGTAATAGATAATAAATTTATCTTCCAAGTTTCCTTTAATTAGGTTATTAAATTCAGACTCAACCCCTTCTTGAGTATGTAAAGCATCTGAATAGATGAAGTTAAAATTGAAATCTAAATAGTTATTAAAGTCTGATGTATGTGTGCTATTTAGAACGTCACCTTGGTAGTAAACTAATTTATTTTTCTCATTATTTGAAAAAAATAAATTATTAGAAAACTTGTTGTTTTTAATAAATTTATTTTTGTGTTTTTTAACTATGGGGTTTATATCAAAGGCTACTAGCTTATTATTATCAAAATAGTTATTAACTAACATAAAATTTTTCATAACTGAGACACCAATTTCAAGATATCTAACTTTAGAAAGTGTTAACGAATTTATTAAAATAATGATGAAGTCAAAATTACAAAGAAAATTTCCAATGGGCTTATTTATATATTTTAAATTTTTATATGGTATTCCGTAGTCATTATTTTTATATTCATCTAAAGGTAAAAGAGTGCCTAGTTTATTTAAAAATTCTCGATTTTTTGTTATAAGCGAATTAACTGAATCAGAATTATATTTTGAGTAATATTTTGATACTCCTACCCAAAAGAAATGAAAAAAATTTTTTTTTAATTTAAAAATAATATAATTTATTTTTTTTTTCATAAGGAGAATTGTAGAAAATTTATCTTTATATATTTATAGATTCTAAAAATAATTTAAATTCTCGAGCATTTATACTAACGCTGCTTTTATCTTTGGCAAAAATAGAAACAAAGTAATAATAATTAATATTTAATGCGCTTGCCATTGAAAAAAATGCATTATTTTGATCATCGTTCTTATTTCTTACTTCAATTAGATTTGACCCTGATAGCATAAAAATCATATTTGTTAAACCCGAGCCCCAAACACCACCAAGGTATTGACAATTGTGGAGTAAAACAATCTTTTCTTTAATAGATAATTTTTCAAAATAAATAAATTCAAAACCATATTCTTGCAATAAAGAATATATTTTATCGGAGTTTTCTATTGACCTTTTATCATTTTCTCTCATGATCCATAATTTTTTTTTCTTTTCTTTAGTCTCTATATTTACTTTTTTATAAAACATCTCTTGTAGTTGTTTGAGCGTAGAAGGGTTATAGTTACCAGTTGGGGCTGTCTCTCCAATAATATTTATACTTTTAACAAGGTAAAGTGTATCAGGTCTTAATGTTTGATAATTTATATTCAACAATTCAAGAGAATCTTTAATAAACTCTTTATCTATAAATCTTTTAGGAATTAATAATTTTTTATTTGAAATTAAATCTAAATATGCAGTTTTTTGGAGTGCGTCACAAAACCAATGAAAATATACAGTACTTTTGTCGTCAGTAATCCAATATCCATCTTTAATAATTTCTACTCTACGTAAACTTATTAAATTTTTAATAGTATCTTTTAGTATTTTTTTTAAACTAGGGTATCCAAAAAAAGTTTCTTTTTTAAATAATTTAAATTTCTTAGGAGAAAAAATATTTTGACCAAATATTAAGCAATTTTGTTCATTTATTACATAATTACTCGGAAAAGACTTTTTTAATTCGTGTTTGAAAAGTTTAAGGTCTTTATCAACAATATTCACAGGTAGTTTTCTAGAAACATTTATATTCTTACTTAAGTATTTTTTATTAACTTTTATCATACAATAATTGGTTCTTTGAGAAGTTCTTTGTATTCTTCAAAAGTTCCACAATCGTAATATTGGTTACTAGAAATAGCATAATTTATAGGAATTTTATTTTTAATTGCAGGGTTAATAATGTAACCAGTGTGAGGTTCGTCTTTTTTAATTAAATTATTTAATTTTTTGTTCCACATCATGACACCCCAAGCATGTTCAAAATCACATTCTTCATCTTTGTCTACTACTTTGACTACATTGTTATTTTTAATACTGCACTGTCCTAATTTTCCCTTTTGAAAATTTTGTATTTTAAACAAACCTAATGTACATAGACTATTTTTTTTTAAATATTCTTTATAAATTGTATCAACAATACCCATATCAAAAAAAGAGTCAGGCATAGAAAGAAGATAATTATCAAAATTTTTATATTTTTTTATTACTTCTAGAACAGTTTCGTTCATTGTTTTGGTTTCTAGTTTTAAAATATCTGCATCAAGGTCCATTCTTTTAATTGTTTTATAGTATTCATTTGAAACTGCTATTACTTTTTTAATATTGCAATTTTTTATTTTTAAATTATCAACATGAAATTTAATTAAAAAATTGTTTGTTGATATTGGCAGCAAAAATTTTGGTATTCCTCCAAATCTAGTTGCTTTCCCTGCAGCTGGGATAATGTGTAAAATATTTTTTTTATCGGTCATATATTTGTAATAATATTATCAAAAATGACTTAAATTACTTATTAATATTATTTATAAAAATTACTTTTTAAGGTAAATCTACTCGAAATAAATTACCAGATCCTGTCGTAAAATATAAGGAATTATTATTTCTTGGGTTTATCTCAATGGAAGTAATGTATCCGCTTATTTGAGGTAAAGGCATTAAGTAGAGTTTATTATTTTTAAAGTCATAGGAAAATAATTCAGTACTTATATAATCTGCAAAAAAATAATTTTCGAAATATTCGCTATTTTGATCTGATATAACTACTCCACCAATTAATGCTGCCCTAAAGTTTGCGGGAGCATTGTGGTCATAATAAACAATTGGAAAGATTGAATTTTTTTTAATGTAATTATTTGGATTTAGCGATTCATCCCCGTCAAACAAAAGTATTTCATTAAAGATTACCTTGTTGTCAATAACACCTTCATAGTGAGGCCACCCAAATAAAAAAGGTTTAGAATCTATTGAAAATTCATTTAGATTTACAACATTCAATTCTTCTTGAGTGCTGAAACCGATATCCGGAACAAAAAGATATCCATTATATTCATAAGTTTTCCAGGGGTTTCTTAATCCATAACCAATAATATCGTTTCTAGTGCTGATTGAGTTTGAAACACTTAACTTATCAGGATTACTCAATTCTTTGTTTAGCAACAATATTTTTCCTCTTGGAGAAGTTGTATCAATTGGTTCCGAATTTAGTAGCGGGACATTAATTTTTTCGCTATAGCCATTTGTCTCCATATCTCCAATAGATATTAAAAAATCTTTAAAGTACTCTGACCAAATAATATTCCCAGAATAATGACAACATTGTGAATTTGGAATTTTCACTAAGATTTCAGAATCATTGTAAGAAATATTCTTTTGATTATCAAAATAATATTTCTCAAATACTAAATTGTTGTCCAAATCTGAATAACTTACAATTAAATAATTTTCATTTGGGTGAAAAGCAATACTAAATAGACCAGATTCAAAAAAATCTTCAAATGCACCAACTTTTTTAGTAAGGTCCAAAAAAACGTTGTTATTATCGTAAAAATCATAAACCAACCCATTATTTTGTAATAAATAAATTTTTGAATCGAATTCTATTACATTAGTTAATCTTTCAGAAAAAGAAGCTTCTAATGTAACACTAGCTCCTTGATTACATTCAAAAAAATTATCACTCCCACTCCAGGGGAAACAAGTTCCTAGTTCATCTAAAGTTTTACCTATAAATAGATCTGCTTCATTAGTTTGGAGCCCTTCACTTGAAAGAGAAGCTACATCTTCGTTCCTATTAGTAGAAAAATTAAATATAAGTATTCCAACTAATAGAGATGTAAATAAAGAAGTAAATATTTTGTAGTATTTTACATTTCCAAAGTTTTTAAATAACTCTTCATTAGTAATAAAAACTACTAGAGAAATTATTAATGTATATAGGAATAAGTAAAGCAATATTAAACCACGTGAAAGATTGTAAATCCTTAATAAATAAAATGTAAATGTAACAGTACCAAGAAAGATAAATGGAATTTTTATAATTACTACTTCTAAAATTTTTATTATGTTGTTAAAGTTAAATGATTTAACTACAAAAAAGTAAATAATTAAAGTTAACAACAAACTTAAAATAAAAGAAACAAATAAAGCATTTATCTCGAACTCAACAGGGAAGGCTATTTTTCTGAAATCTTCTTTTATTGAATTCAGGCCCTTATAAGCGACTGATTCATTACGATTAAGCAAAGTTTGAACAAAATGATTATTAAAAATTAAATTTATAAAAAAAATAATTAAAAATTTCATAATTTAATTTTAAATAGATAATTTATTTATCTTTAAAACCATAAGATATGAAATTAACAAATTTAAATGTTATCGAGCTATAATTTTTAAATTATATGAAAAAAGTATTAGTTACAGGTTCAGAGGGTTTTATTGGTGGCTACATTGTTAAAGAGTTGCTGAATCAAGGCTATTTTGTTTATGGTATAGATAATTTATCAAAATATGGTGAAATCATAAGAAAACACTCTGATAATAAAAATTATGAATTTTTTAATGAAAATGTTAAAAATAAGAAATTTCTAAAAGAAGTTATGTTCGATTGTGATTATTTAATTGCAGGTGCAGCAATGATAGGTGGTATATCTTACTTTCATGAATTTGAATATGATCTATTAAGTGAAAACGAAAAAATCATATCAACCACAACAGATGTGGCCATTGATTGTTATCAAAATTCTCAATTAAAACGAGCAGTATTTTTAAGTTCTTCTATGGTTTTCGAATCATCAGATGTCTTTCCAACAAAGGAAGATGATTTACTTAATATTCCTCCACCAATAAGTTCTTACGGATTCCAAAAATTAGCAGTTGAGTATTTTGCTAGATCTGCTTATTCGCAATATGGTCTGGAATTTTCAATTGCAAGGCCGTTTAATTGCGTAGGGATTGGGGAAGTAAAAACAAAAACAAATAAAAAACTTACTCAAAGTAGTTCTAAGTTAGCGTTAAGTCATGTTGTTCCGGATTTAATATTAAAAACACTAGAGGGAAATGATTCAATTGAAATTTTAGGCTCAGGAAACCAAATTAGGCATTACACATATGGTGAAGACTTAGCAAAAGGAATATGTCTTTTATTAAATCATCCAGCCGCAGCAAACAATGACTTTAACTTATCTACGTCTCAGTCAACAACTGTAATAGAATTAGCTGAAATCATTTGGAAAAAAATTAGAAAAAATGAAGAATTTAAATATAGTTCTGTTGACCCTTTTGAATTTGATGTTCAAAAAAGAATACCTTCTACTGAAAAAGCAAAAAAAGTCTTAGGATTTGAAGCAGAAACAACTCTTGAAGAAATGCTTGATATAGTTATTCCTTGGATAGTTCAAGCAAAAGATAAAAATTTGTTTTAATTGATTTAAGAAGATTTTTTTAGAATAAAACATCTTTTGAGGTTTAAGATAAAAATATTTATAAAGTACCCAAAGTTACTTATACTGAGGTTGAAAGTTTATGGATAAAGAGTTAATTACAAAAATATGTGGACCAATTCCTGAAAATTTTGTAAAAGCAAACCCCCAAGATTCAAATTTTATTTTTAATAATGATCCTAATTTTCCAGCTTTGAATTTATATGATTTTTTTGGTAGATCAGCAACAGTAAATTCATTTACTGAGTGTTTTTATTATGTTGAGTTAGGATTTGAGCCAAATAAAACAACGATATTTGATATAGGCATTTATCTTTTAGGAGTAATTTTTCTTGGTTTTTCTATTTTTAAAATCATTAAAAACAATTTAACAGGAAGAGCATTTAATTTAATAGGAAGAACATTAAAATCTCTTACCTCGGATCAAAATATTAAAAAATTATCAAACCATTTAGTAAACAAAAAATTAATTGTTTTTTTTACTTCTGTATTTTTTATTGTTCAGAACTTCTTTTTATATGATTATATAAGGACAAAATCATTAAGGATACCTTCGTTTATTGATGAATATATAACATTGACATCTAACGTTAATTTTTTTAAAGATTTAAATTTTAATGCTGGAGGATTCATTGGTGGGAACTATAGCGTTCAGATAACTTCTGGACCAATTTCTGCAATAGGAAGTGTTATAGGATGGAATTTTACAGATAAATTAATTATTTCAAGAATTTCTAATTTCATTTGGATTTACATATTGCAACTTATTTTCATTATTTTAATTATTAAAATATTTAAATCAGATTATAAATTTCTTATTTTAATTTCGGGGCTGTCATTGATTTTGATTCCATGGTGGCAAGGTAGTTTATATTCATTAGGAGAAATACCTTCATCTATATTATTTATAAATGCTATTTTCTTATTTTCAAGATTAAGAAAATTCTCACTAGTACTTTTTAGTATCTCAATATTTTATGGAAAATTATTAAACTTAGTGCCTTTTGTAGGTTTTTATATAGTAGTAATGATTTATGAAAAGAAAATTAGAAATATATTAAAAGATCTTATTATATTTTTATTACCATTTTTTCCTTGGCTATTATTAGTAAATTTCAGATATGAAAATGGAACTGTATTTAATTACCTAAACGATCAATATTTATTTATAATTAATCATCAGAGTTCCGGAGTATCTGAAAGCTCAACTGGGTTTATTGAAGAATTTATAAACAAAATAAACATCTCTGAATTTATAACATGGAATTTGTACGATAAATTGAGATTGCTTATTGTTCCTCTATTATTCATGTTGCTTTTGTATAAAAACAAAAAGAATATAGATAATTTTTTTGGAAAAATTACAATTCCACTAATTACTTCATCTTTATTTATATATCTCTGGTTTTGGGTTTTGAATTCGACCAAGTGGATGAGGCATACGCAGCACTTTACAGTCCCTATAATTGTTACAATTTTATATTTAATAAATTTTGATATTATAAAGAAAAAAATAGATTTGATTTTTATTCTTTCAATCCTTGGATTATTTATAAATAATAATAAAAATTTAATTTTTATTTTAATTTTTCTAAGCATCCTGATTGTTTATATGTCTAAAGAATCTATTAAGAATATATTGATAAAAATTATTTTGATAGCGTTTATATTTATAGATATTTCAATTCCTTATTTTGAAAAAGACAGAGCAGGGACTCTCAGCAATATAATTGAAGAATGTAAAGTAGAACTACAAAGTTCAGAGTGCAGAACAGCCTATTTAGATGGATAGGTTTATTTATACTTTTTATTAATTCTATAGATATCTTTCAACATCAGGAAAGGATCTCTTATTAAGGAAACGGAAGAATTTTTATCGAAAATATATTTTACTGCCACTTCTTCAACCTTTAATCCTAATTTTAATGATAATAAAATTAAATCAAGGTCATATATGAAACCACCGATGGTTAGTTCGCTAGTTATTATTTTTATTTTATCTGAAGAAATATATTTAAAACCACATTGCGTGTCTCTAATCTTTAGATTAAATATTTTTTGAATTAGCAAATTAAGAATAAATCCTGAAATTTTTCTCATTCTTGGAGTGTTCAGCTCACTTCCTAGAGGTCTTGATCCAATAATTAGAACATCATCTTTCTCAATCCAATCTAAATTAAATTCGTTTATGTCAGTTGAAAGGTCGGCATCTAAAATTAATACTTTTTTATATTTTGAATACTTAAGGCCCTTTTTTATTGCGTAACCCTTACCTTTAGAGTTTTCATTTAATATTAAAATTTCCTCCTTAAATTTTATTCCGCCAAGCTCTTCCAGTGTGGAATCAGTTGATCCATTATTAACAACAATCAACTGAATAGTTAAATTATTTTTCTTAGACCATTCAGAAATTTTATTTACACTCTTTGTTATCACAGTTTCTTCGTTATAACAGGGAATTAAGATACTTAACATTAAGCATTAATTATAACTAATTTATTTTAATTTAATATTTTTACCTAAAGCATGAGTTTTTAACAGGGGGAAAAGGTTTTTCTTTTTTCTATAAGCTCTATTAGAATCTCTGCAACTCAACAATCTCTTTTAAAAAATCTTAAATATCATTAATTATTAGATATTAAATCTATTTTTTTATAATCTATAAAATATTTACTAATGATTAAAGAAAGTATAAAAAAATATTATTTATTCTTTGGTTTAAGTATTTTTTATTTTCCTTTATTTAAATATTATATTTTTTTAAACAACAACAATGGGCATACTTTTTTAACATCTGATTGGCTAATTAACTATAACTATGGCTTCATTAAGAGAGGATTACCAGGAACTATTTTCCTATCTTTAACAAGAAATCCTGAACTTCTTCTTGATATAATCTCTGGGTCTTTAATAGTCATTTACTTACTAATATTTTATTTCCTCAATAAAACATATAATAATAAAAAGCAAACATTTACAAGTTTTATACTTATTATCTCTCCTGCGGCATTTTTATTTCCTATTTACGACTCTCAAGGAGCTTTTAGAAAAGAAATAATTGGAATATTAGCTTTGTTTATAGTAACTAGTTATGTAAATGATAATAATTATAAACTACCACTTTTGGTTGCTTCAGCAATTTACACTTTTGGATTATTTTCTCATTCAGTAAATATTTTCTTTTTGACAACAATATTATTCATAATTTATAAGTTTTATAATTCTCGTGTTGCATTTGATTATATTCTTTTTATTATTCCAAGTTTCCTTTATGCGGGTATAGTTTTTATTTTTTCAAATACAGAACAAGAACTTTATTTTATAAGAGATAGTATTTGCAATGATTTAAGAGATATTGGATTATTTAATTTATGTGGCAGGGGATCTTTTGATTATCTTGTTTGGGATTTAAACGCAAACTTTGTTATATCACAAAACTTTATAATAAATGAAAGAAGAGATGCACATTATTTATATATAATATTATTTTTATTCACTCTTATACCTTATATTTTTGATAAAAAATCAGTAAAACTTATTCTCCCCTTTCTATTAATAGGGATTTCTTTTATACCACTTTTTATACTTGCAATTGACTGGGGTAGATGGATATATATATTATCAATTTGTTTTTTAAGTATTTATTTACTTTCGGACAAAGAGATGGTCAGAAACAAGTCTTATTTTTTACTTTTTCTTTACCCAGTATTTTTTAGAATGGCACACTGTTGTTCTCCAATGTTTGAATTTAGTAAAGATTATCTTCTAACTAATTTAAATTGGATAATCTTCAATATAGAAAACATTTATATGTATAAAATTTAATAATATTATTTTTTTCACTACGATATCCTTCAATTATGAAATTTAATAAATATAACCTCTTTCATGCATTTATTTACCTTTACGGAACAGTCATATTCAACTGTATTTTTATTTACAAGAAATATTTTTCTAAACAAATAGATGTAAGAGTAACTCTTTATGGTCACAAGTTATATGGCAATTTAAAAAGTTTATATAAAGAACTAGAAGAAACTGATATAGAGTTTTATTTTTTAACTTTAGATTACAAAGTCTATAAAAAGTTAAGAAGTAGTTCAGTAAATGTTCTGTATGGTTTAAACATTAAACATATGATTAAAGTTGTATTTTCAAAAATTATAGTTACCGATCACGGACTTCATTTTATGAAAAAATTAATACATCAAGAAGATAACTATTTTTTTGATGCAAATCATGGTTTACCATTACAAAAATGGAATGAGAATATAATGCAGCAATGGTATAAATTTGATGAAGTTTGGTTATTTTCAAACTTTCATAAGGATGTTTATATTAATGATTTTGGATACAAAAAAGATAACCTGGTAATTACAGGATACGGAAGACATGATTATATAAAAAGATTTAATTCCTCTGATAAAAAATTAAAGCAAGTTAAAAAAATAAAACATATTTATGGTTTGGAAGACACTAAGAAAGTTATTCTTTATGCTCCTACGTGGATTCATTCAAAAGATAAAGTTAGAAATGAATTCATGAGGCCAGACAATATTAATTTTTTAAAATATTTAAATCAAATAGGGATTTCAAATAATCTAACAATTTTATTTAGGCCGCATCTAAATACTAATTTAAGTAATAGAGTTAAAAAAGAATTAAACTCATTTACTAATTTATTATATTTTCCTTTTAATGAGTACGAGGAAGTCGAAAATTTTTTAATAATTTCAGATTTGTTAATTACAGATTGGTCCTCTATTGCTCTAGATTACATACTTCTTGATAGACCTACTATCTTTCTGAATACACCAAATTCATTTAAATTAGGAGTATTTAAAGAGGAATTATTGAGATTTGGAAAGATGTCCGACCAGGCCTCACTGGAAAAAAATATAATTAAATATATCAATAATATAGATTTATATAATCAAGAATGTCCTCAACAAAAGATAGCAAAAGAAAAGATTTACGAGGGTTCTTCAGGGTTGGCAGCAAGTAAATACTTAACAAGAATAAAGAATTATATTTAATTTTAAAATAATTGATAGCAGTTCAAAGCTATTTAGTGAAATTTAAAAAAAAACATTCTAAATTTTTTAAGAAATTTATACCTAAACTATTTTATTTGTTTTAATAAGTAAGAATGAAGCTCTAAGTCAGTATTAAATTCTTCATGATTTTTTTTAATATTGTCACTATCTATTTCATGAAGGAAGTAATTTAGTTGGCTAACTAGAGGCTCAATATTTTCTATCACGGGAAACGAAGTTTGTGTATTTTCTACGTGACCATAATTATTTTCTTGTGCTAAAAAAGAGATGTCATTATTAGAAATAATTTCTACTGAGTTGTTTATTAAATTTGCTATGTAGGTTTCATTTCTTGTTGTTATTTCAATATTACGAATCTTTTTATGGTATATTTTAGAAGTACTTATTAGAACATTAAAATTTTTAGTAGTGCCTACTATATCTACATGATTTTCTGGATCTCTTTCTTTGAAAAAAAAGTCAAAATTAATATCCACATACTTTTCTTTAAGTATTTTTGTAAGTATTGAAAAATCATGAATAGTTAAATCCATTAAAACATGATCTGAATTTCTATTTGTTTGATTTGAAGGAGAGAGTCTTTTAATGCTTATGTGTTCAATATCTTCTATTTTATTTTCAGTTAAATAATTTACTGCCGGATTAAATTTTTCTAGCAAACCAATTTTAAAAAAGTTTTTTGAATTTGACAGCAGCTCTTTTATTTTTATTATTTCATTTAAACTTGTAGATATTGGTTTTTCAATTAAAGCATTTTTATTATTTTCAATGCATAATTTTAAAATTCCAGAATGAGATATTGTTGGAGTAGAAATTACTAAAGTATCGCTATTGTTGATTATTTCTTCTAATGAATTAAAAATAGGGGCAACATTTTTAACTATATTTTCAGACTTTTCATCGTAAATGCCAACTAACTCAGCATTTTCATTTTTATTTATAACACGAGCATGATTTTTACCCATATGACCATAGCCAATTAACCCAATTTTATGACTCATAATAACTTCTAACTTTTGTAATTACGTAATCTAATTTAGTATTGCTTAACTCAGGATAGAGGGGTAAACACATTATTCTATTTTTAATATAGTTAACATTGTCAAAATTATCATCTTTCAGTATCCAATCAAAATTCAAATCACTTAGTGGCTTTTTATAATAAACAACAGTTTCGATATTATTTTTTGCTAAGTGTTCAACTAAATTAGTTCTTTCTTTTCTAGATTTTGTTAAGATTGGAAAATAATTAAATGTTTGTATATTGTTATTAAAAAATTTCAGATTATTTATATCATTTAATTCATCAAAATATTTAGTACCAATCATTTTTCTTTTTTTAATTTCGAGGTCTATTGTTTTCAGTCTTTTTTCTAAAAAAATGGCTTGAATTTCATCTAATCTTGAATTGAATCCTGGAAATTTAAAATTATCTCTATCAACATGTCCATGGTTTCTTAACTTAAGAAGATCTTTATATATTGAGTTATTATTTGTGACAATTGCCCCAGCATCACCGATAGCTCCCATTGTTTTTGTTGGATAGAATGAGAATGCGCCACATTCACCAAATGTTCCTATAAATTTATTTTTATATTTTGTTCCAAAAGATTGGGCAACATCTTCAATAATTTTTAATTTATAATTTTTTTTGAAGAGCATAAGTTTATCAATATTCACCAAACCTCCAAACAGGTGAACAGGTACAATAAATTTTGCAGACTTTAAAACTTCTTTACTAATTTTATCCATATCCATTTGGAGTGTTTTTTTGCAAATATCTACTAAAAAAGGCCTAGCCCCAATGTTATATATGGCCTCAATAGTTGCAAAGTATGTAAATCCAGAAGTAATTACAATATCACCAGGCTTTACTCCAGAAGCTAGTAATGAAAGCTGGATAGCATCTGTTCCTGAATTAACTCCTACAGCATATTTTGCACCTAAGTATTTTGCTAAATTATTTTCAAATTTTTTTAGATTCTCTCCAAGTATAAATTCGCCATTTTTCAGCAATTTATTAAATGATTTATTTAAATCAGAAATTTTATTTGAATCTTCAAGGTTTGTTTGAAATAAGTTTACTTTCATAGTTTTCTCTTTAAGTTTATTTTAGGACTCTAAAAAATATTTATAAATACTAATTAATATGAAAAATCTTTATAAAGACATTAATTGTTCTACAAATTGTTTAGAGGGACTATTGTTATCAATTGAAAGTTTTTTACCAACGCTACTTTTATTGAGAAATTTTATAATTTCATCATGATTGTATTTAGATAAAAGCATATTTTTATTTAAATATTCTTTATTCTCAACAACATCCCTCCAAATTACAGTTTGCAAATTCATAATTGAGCACTCTTCAGCAATAGAACCACCATCAGTAATTATAGCTTTTGAAGAATAAATTTTATTTATAAACTCACTGTGTAAAATAAGTTCTTTTATTTGAATCTCGTTGTCATTAAGTATTTTTATAAAATTATTATTCTTTAAAGCTTTAATAGTAATGTCATGACAATACCACTCTATTTCACTGTATAGATTTTCATTTTTTAACTTTATAAGCAAACTTATAAGACTCTCTAGATTTTTTTTACTATAAATATTTTCTGTTCTATGGATTGTTATAGTCAAAGTATCCCTATTTATAACTTCTTTCTCTTTTAAAGTTTCAACTACTGAGTCATAAATTGTATTTCTTGAAAGTTTTATTATCTTTTTTTTATTTCTATACTTTTTAATGTTTTCTTCAGCTTCCTTGCTGTCTATTGATAAAATATCTGAATATCGTGTTACAATAGTTCTAATTATTTCTTCTGGGAAAGGTTTGAACCAGTTATTAGATCTTAGACCTGATTCAATATGGACTACTTTTAAATTATTCTTTTTACCAATAACTAAACCTATCAGAGTGCTTATTGTGTCACCATGAACTAGACAATATTTGGCATTTTTTATAGGGTCAATTTTTTTAGTTGAAAGAATTACTTGCATAAACCATTTAAACATTGAGTAAATTGAGGAAATATTTTTTTTATTATTTGAAATACTTATGTATTCAAAGTTGTTTTTGAAATAACTTAACTCGGAACTAGTTATTTCTTTGTGTTGCCCTGTATCAACAATAAAAACTTTTAAATCATTTTTAATTAAATTTTCTAAAATATATTTTGATTTTATAAATTGTGCTTTAGTTCCTAATATATAAACTATTTCATTACTGTTCATTTTATTTAAACTTGAACTAAGATTCTCTGTTTTTAATTTCAGTAGCTGGATTTCCCATAGCTATCATGTTTGATTCTATATTTTTTGTTACAACACTTCCTGCACCAATTAAACAGTTTTCACTTAAAGTAATTCCACAAATAATAGTTGAATTAGCACCAATAGAGACATTATCTTCAACAAAAGTAGGAACTATTTTCTCTTCGTTCCAGTTATTTACATCAGGATATAGATCGTTTGTAAAGGTGACACCAGGACCAATAAAAACATTTTTACCAATAGTTACCCCGTTATATACTGAAACATTATTCTGGATTTTAGAATTATCTCCTATAACTACACCTTTATCAATATAAACATTTTGACCAATAGTTACATTTTTACCTATTGTTACCCTTTCTCTTATGTGAGAGAAATGCCATATCTTTGTCCCAGAACCAATATCGGAGTCTTTATTGACTATTGAACTCTCATGATTAAAATATTTGTTTTGATTCATATATAGGAATTATGATAATGCAAACATACAGATTTTGTGGAAAAAGAATTTCAAATACTAGTTTTCAAGTAAATTTGAAAAATAAAATAAATTTTTAGGCTTAAAGTAGGTATAGTTTGAAAATATCCTCTTTTCATCTGATTCATATTCTTTTACATAGCAATATTTTTGGGATCCGCATAAGTAATTCTTAATGCTGTGTTCTTCTGAGTATAGAAACCACCCATTTTCTGTTTTTATGAAACTTATTTCTTCCTGAGAGACATTAATGTGAATATTTTGAGGCGTACTTAGGGCTGTAATTGAATCTAGTCTTAGAGTAAAAATAATTACAAATAAATAAATAGAATATTTTAAATAGGTATTTAAGTGAGGAAAACTTACTGAAGCAATATATTTCTTTAACACTATAAAATAAGCTAGCAAGAAAAAGGGGACTCCGAATCTATATTTAGGAGCGAGGTACATCCAAATTAATATAACAAAGCTAGAAAAAACTATTTGATTAAAGCTTATGTTAATTTTTTTCCCAGCAATAGAATAAATAAATATCAAACTAAAAAGTGTTATTAGAAAATTTATTACGTAACCTAATTCGTTATTGATGAATGCTTCAGTAAATTGATTAAAACTTATATTGTCTGTGGCTTTCGAATTAGGAAATCTATTTAAATTTATTAAAAGTTTTGAAATATAGTTTGCTTGGTTAGCTTGACTCCAGGGTAAGCTGTTGAAGCATGTAAAGCTTACAGGAAACCATAAGCAGCTTGAGATAAAAATATTCTTGATTGAAAATAGAGAATAAAACAAAAATGCTGGAATAAGCTTTTTCAAATTTAGTTTAAATATATTTATTGAAAGAATAAAAAACAATAAGAACAAGTGTCCTGCAAATCTTACTTGTAATGCAAAAATTAATAAATAAAGAATAATTATGAAAGTAATCTCATTCTTATTTTCTAAGTTATGAAAAAATAATAAAATTGAAAAACAAACTAAAGCAGAGAAAATATGATCATATTTAAATACTTCTTGGAGAAATAAAAACCCATTTCTTCCTCCTTCTATCCCAAAATTATCGAGGATGCCAATAACTATAAATATATAAGCAATATTGAGATCTTTCACTGAACCAGAGAAGAGCAATTTAAATACAAACTCAAAAACAGAGGCCAGTATATATAAACTGATAAAGTGAATTATTATGAAGTTGCCATTAATCCAAAAGACGGAGTTTATATACTCCATAATTGATGAATACCCTAAGTAAGGATTAATATTACTTAAGCCAAAAACAATTTTTTCATCTCTGAGCCAACTTTGTTGTTGTAGGTGGTATAAATTCGCATCTTTACTGATACCAATATTGAATGAACTTATAAAAAGTATTAGAAGATTTAAATAATATATTTTATATGTCGATAGATTTTTATAATTTTTAAAAATATAATAAAACCCACCAGTTATTAAAAACACAAGAAAATAAAGATTACCTAAATTTATAAAGAAATGAGATAAAACTAAAAAATTTCCAAATACAAAAATACCTATTAACGGTATTGCACTTTTTTCATAGTTAGTAATTTTCTTTGAAATAAAAAACTTACTAAATGATGTACCTATACCTATAAAGAAAAAAGACAAAAGAAAATAAATAATAAAATAAATAAAATTATTCATATAAAAATTATACAAATTTAGATTAAATTTGGTTCAGGCTTTATATATAAAGAAAGTGAGTTAGTTATCATTTGTTATTTTTAAAATAAACGAAGTAAGTTAAACGAACTCCAAGATACGCAAATATAACAACAAGAATTGCTTGAGTTGGAGTGTAGCTAGAGCGAAT
>MDTA01013160.1_pt1 | contig 25693 bp, 14 predicted proteins | sample 811151 | NCBI WGS metagenome assembly MDTA01 (sample SAMN05326648, study PRJNA326480) | marine metagenome | isolation source: seawater | place: Indian Ocean: South | collected 2010 | reverse complement strand
GGCGCTTCTGCACCTGCATCCACTCCTGCGTTTGGAGCGGGGGCTGCATCAACGCCCGCCTTCGGCACCGGCGCTTCTGCACCTGCATCCACTCCTGCGTTTGGAGCGGGGACTGCATCAACGCCCGCCTTCGGTACCGGGACTTCCTCTTCGGCGCCTGCGTTTGGGGCGAGTGCATCTTCCACCCCCGCATTCGGCAGCAGCACGCCTCTTCCGACGTTTGGAGGGGATGCTTCGAAGGCAGCGCCTGTCTTGTCAAGCGCTGGTTTTGGCGCGGCTGCGGCAGCTCCAGACTCTTCTGGATTTGGAGGTTTTGGCGCGTCTAGCTCACAGGCGGCACCTGCATCTGCGGCGGGCGCGTTCACTTTCGGTGTGAGTGCTTCAACTGTTGCGTCTTCCAGTCCCGCTTCGACGCCGTTTGGAACTCCGGCTCCGACCCCTGGCTTTGGAGGAGGCTCAACCCCGAGCTTTGGTGCCGCAGCGGCGAACCCGTTTGGAGGGGGCGGTGACACTTCAAATAGCGGCCCGGCCTCCAGCGCGTTCGGCGATTTCGGCGGAAATGCGCCAAGCACGACTTTCGGAGCCAGCGGCGACGGGTCCGGCTTCGGAGGTTCGGGAGCTCCACCTCCCCTGAATACGCCGAGCCTGTTTGTTGGCGGAAGTGCGGGTCCTGCACCTGCTGCGGGTGGTGGATTCGGCGCGGCGCCCTTTGGAGGTGCCACTGGGGCTCCGCCCGTCGCCTTCGGAGCTGCGCCTGGCGCGGGCGGCTTCGGTGCTCCGGGGATTGGCGGGATGCCGATGGGAGGTGGGGGGATGAGCATGGGCGCCGGCTCAGCAGGTGCTCCACCCGGAGGGCGGAAGAAACGGGTCGCCAGGAGACCGCCGAAGAGAAACTAGCACGCAACTTAACTTTTAGCACAAACTCCGCCACATCGATCTGCCACATCGCTTCGCATACAAGTATAAGGTACGAAGGACCTCCGTACCTCCGTAAATCTTACCCTCGTACCTTCGAAGGTAACACACAGTTATGATCGGGATGGGGACCGAAGGTGACTGCACACAAAATCCACCTCTGCGGCGAGCTCAGCAACATTTTTTGGCGACGTAAGGTAGACGTCGCAGGCATCATACGGCGTCGATCCGATAAGCAAAGCGGTGTTCGTGCTGCTAAAAGCACGACAGATATGCGGAGCGCTCGTCGAGCTCTCGGAAGAGACTCAATGGCTTCGAGGGTGTGGCGATTCAGAGGCATAATCGCTGTGATCTCCCCCGTGCTTCTACTGGTTCTGGCGATCGTACTGTTGATGCCCTCAGCACCCAGCGATCACCTACCGTTCTCTCACGATCACATGTCCGCTAGTAGCTCTGGGATCCCGGAACGGCGTAGTCCCGTGGACAGTCTCGCTAGAACGATTCCTGTTCGCGCGGACGACTTCACCGAGAAGGGTGAGATCGACGGTGAAGGTTACAGATTTGCGGTCGTGATCGATGCCGGATCGACTGGTTCACGCGTCCACGTGTTTAGATTCGAAGTTGGCCCTCGTGGCGAGCTCAACCTCATCGATGATACATTCGAACAGCTCAAGCCGGGCCTCAGCTCGTTTGCGAAGGAGCCTGAAAAGGGAGCAGCGAGCCTCAAGCCCCTACTTGCCACCGCCCTGGAGACAGTCCCAGCAGCACAGCGTGCCAGCACATCGGTGGAAGTACGAGCCACAGCCGGACTCCGCATGCTGCCTGGCAGCGAGGCTGACAATCTCCTTGAAGCGGTTCTAATTTCACTCGACGAGTATCCGTTTGCTTTCGATAAGGATTCCGTCAGCATACTGGATGGCGCCGAGGAGGGAGCGTTCCAGTGGTTGACTATGAACTATCTCCTTGGCAACCTCAGAGGAGGCATCGAAAATACAGTGGCCACTGTCGATCTTGGTGGTGGCAGCGTGCAGCTCGCCTACGCTGCAGAGCCGGTACACGCTCAGAATGCGCCACCAGGGTACTTCAAAGAAATGAAAAGTGGCAGCAACACATATAGTGTCTATGTTTACAGCCACCTCGGATACGGTCTTATGGCAGCGCGCGCCGCCGTGCTTGGCAAAGCGAAAGGAAAGGCGAGCCCGTGCGTTCCCGCGGGACATGACGGCGAGTACATCTATGGGGGCAAGACGCATCGTGTTAAGGGTGGCAAAGCGGCCGACGCACTTGCATGCAAGTCTGTTGTGGATGAGGTCCTTGCACCTGAGAAAGATTGTGGCGCGCACGCGCAGAAAGACTGCAGCTTCAACGGTGTTTGGGACGGATCCCGTGGTGCTGGAGCGAGTACATTCTACCTTTCCTCCTATCTCTTCGATCGCGTCAGTCAGGCTGGTCTTGTAGACCCAGAAAAACCAAGCGGAGATACCACACCAAAGAAGATACTTGCCGCTGCGAAAAAGGCATGCTCTCTCTCCCCCGAGCAGGTGCTTCAAGAATTCAAGGGCGTGGAAGAGAAAGATGCGCCGTATTACTGTCATGATTTGTCGTACGCTCACTCCCTCCTCACCGTGGGTTACAAGCTTGCAGAAAATGGGCAGGTAACCTTGGTAAAGCAGGTAACATACAAGGATCAAAGGGTGGAAGCCGCATGGCCCCTTGGTGCAGCGCTCAACAGCTTATCTTCAGCGTGAGTGATTAGATGCGCAATATGATTTTACTTTATAGCCTAGGTATGGTGAACTAAAAACAACGTACAAATACAGCTGCGTGACTTAAATTCGTCTCCACTCTCAACCTCCCTGCCCAATGTCGCCGCGGCGAACAAAGTTGACAATAGTCAAGTCGTCATCGGTGAGAGTCTTCCCACTGATGAAGTTTGGTGTGTTCCTTCCTCCCAACATGATGTCGGACTCGTCCAAAGCAGCGTTTGGAGGAAACAGACTTCCCCTTGCGGGCTCGCGGAAAGACACGATGGCCTCGCTCAACATCATTCCGTTTGCCTCGCCTGTTCCGGTGTTTGTAAGACCGGCGTACCCCGTGGGCCCCGGGGAGGGGGAGAGAGGAATCTGGTCTGCAAGGTCACTGTCCAGAAGACCAGGCAAACCGATTGTGCTATCTTCCATCGCCTCGTGTCGCGTCTTCTTAGCCGCGGCCTGTGTCTTCTGGGTTTCGCCTCTGCGTTTATTTTCAGCAGCGGGGCTGTCCCTCGTAGCAGTCTTGGGAGCTGTGTCCTTCTTGCCAGTTGGAATAGGTTGGCTGGCATCCTTCAGCAGAGAGGCTGGGAGTTCAATTGGCGGAGGAATGTTCACGGGGGAAATCCTCGCGGGTGCCGGGGGTAGCGAGCCACCAGCCTTAGAGATCTGCTTTCGAAGCGCAGTGTTCTCCTCATACAGGCTATCGACGTGCTTCTGAACCTTCTCCAGCTCTGCGCGCAAGGTCGCGCTCTCACGGACAAGTTCCTGGGCTTTGCTGGACAGCAGCTCGCTCTCCTCTTTTTTCCTCTGCTTCGATCTCCTCGCGGACTCGCGATTTGCTTCTTTCCTTCTCTGAGTTTTTATGTCACGATCCTTCATGGCGACGCTCATCTCCTGGGAGGCACCGCCGTTCTGCACAGCCGCGTTCGAGCCCTCCTCGAAAGAAGGGTACCAGTACGGCTGGTTCGACGACACTCCGGCATACGCAAGCTGCTGCTGGTAAGCTTGGGCGCCGTACCCAGTGTCTGCGTACTGCTGCTGCGTGTTCGCATCCTGATAGTAGTATCCCTGCGCGCGAGAAAGTGGAATATTGAGTGAGTGAGTGATGTGAGTGGGTGCAGCGAGCTGAGAACAGGAAGAGCAGGAGAAATGAAAGCGACTTGTATAAAACACGTGGGAGACGAGGGGGAAAGGGGAGCTTACCTGTTGTGCGTATCCACCGACACCCTGCTGAGCGTAAGTATTACCAGAGGCACCCGCGCCGCCGTTGTATCTGTCGTCCACAGCCGTCGCGGTCTGTCGCTGCTGCTCGTGTTTTGGCATCCTCGCGGATAGATTTTGGTTTTGCTGCTGCTTCCGTTGCATGTCGCGCTGAAACGACGTCACTTCGCTGGCGAACTCCGCGCGAACTGAGCACTCGAGGTTACGCGGCGCTACTCGACCGTACTTAATGCGTTCTCTCCCGTTCGTCGCTCGCAGTCGCCGAACCCCGAACGCGTTCTCACTCGCGAGAGATGAAGATAGAACGCGCGCCTGAATCACTTCGCGCGAAGACGCGTTTGTCAAAAACGATGTTCTATACTGCTCAAGCTGCTCGATGGGACTCCGCGGGCGGAAAAACGGCCTCGGTCGCACTAAGCGGGTTCGTGTGCGCACAGACGCGGTCTTTCGTGGTCTTCCTTCGCACCTTACGCGCGCAGAGATCTGCGCAATTGGCGCGCTCGGGCTCCCCGATTTCGACGGTTCAAGGAACAGAAAAAATCTAAGACGAAGTTCTATCCCAGCTGATAACGAGTGCCACTCGTTGCGCAGGATCGAGATACACGCGAGCCAATCATAGCAGCCAGTCAGCATCCAGTCAGCCAATCGCTTGGCTGGAGAGGAAGATATTTTATTTCGTGACAAAAAAGTTCCTGGAAAATATGGTTTGACGTCAAAATCTTGACACAGAAGATCAGTCAGAGCGCGTAGCCAAAAATCCGGTTTGGCTGGGGCAAAACTCTCAAACTGGTGCTCATACGAAGGTGAGTGGGAGGCTTTTAAAAATATTTTCATCTCAAATTTGGTGCTCGTCGGCTATTCTCAACACCCAGTTGGAAAAAAGGCCGCGGCTTTCACGGCCCGGGTTTGTCGCCTGAGAAAAAGAGCACCAATCCTCGGCAGTGTGTGTCGCGCGTGCGTGCGGAACGAGACATAGGCCTCGAGCCTTGTATGCGAATTGCCCAGAGACGGCAGTCGCAACGTCATAGTAACGCAAACGAGTCGCACCGAAGCGCCCTCGAGGACAGCGCCGACGCCGAGCTCCTTCGGCACCCGGCAAGGCCAGGAAATACCCGCGGCGCGTCGGACGACGGCGAGTCACCCGACACGCGACGGGTCAAAATGGTTCGCAGGACCGCGATTTGTGCGATCGCTGCGATCGTTGTTCTCGCCACGGTCACGACGGTGAGCGGCCAGACCGTAGATGCCTGCCAGACGCGTTCGACACCCATCGGCGTGTCCATCACGGAGACCACTGCGGACGGGGAGTCGAACACCTTCCTCGGCTTGCTCGCGTTCTTCGGCGGTGCCGTCGGCGAGAGCGAAACTGCTCCGATGCATCTTGCGGTAGCTTCAGATAAGTACGGGTGCAAGCCGATAGCACAGACTACGGACAAGGCGGTGCTCGTTTGGAGAGGGGGCTGCACGTTTGGCGAGAAGGCTGCCGCGGTGGAAGCGGCTGGTGGGGCTGCGATGATTGTTGTCACTGACGAAGCCGAGCTCACACCGATGTCTTGCGTCGGCAACTCGACCGTCTCCATCCCCGTCATGCAGGTTCTCGCGCAGGATGGTGATCAACTGAAATCCGGCGCAGCCAAAGGGGCGAGCGTCTCCTTCAAAGAGCTCAAGCTCAAGGGATCCGTGGATCTGGTCGCTTCGTTTGCGCTGCTAGCGATGGCGTCACTGACAATCGTGTTTGGTGCCATATGGTCTCTTTCGGATCAGGGATTTCTGTTTAAACCAAAGTCAGACGATGATGCAAGTCAAGCCAGTGGCGGCGGACGCGAAGGTTCCGGAGGTGGGATCGAGGGACTTGAGATCACCGAGATGAGCGCGGCATACTTTGTCGTTTTCGCGTCCATCGTGCTCCTCGTGATTTTCTTCACGATGCAGCACTGGGTGTTCCTCATCATCAAGGGTGTTTTCTGCTTCGCTGCGGTGCAGGGGTTGCAAGCTCTTTTCTTCGCCGTGTTTAAATCGGGTTTCAAGGCGCTCTCGAAAGACATTGATATCCCTGTCTTTGGAACTGTGAACCAACTCTCTGTGCCGAGTGTTGCCTGTGCTGTTGTGGTGGTGCTCGTGTGGCTACTCAACCAGGATGCAAACTGGGCCTGGATGCTTCAAGATATCATGGGTATGTCGTTTCTGGTCAATGTTCTACGACTCGTTCACCTGCCAAACCTCAAGGTCGGCGCTCTCCTTCTTGTGGGTGCAATGTGCTACGATATCTTCTGGGTTTACATCCAACCTCATTTATTTGGCCGTGAGAGCGTCATGGTGAAGGTTGCAAAGGGAGGTGAGCAACACGAGTCGTTGCCGATGTTGTTCCTCTTTCCGAGGCTAGGAGGAAACGTCGGCGACTTCTCCATGCTCGGCTACGGAGACGTTATTCTGCCGGGTCTGTTGATTGTTCACAACCACCTCTTTGATAACCGGTACAACGAGTCGAGCAAGCCTCGCCTGGCGTACCTGGTGCCATCTATTGTGGCGTACGTCGCTGGTCTGCTGCTGACGTTCCTGGCGCTGCGTCTGCAGGTCGGTGGTCAGGGAGGACAGCCTGCTCTTTGCTATCTGGTGCCGACCGTGCTCGGAGGCACGGTGGCTTATGCTCACTTCAGGGGAGACCTGAAAGAGATGTGGGTCGGATCGCAAGATGATGGCACCGACCCGGACGGTGAGGGGGAGCGGCTCATCGGGACCGGATCTACGAACAGCAGTGCCGTGTGAAAAAGTCCCGAAACTTGGGCATGCGAAGTGTGTACAATGAGATTCCCCTATTAGCTACTCTAGGCGCTAAGAACTAAGTGTTGTTGTCATCCCATAGGAGTCGACTACCTCGACGAGGTGTTTGTTCTCTTCCTTCGACCACGACCCGCCCGAGGAATGAAGTCACAAAGCTTGCAGGGTTTATCATCTCCTCTTGCCTTCTCCCATGGTAGTGCACACGCCGGACAACTTGAGACGCCCTGATAGATGCGAACGACCGAGGTCAGGATGTGTTCAGAACCCCGCGGAGAAGACGAGGCAAGAGCAGAATGTAGTGGCTGCTGGAGATTAGGTGGGACCGACCTTAAATATTCCACGCGGAAGGTTATGCTTCTTTGCGACGACGTGTGCGGTGTTCATCAATTCAGCGGCTAGGCTAGGTAATTCATCCGCCATCTTTCGGGCAGCCTCCTGTAGATAGGCGCAACGTCGTGATGGAGCGCTCGTGAGCTCTGCTCCCGAGGAGCCCGAGGTTTTAGCCCTCAAACTCTGCCTCGGTGCTGCTTTCATGCCTCACTAGCGATCTCGAACCGCGGGTGGGAGCGAGTATCTTGCTATATACGACTAAAACTTGTCCATGCGAATATGCTGAAGACTTCTGCCTCTCCAGGTCCTTGCTGCCGCGATGGCTCTGCGGTGTGCAGGATTTCCTTGGAACCGAGAATTGCCGATGGCAAAAGAGGACGTGCAGATTCTCGAGCCCACCGAAATTATTGGACCGAAATTGCTGCTGCTGCCATGCCGGGGAAAATGAAGAAATGAAGAAGAAATGCGTCGAATTCAAAGTAAAAGTTAAAAACACCACGAACTTCATTGTTAGTCTGGACTTTGGTTTACCGTGCGAGTGCGAGACGATATGGTTGTCCAAGAGCCCGGGTTCGTGCGTGGGTATGCGTATCTGTTTCGTAAGTACATCATCGATAATCGCATCGCGCATCGTCTCCTCGCAGAACGGGCCTTAGCCTCATCCTTTTCCGCAACGAAGTCGGCACGGGGGCAAAGCGACCTTTCTCCCCCGACCTTGGTCGTGTGCACTCGACTGACGCCATGCACTTCTTAACTGTCTTTAGTGACCCAGGTGATGTCTAGATTGCTACCATTCGTGGTTAACATCATGGTGGCTCGAAGACTGACGCCAGAGGAGTACGGCGTTCCAACGGTGAGGCTCAAGCCTAGATTGGTCCTCTCATCTGTGATCGATCAACGAGTACACCAACCGGCGGATGTTCCTCTCATGAATTGCCAATGATCGTAAAGTGACGCCTCCAGCTTCTCCACAGGTTCACTTCCAGCTCATCTCCACCATCATACTCACTTGTCGAGAGGTAAGTTGTTCTCCTCGTGTCTTTGTCCGGGGAAGCTAAGAGAAATAGAACTGATTGCGTTCTCCAACCAAGGGCTTCCGGCGTGCACTGATGCGAGATGCTGGCTCGGGCACGGCTGATGGTGATGTCACAGACGCAAGCCAAGGTGATATTCAATCATTTTGCTCATTCGAATCGGGATCCAATCTGATCCAATCTTTCCACCTGAATATCAATATCATAGGCAGCCGGTTGGCTTGTGATCCCGATAGGAGCGGCTCTGTCTGCGGGGGTTCCGTGTGCGGTTCTACGGCTCGGTGGGCTCGACATGGTAAGAATAGTTGAAAAGATGTACATGTGCATCGTTATTCTTCCCTCCAGCCAACTCACGGGCATCATAATCCACGCATCTGCAGGATAACCCATATGCCCAAGCGGTGGCCTCCTATGGGTTCTCAGCCTTTTTGGTAAGCAAATACCTTCGTGCATGTTAGCGGAAAACATTCCGGGACGCCGAAATGCTAAGAGCAATTCACGAATTTTCAGGAATTGTTAGCGGAACCATTTTATATTCGAGCTCAGCGAAGGTCGAGATTTCGTCTGCGATTTGTCACTGAGACGGTGGCGACTATTCTACGCAGTCTCGTGACATTTTATTTTGTAAATTTCACGGAACGTCACGTCTCACTCGGATTTGCTTATGGTCAGCTTGCATACGGAGTGACAATTTTGATTTGTTACGCAATAGCACAGCTTGACTTCGCTTATTTCGGGTGTTCGCTTTTCCTTGGGAAAACATCGGTGAAGTGGGGAGGAACACTACGGCTGGTGCAGACCTTTTCAACTCAAGCCCTGTTGAAGTTGTTCCTTGCCGAAGGGGAAAAGGGCGTGTTGCTCTTGGTCGGGAATGCAGATTCGCAAGGGGTTTATGGATTAGTTTCTTCGCTGGGGTCACTGTTCGTACGAATCGTGCTACAACCGTTTGAGGAAATCGCATTCGTCGCGTTTTCACAAAAGCTTGATTCGCAAACGACAAAGCGAATGAAAATTGAAAATGAAGCGAAAGTGTTTGCGACTCTGATGAGGGTTTCTGGGATGCTCGGTCTTCTTGTGGCTGTGCATGGTCCGCTTTACTCGGAATCCGCGATTCGGTTGCTGTATGGGAAGAGGTGGGCCGATACGAAAGACGCGTCGAAATCACTCGGTAAGTTTGCAAGAAAAAGGCTCATGATACGATTCACAGCTCATTTTCAATACACAGGGGCATTTTCCGTTATGGTACTTATCCTCGCGTTGAATGGGACGAGCGAAGCTTACGCCCACGCAGTAATGAAGCCAAATGAGCTTACCGGTGCAAATGTTGCGCTTTTGACCTCGTCATTGTTGAACATCATCATGTCCATTTATCTTCAGCCTCGGGTTGGACCTACTGGTCTGATAATTTCGAATAGTATTTCGATGTGTTTGCGATTCGCTTACACGATGCGTTTCGTTGTTAATGAGCGCTTTCGTGGATGCAAGTTGACGATCGCGACATTCTTTCCGCATCGTGTTGTTTGTCTTGCGTTTATTTTCTCTTTCATGACAACAACAGTCACATCGGAGCTTGATATGGGGACACACATTCTTGCTGGTTTTGTTTCCGTTTCGTGTATCCTTATGTCGATTCTATTTTACGAGCGCAACACTCTCAAAAACATGGTTGAGTTGAAGACGCGGAGCAAGATGGACTAACGTGTATCATTGAGAACATAGATTTGGCGCGAGCAGGCCGCTCTCCTTGATAAAAAATGTCTAGAGATAGCTAAACACGTAACATTTCTTCTTCCGCACTTTCTTCAAGCCTTGTAAAATTTCTTGCACCGTTCCATGATGAGCTTTGCGCTTCTGCGCCTTCGAGCGTATCTTCAATGATGACCCCCTTTGTCTCAGGCAACGATGTCGCCATTAAACAAGCAGCAACGGCGAAACCTCCGAATATCAAAAAAGGAAGGGCGGGCTCTAACATTTGAAGCGCGATAATTTGCGGCGCTGCTATTCCACTCACACGAGCGACCAAGGAACAAAAACCCAGAGCCGCGCTTCGTACAACTGTTGGAAACAACTCCGTTGTATACAAGAAGATCATGTTGAATGATGCTGCGATACCGAAGCGACCCGCGAGAGCGACAACGGTTTTTGCTGTACCCTGCGCAGACATCAAAGCGTTAGTTCAGCGCGGCTTTAGGTAGTTTAGCTACGAGTCACTGGTGAACAGTCCAGCATTTACTCACCTGCGCAAATCCACTTATCAGGCAGCCACTCCCAGCGATCGCGAGCAAAAGCACCAAAGTTCGCTGCCTTCCCATCGCTTCGACCGCAAATTGTGCGAAGGCGTAAGAGGGCATTTCAACCAGGCCGGAGAGAAAATTGTTCAAATAAATCGAGCCTCCCAATGAGCCGACATTGAGCGATAGACCGTAATATACCATGCTATTGACAAAGAAAATGAAAGCCATTGCGACGAGTCGCCGACTGGAAGAGCGGGGAAAAATTGATTAGTCAATTAGTGACACGTTGGACCAGATTTCTTGGGTTTTTCCCATACCGCAAGGAAGGAAATGGCAATAACTCTCGGATGCTCGCGGTCTTGATGTTTTCAGTGGGCAACTTCTGTGGCATTGAAACAAAGCGAGTTAGCTTTTCTTTCACTTCAGTGCAGACGAGGGTGTTTCCAATATACTCACCAATGGAGGCAGGCCTTCAGGAGGTAGAGTCTTATCGTTGACTTTGGCATAAGTTGTAAGGATGGCGTGGGCTTTCTCCACCTCGCCAGAAATTAGTAACCATCTCGGCGACTCCTTCACAAGTGGAGAAGAGAAGATGGCGTACGTTCCTGTTAGGAAAACGAAGAAGAAAGTGAGTGTTCTCCACTCCGTCACAATTGCTGCGACGCCCGACATGAAACATATGCCTGAGGCCCACCAATACTGGGTGGCGATCCCAAGGAATGCACGCCACTTTGCTCCCAGAGGCTCAGTGCTCAGGACGAACGATGCTACTCCTACACCGCCGCAACCGAACCCGATCGGTAGTTTGAAGATGAGGTACTGCCAATAACCAAGAGATGCAGCCGAGGCCGCCGCCCCCGTCGCTGCAATCGCCAAGGACATGTACATGGCGACCCAGCGACCTTTGATGTCTGCAAGCTGACCTAGTAAACCGGCACCGAAGAAGAACCCAACGAAGAACATCGAATCCGCGAAGGTAACTTTCCATGCATCGTTGCAAACGAGGTCCCACTCGGACACCACCGATGCCGACTTCGATTCCCATTCCCAATCATCATCGCCCAGGCTACAAATATCTGTCACGTTGCCACCGATTCCGCAGAGAGTGTTGTCATCGGAAGTACATCGCCACTCGGGTGTTCGCTCAGTGAACACCGACATAAGCGTGAGCATGACCGCCGGCACCCACGCCATGGAGGACAAGAGGAAATGCCTAAGTTGAGCCTTGCCGTTCTCCCCTACATGCAAGCTCAGCATTTCGTCGAGTGTGATGGCATTCCTGGTGCTCGTACTCTCTCCCTCCGTCCCTCTATCCGTATCGTCCTCCGAGATGGGCGTGCTCGAAGACATCTCCAAGCTCTGCATCGCTCGCTCGCTTTTGGCAGGTTCCTTTTCGTTGGTTTTCAAGAAGAGGAAACCGACGCGGATTCTTGCGGACGTTTGATTTCCGACCCATTTTCGGTCAATTTCCGAGAGATTTTCAGTGCGATCAGGCTGGCTTGGCAGGCTGCCGAACAATTAGTTACGCGCTTTCACCGCACTGTTGTCCGGACACGGCGCCGGATTCGTGATCGGCGATGAGCGAGATTCCTGTCGTGAATGACATCAAGGTTGTGTACGGTGAGCAACTCGGCGATGCGGAAGAGCGCTATGCCAGGCTCATCGCCACCTTCGAGGAGCAGTACGGGGGCAAACCCGATTTGTTGGCTCGCTCCCCCGGGCGCGTGAACCTGATTGGCGAGCACATTGATTATGAGGGTTACAGCGTCCTGCCTATGGCTCTCGCCCTGGATACTATCGTTGCCGTGAAACTGGACGCAGGTTCTGACAGGCTGGTCGTTTCGAACACAAACCCGGAGTACACCACGAAAGAGTTCAGCACTGACCCGAGTCAGCAAGTTGACACCGCGAGCCTGCACTGGACAAACTATTGCATGAGCGGCTATAAAGGCGTGTTCGATTTTCTCGGGGAAGCTGGAAAGGCCCTGCCGGAAACAATCGGCCTGAAAATCATGGTGAACGGGCGTGTTCCCACAGGAAGTGGATTGAGTAGCTCTTCAGCTCTCACTTGCGCCACCGCTGTGGCTGTAATGGCTGCTCACAACCTCGCGTTCACAAAAGCAGAAGTGGCCGACTTCACCTGCAAGTGCGAGAGGCACAGTGGGACACAATCTGGTGGCATGGATCAGGCGATTAGCATCATGGGTCAAGTCGGAGTCGCCAAACTTGTTGATTTCAATCCAGTGCGTGCCAGTGACGTCAAACTGCCGAAGGGATCGGCGTTTCTCATCGGCAACTGCCTTGCTGTCAGCAACAAGGCGGAGACGGCGCACGAGCGCTACAACCTCCGCGTCATGGAGTGTCGACTAGCTTCCATCGTCCTTGCCATGGAGCTCGGCGTCGCTCAAGCAGAGGCCCTTGAGTTCTCGACACTTTTGCAGGTTCAGAGGCTCACAGGGAATCTCGAGGAGTCTGAGAAGGCTGCGGACAAGCTCCTTCATGACGGAGCATACACAAAGGTTGAACTCGAGGAAAAGCTTGGCAAATCTTTGGATGATCTTTTCAAAGACTCGCCAGCTTCTCTCCTTGTGCTTCAGCACAATACCAAGGGATTCAAGCTTCATGATAGAGCCGTGCACGTGTATTCTGAGGCTGCGCGAGTTCACAAATTTTCAGACGAGTGTGCGGCAAATCCTTCGCTCCAGAGGCTCGGCGAGCTCATGAACGATAGCCACGAATCTTGCCGCAAGTTCTACGAGTGCTCCTGCGAAGAGTTGGATGAGTTGGTCGAGGCCTTCAGGTCTTGTGGAGCTATTGGAGCACGTCTGACTGGTGCTGGATGGGGTGGTTGCGCTGTTGCTCTAGTGGAGCTAGATATGGTGGATTCCGTGTTGTCTCGAGTGAAAGACATGTTCTTCAAGGCTCGAATTGATAGTGGCAGGCTCCTCGAAGGTGGGATCTCCGAAGTGTTGTTCGCTTCTCTTCCTTCAAGCGGAGCGGCTATCCTAAAGGGAATTTGACGGTGCATGTACCTTCGTATTTCGTTAACACTTAATTTCATGAAGCGCTCGCCAACCCTTTGACCGCTTCTCCCCTCGCTCGTGGGCAGGACCTGCTATCACCCTTGAAATATGAGCGCCCTCTCACTTCCCTTTCTCTCCGAAAAGGATCCCATCAACGTCCTGTCCCTTTCGAACATACACACCGCCACTCTCAATGAGCCCAGGGCATGGTCGGTAGGCTTTGATGGGCCACCACGAGAAGAGTGGGATCGCGCCCATGCCACCGATGATGCGACCGGACCCATCACACTGCATCTTCTCTTTAGCAAGACCACAAGAGTCGCAGCTCCCGGTGCAACCAGCCTGATCCTTGCTCTCAGCTCGCACGGTCAACAGGTTTCCACGCGAGGAGCCCTTGGATGCGGTGGACGTCGGACGTCTGTACTTCGAGTGGAGGAGCGTGGCCGTCAGGGGAAGAGCGCCCGTGGACGCAACGAAAGAGGCCGACATCTTCGGAGGACAGATCCGACGATGAAATTTGATCTGCGAGAAATAAGTTTACCCGAGGTCGGGCAAGACGTCGCGGTCGCAGTCGAGTTCTGGGCTACTACGGCCGGCGATCGGATAATGACACGTCGTTGGCACGGGAGTTTGTGGACGAGAAGCGGATACAGCCTTTACAGTAAAAGCAGAAAAACTGCAGCACAGTTTTAGTTATATCGCTGGTCATATTTTTATTATTTAGTTTCAGCTACGCTTGTAGAACTCGAGGTCATACTGCGTCTGCTCATCATCTTTCGATATCGTCCCGAACGAGTTGCGGAGGCGCTTAGCCTGCTCCTTATCCTTCTCCACCAAAGTGTCAGGCACGACCGAGAAGACGGCGTAGAGGCGACCGCCGTAGACCGTGACGGATGCGAAGATGGCGCCGAAAAACCCGTACAGATCGAAATCCACGTACGTCTGGCCGTTCACGTCGCGGTTGACAACCTCGACGGAATCCGCGGCGACGATGGCATCCTGGAGGTTATAGTCGGAGAGTGCGAGATCGGAGAGGATACCTTGCCGATCCTCTTTCAGCCTGTTGTAGCCTGTGAGCGTGACGCAGTACACCTTCTCCCCGCTGCTCTTCGGATTGGACCAGCGACTGTCCGTGCCGTTTGTGGACTTCTCGACCTTGTTCACGGTGTCCACGGTCCAGCCCTGGGGGATATCGTAGTAGTATTTGAACTTATCGAAGTTATTCTCATTACCGCCGTATCCACCGTACGACGAAGACGTGGTGGCCTCGCCATAAAACCTCAGGTAACCGTCTCCGAGGTCTGAAGGGTTCTTGAAGGTCTCTCCCTCAGCCCTGGCCCCCGATGGCAAGCTCACCACGATGGCAGCGGCAAGGCCGGTTCCGAAGATCTGTCGACGACTCGGCTGAGTCGAGCTCAAGTCGTCCGAGGGCATAAGCGAAGCTCTGGTCGTAGTACCCACTCTTCGCAGGGCTCGCCTCTGTCGGACTGCGGACAGGAGCGCATTGGGCTGAAAAGTGGTGACGTGAGCAGCTGACGTGGTCATCGCGCTGTCGATCGAAGGGATACGCGGCGCGAAGAGACCGAGAGAATGTGCGAGGGGAGTCGCTGTATTCGCGTTCTCGCCGCGAGTGGTAAGCTTGCGGAGGAAATGTACGAGATGGATCCTGAGCACCCCTGCCACCGCTGTGTGGGGCGCCCCGCTGGGTAAAGAAAGATAACTCACCCTGATTCTCTCACCACGCGAGATGAGACGATTTCGATGGGGTTTGGGCTCGGGCTTCGGGTCCTGAGATTATCGGGGTTGAATGCCATGATGACTCAACAATGGCGAATCCCAACCGGCGAGAAAGTCCAAATCCGATTGGCCGCCCGCTAACAACAAATGCACGTGATTTCCCAAAAGCCGGTAGGGATCCGAACCGCTGAAGCTCAGAACCTTCGTGCACGAACGCGGCAACCTCTTCGCGACAGGCTTGTCCGACAGAGTTTTTGCGTTCTCTACCACCAAGATGGCCGCCATGTTGACACACGCGGCTTCGGCGCCCGTCGCGAGCGCCGCGAGGGCCATTAATCCGAAATCAACTGTTCGGGGCTCCGTTTCCACCGCGAGCCTGAGCACCAACGCGGCGGCTTCCCGCTCTGCACAGTTCGTCCAGGGTGAACGTGCCGCGGCGTTTTCGCTTCGTCAGCGCAGGCAATCATCCGCCGTCTCTAAGCGCTCGCTCGCCAAGCGCGTCGTTAGCGCGAGCGCATCTTCCGGAGTTCCCGCGGTGCAGGCTGCTGCGGCTTCCGAATGGAAGGGCGCGAAGCTGAAGCCTCTCGGGTACTCCGTTCTCGCGGGCCTCCTGATCTGGCTGATCCCGGCCCCTGCCGGTGTCTCGGCCCAGGCTTGGCACCTACTCGCCGTCTTTGTGGGCACCATCGTCGGCATTATCACCAACGTGCGTCCCCGACCCGTCGACCCAATCCCAATCGGTTTCCGTGAGAATGTTGCCGCCCCTTCGTGGGAGATATTTTTCCCTCTCCACATGTCTGACGGCTGACGCTCTTCCACGATCCTTCGACCGCGCAGCCTCTTCCCCTCGGTGCTACCGCGATGATCGGTCTTGGTGTCTCCATGGTGACCGGCCTGTTGCCTTTCGCCGCCGCTTTCAGTGCGTTCTCGTCTGAGATTCCCTGGCTTATTGCGCTCGCCTTCTTCCTGGCGCGTGGTTTCATCAAGACAGGTCTCGGCAACCGCATCGCCTACTACATCGTTTCCCTGTTCGGCAAGTCCACGCTTGGCCTGACCTACTCTCTGGTCTTCTCCGAGGCCCTGTTGGCACCCGCCATTCCCTCCCTCGCGGCCCGCGCTGGTGGCATATTTTTGCCTCTCACGAAGGCGCTCTGCGTTGCGTGTGGCTCAGAACCCGAGAAGGGCACCGAGAAGAAGATGGGCGCTTACGTCATGACCACTGTCTTCCAGACCTCGACCATCACCTCCGGCATGTTTATCACTGCAATGGCTGCCAACCCTCTGTCTGTGAACCTCGCCGCCGCTGCTATTGGCCAAACCATTACCTGGGGTCAGTGGGCTCTCGCTGCATCCGTGCCCGGCCTCATCTGCCTCGTCGCCGTGCCGCTCATCCTCTACGTGCTCTATCCCCCTGAGGTGAAGGACTCTCCCGAGGCTCCTGTCAAGGCCAAGGAGGAGCTCGAAAAGCTCGGCCCCATGACATCTGACGAGAAGATCATGGCTGCTGCCCTCTCTGTCACCGTCGCCCTTTGGATCTTCGGCTCTAAGTTTGGTATCGGCGCTGTCGCCGCCGCGCTCGTTGGCCTCTCCACCCTGCTCATTACCGGTGTCATCACATGGAAAGAGTGCCTCGCTGAAGGACCGGCCTGGGATACCCTCACCTGGTTCGCAGCTCTCATCGCCATGGCTGCCTACCTTAACAAGTACGGTCTCATTCCCTGGTTCTCCTCGACAGTTGTGAAGGTCGTGTCCGCTGCCGGCCTTGCGTGGCAGCCGGCTTTCCTCGTGGTCGTGCTCCTCTACTTCTACTCCCACTACATGTTTGCCTCCGGTGCGGCGCACATTGGTGCCATGTACACCGCCTTCCTTTCCGTGCTTGTTGCGTGTGGCGCCCCTCCCCTTGCTTCTGCCCTCGTTCTCGGCATCTTCTCCAACATCATGGGTTGCACCACTCACTATGGCATCGGTTCTGCGCCTCCTTTCTTCGGCGCTGGCTATGTGCCCCTTGCCACCTGGTGGAAGATTGGCTTCGGTCTTTCCGTCTTCTACATTGCCACTTTCCTCGGCATTGGCTCAGTATGGTGGAAGCTGATTGGTATCTATTAAGTGCCGAGAGCATTTTCTCAGTTGGGATGCATCCCAAGCGTCCGAGGAGGTTGCCGCGAAGGTTGAGGCGCCAGTGGAGGCTGCCAGGCCCGCGGCGGAGCCCCTCGTTCGCAACGGCGCCAAAGTTTTGTTGGACGTCGACCTCGTAGAAAAAGCGTGTTGATACAATAAAATGAACATTATTACACTCAAAGTTGAGCTACAACACTTTCATCATCGTTCGCTAATCACAGAAGAGATGCCCCCGCAGCATCCATCAACCATGCGACATCACCCTTCACATAGGAAGCCGGAATCTTTGGGTCGTCCCCAGCACTTTTTATGATTGTCGCTGCCATCTCAGCCTTGCCTTCCCCTATGGCGGTGAAACATTTCTTCTTTGCAGCGTTCACGACAGGCATCGAAAATGTGATTCGTTCGGGTGGTGGTTTTGGCGAGTCGGAAATGGGCAATATCCAGGGCTCTGTGACCTTCAGAAGTGGGTGCTCTGGAAAAAGTGAGCAGATGTGTCCGTCGGGTCCAAACCCGAGCAGTAACAGATCGAAAATGGGCAAGCCGTCTTTCGTTGGTAGGATACTGCTCGACAATCCTTTCAGTCTTGCATCATATTCCGCAGCGCAGGGCTGCGCCGCACCCTCGTTCTTCTGACACAGGCTCTCTTTGATGGCATACAGCTGCGACGCAGGGATCGGTACGTCCGAAAGCAGTGCTTGCAGGGCCCCGCCGTAGTTGCTTTCCGGGTCATCGTGAGGAACGCATCTTTCATCGACCCAGAAGACGTGCCAATTATCCCAGTCTATTTCATTTTTTCCCTTCAGCCCACCAAGTAGTTTGATCAACGAGCCACCCGCGAGCGCGACGGTGAAGGAGCCCCGCTCCTCGATCGCCTGCTCGGCAGCCTTCATCGTCAAACTCGCCAGTGCGTCCGCGACTTCGGCCTGGTCCTGAAATATATGCATGTTGTTATCAGCATTAGCCATCGCGATGGTGCTTCTGCGATTTGAAACAAAATTAGTCAACAACGAACATCGAACACGCTGAGGAGCACGTTCGGAAGGAGACGCGACGAGATGTTTTATTTTGGATCGCATTGATGGGGTCGCTCACACCTCCTGTTGGAGCTCGCGTGCGAGGGTTTAGGGTTTCTGCACTGTAGCAGGCTTGTCGCCCGGGTACTGAGCTCGACCTTACCAGACAGAGCAATCCGCACCGCCTGGGCAGACATTTCTCGCGTGAATATCTTGTGCGCCCTCCTCCCCGGCTTTTCCGGAGTTGACTGTTGGCGAAACCAGCTCTCGACATTTGTTTTGAACCAGTCGACCAGATTTGGACCTTCTGCTCAGAAGGACCTGCGCCGACCGGTAACAGTGTTTCTACGAGGTTTCTGTTGCTAGATGCGTTGAGTGCTATCTAAGGCGTCGGGATTATGTTGCCGTTGCCCGAGGTGATACGGCTTTCGCTCCTCGAGACGGCACGGCTTTCCGATGAGAAACTTCTGAAGCGCACGCACGGCGACATTCTCGCATCTCTCGAGGGGCCATCAGATGCACGGGTGGGCAGGGATACCCTTGTTCTGTGTGCGGAGGTTGCATTAAAGGTGAGTTCAAGTTACCACCAATGTCCTGCTCGGAGCGAAAGCACTCTGCCCGAAGTTCATGACCTCTTCGCTGCGCAGCCGGTCAACCAAAAAAAGATCCGAGTCCTCACCGCGGCCTCACCCTCCTCCCTCGTATCCTTTATGCCGTCAGGTTGGAGCAACGACGATCGCGACTCAGATGCTCGACATCTACTTTCTCGAGTCGAGCAAGTTCTGGTCCGATGATTCCGACATCGGTCAGGTCGAGCTCAAAGATCAGTATGTGTGCAGAGCTTGGTTCGCAAAGGCGCTGGTATGTTCCGAGGATGCCAAAGGTCTCACAGGTCAGGACCTTGTCACCGGGGTCGAGAGGGCTTTGAAATGTCTCCTCGAAGGAATCAAGGTGGCACTCCAGGATTCGCGATACGTTTTCTTGCTTTATGACGCGAGCGTCCATTACTGGAACATCTCGAGACCATTGCAGAAGAGTGGGACGCGGCGGCACCTTGTCGACGCATCCACGTCAGTCAACGATGCACTGCAGAAGGTCTCCGGTCATGAGGAGTGGAAGGCACACCATCTTCGAATCCATGCTCTTTGTCTCAGCGATGCTGGAAAAAATGCTGATGCTCTCAAAGTCGCTTCAGACGCCGTCGATTTGTGCAAAGCGAATGTCCCAGAGCTCTCAGTGTTGGCGATCAAGATGAAGTCACATGTCAGCAGCTTAGAAGGTTTGAAGGAGGGAGGAGATGGTGTGGACGGAGCCATTGCCCTCATGCAACATGTGCGCTCCGGAGCATGTGCAGATATTGAAGATGTCAAGAACACTTTGATTGAAGCTTGGAAATTGGTTGATCCAGCAGCGGAGAAGTTAGAAGCTGCAAAGGATGAGTCCGCAGAGGATGCTCAACTGGACGTCGTGGCTGAAATCGGGTGGATCGCAGCACAAAATCAAGTACTAGACCTTGCGGCATGGTGCCTAGAACGTGCGGCTGATGATTCCAGTCTTATATCTCGTGTTCGCGATGAGATGACAAGGGGTATGATTGCACTCCACAACCTTGGAGAGAAGCGTGGTACTCTGGATTCGGAAGCCATAAGGGTTCACAAGGACGTCATTCTTGAGGCGGAGAAAAGCCTTTCAACGTTTTCGAGGCTCCAGGATTTTGATGGTATACATGACGCTTGCCAAATGATTTGGATAGCCAGTCTACCGCTTCAGCAGAGCAAGTTTCGTCATCACCTCACCCGTGTACTCGGGGCAGCTGCGCTCGCGTTAGAAACAGTTGGATCCTCTGCCAACAGGTTGCGGACTTCTTTGCACCTTGAGCTAGCATACTGCTACATTTCTGAAGACATGGTTGGTAAAGCGAAAGCACAGGTCTCCAAGGGCCTCGCCATCGATTACGTTGCTCCGGCTGAAGAAATCAAGAGTACGGGTTATGAGCGTCCGCTAGATCGCTTCTTGGATCCTTTGCACCGCATGCTTTCCCTGAAGAGCAAAATTCATGATGATCCAGATGACATTGAGGATCAAGCTTTGTTGCTCGCAGAACAAGCACGCGATGCAAAAAGTGTGGAAAGCAAGACCGATATTATGCAGCGCGCTGTCGACGCACTGATGTCTCTGCAACCAGCGACCTTGCCTTCCGAATCAGATGAGATGAGTACCGAGGAAAGGGAAATGCGCCGTCGATCTGCAAGGGCACGAATAAACATTTGGGGCTCTGTGATCAAGGTCGCAATGGACGCGAAGCAGATATCTATGGTCCATCGACTTGCAAAGAATGTGGTTGATACTGCTGGCTGGGATTTGATCAAGGATAAGGACATCATCCTGTTGCAAGCTGATGTCAACTTGCTTGATGGTCTGGCGTCTTTTGACATCCTTCGGTCTCGCGGCGAGCCTATCATTCCACCAAATGAAATCAACACGCAAGTTACCATCACGACAGGATCTACGGAAGAACTTCAAAACAACACGATCGCCGCATTTGTAAGGGCTATGCATCTTGGAGCTAGTGTAGGTGAGGACTGGGTGGTCTTGAATGCGGCGGCGAATGTTTGGAACAACTATCTTGACGCTTTTACGGCACACAGGTACGCCGAAATGTTACCAGCGACGGCGCCAGTGTTTGCAGAACTCTGCAAAGTGGAGTGTTGTGACGAAATCTTGCTTGGAAACTTTGCTGACGCTCTGTCATGTGGATATGAGCATGCCGCGTTTCTTTCTGTCACGGCTGCTGATGATACCAAAGAGGATGGTATGTCTGGTTACAATTCACTGCGCTTGACCTTGAGGGACCACAAGTTTGAAGATTCCCAGGATGTGAAGCGTGGGATCGAAACATGCGAATCCGTCCTCAATCGAGTGGATGAAAGAAACGCGCGCAAGCTATCAGCGACACTCGCGAGGCTACACGCTTCGATGGGTACTTCATCTGAAGCAAAGGTTGAGGAAGATCCTGTTGCGCAAGTTTCTGCGATTATCCAGCGTCTGACGCTTCCCGGTAGCGATGATGCCTCAAGTGACATGCTGAACGAGGCTATGACTCTGCTGCGACCGACTGAAGGCGAAATACTTGGTGATCTGGAAACATGGGCGAGGCTCGGAGAGACAGCCTTGAAAGCCAAGGTATATGGGGCTGCGATTGAGTGTGGCAAGCAAGCCGAGATATTTTTGAACAAATTGACGCAGAGTGCCCCGTCCATAAGCTGGTACTGGGGTGGTGTTGCTGAGAGTACATTCGGTTGTGGTATTCTTGCACTGATCCGCCCTGATCATCAAGATCAGTCAACGCAGGATACTTTAAGGGAGACAGCGTTCCAGCATCTTGTGCAGGCGGCAAAGTGTGGAAGGCGAGCTAATCGGAGTGACATTGTTTCTTACGCGGCGAAGCATTTTTGGAATTCGGCAACATCATACATGTCTTCGGCAACAACTCGGAGAAACATCTTTGGTCATCTCCAGGTCATCATTGACGCGTGCCGTGCAACGAAAGTCAGAGATGACGGATTGATGAAGTTAATGTGGGTCCTATACTTCGATTGTCTGGTAGATAAGAAGGCTTGGACTGATGGAATCAAACAGATAGATGAGGCTTTCAAGATGTTGCCTACCAGTGACCACCAGCGCCTCTGGGAATACAAGGTTTTGTTTCTCTCTGCCACTGGAAGAAAAGCTGAAGATGAGCTTGATATGCTTTCGTCGTACGATGAAGAAACGCAAGCAAAGGTGTGGGCCGGAGTTGCTGTTCAAGCCACCTCAAAACTTGAGGGAATGAAGGCGTACAGGAAAGCTATAGGCGTGCTCGTCAACAATACCGCAATGAGGGTTGACCTCATGATCGACTTTGCTGATTGGATGTATGCCAATGGTCAACCCGTATCTGATGCTGAGGATTTACTTGTTTCTACACTTGATGTTTTGCTAGAGACGGACGCTGAATCGAGTGGTGACAACATGGACTGTGAATCACTCGCCACATCTCAGCAGCTTGGGGTCACAGAGTTTTGCTTCATTGTTCGGGTGTGTGTTATGCTCTCCAGGATGTCAGGGAGCAATGTTGAACGCACTGATTATTTGTTGACAGCGCAACATTATGCCTTGCGGATGTTGCTTGACCCCCTTGCAGAGGCGATGAGAACAATGCCTGCGTCAAACATTGAAGGTTGCGCAGCCACACCAGAAAGTATGGAGGAATGGGCAAATTTCAAGTTTACTGATAAGTTGGTAGCACGACTGCGGGAACGCAAAGGAACGTTTGAGATTTCCTTAGAATCCGTTGGTCGACCTGAGCGAATACTGCATTATATCGACTACCTGTGCAGCGGTCTGGAGTCTGCGAGCATGCACCTGCAATGCCTTCCCGTATGCCAGCTTGGCGTGCTCATCGCTAAAATTGTGGCCAAGGATGATTCCCTGGCATCCGTTTACCATCTTCGACTGGCCTCGCTCGCGGATGCTTTGTGCTTAAAATCAGCTGCCATCATGCATGAAGAGCTTGCAGGATCCCTCGAGCTCTCTGTCGAAGAAATTCGGCGAGGACGCGAAGAAGTTAAGCGACAAGAATCACTCAAAGAATTGTTGTCGGACGATGAGCCCTCGCCTGGTGTGATCGACGTATCGAAGCCCCTTCGCCCTTATGCACTACGTGATTACTGGATAGCTCGCGGCGCGTACCTGGAGAAACGCGGTGCCCTGGTCGCAGCCAATATTCTTCTGCAGGAGACAATCCGGCACGCGCGTGCCCACGATGATGTGGCTGTTGAAGCCCGGGCGTATTTACACCTGGCAAAGTGCGCAGCTCGCGGCAACATGCCCATCGATGCAGTTAAGCTCCAACACCGTGGACAGACTCTTGGTGGAGACGTTTTTTTCTGGGGAGAAAGCATGTGTGACTATACCATGTACAAGCTAAGTACACGAGACGGCAAGCTATCAGCAAAGGATTCCCTCGTAACGGCTCTGAACTTGTTGCAGAGCCGTTCAAGTTCTTCCAGATGTGGTGATACCCTTGATACCAAAATGGTGATGGCGAGTCTTCTTACCGAGCTCAGTCGGATTTTGGAGCTGGAAATCAAGAATGCGATAGAGGTGGGCGAGAATCCACGCGCTCAATATACTGATGCTGTGAATGCCATTTCTGAAGCAGTCGCCATCCTGCAATATTGTGGAGGTGGCATGGACTACGTGAACGTTTTGATGGCAAAGGCCATGCTGATGTATAAAGATCCGAGTGCAATAGGTGATCCACGGCCAGGCTTACGCGTTATCAAGGAGATCATTTTCGAGGCCGAGACGGAGGCAGAGCGAATCTACACAGCCGCTTGTGTATCCTCGATAAATCCTCTCACCACTTCGTTGCCTGCGGCACGATTACTTGCAGCAGTTAAGAACGCCAGGGCTGGTTGCCTGTTGGAAATTGCACATGCTGAGAAAGTCCTAGAATATGTGGACAGAGAAAACAACAGACCCGAATTTCCTTCTATCCACGGTGTGGATGCGACTGCCATCCTCGCATTTCTTGACGATAGCGCCCCAGAGAGTTTCAAGGATACTCTCAATGACGCAGAGGAGGCAATTGTCGTTGCTTCCGAAGCCACCAATTTGCACAAACGCGATGATGGCAGAATCGATTCACTTTGTCTCTTGGGTGAAGCACTCCTTGCGGTTCACAATGCTCAAACGAGGACCAAGATTTGGCGGAAACCCCCTCCAGTTCCTCCGCCGACACCTCCCCCTCCACCTGCACCTCCTACACCAGACGAGAAAGAAGAGGAAGCAGCTGCAGAAGCGGGCGATTCAAAGGAGGAATCAGAAGGTGCCGAAACAGAAGACGTGAAGCCTGAGCAAGTAACTGATGATGCGCCTGAAGGTGATAGGCAGAGCGTAGTAAGTGATGCGGAGACAGACATCCCTTCAGTCGGCGAGGAAGACGAGGAAGAAGAAGAGTCGCATTTACCTCACTCCACGTTTCGGGGTGAGCTTGTCAAGCCGCGTGCTATACGTTCTCTCGAGCAAGCTATACAGTTCGGAATTGAGGCGTGCAAGTACGATATCGTTTCCAAGGCTGCCATGCATCTTGCTCATGCGCATGGGTCTGCCGATACCGGTAAAGCAGCAGCGGCTCTTGCGTTAGTGCAGTCCTGCCAAGCTGTTGAAACACACTTGTCAATTTTCATTTCAGCGGCTGACGAGCAGGACATCGAATCGCTCATAATCAAGAATGACAGGATCATTCAGGGCGCTCTGAACGAGATGACATCCAGTAAATACAGTGCTTTACTTTTTGAGCGCTTGAAGACCTCTTGCACAGCATGGGGGAAACTGCAGATTGATGCAAAGCAAGCACTGTCGGCTTCTTCGACTTTGCCCGATGATCTCTTCGTCTTTTCTTTACAATGGCTCGTCGGGCGAGGTGGAGATACATCGCTAGCGATCGCCATGCACGGCAAAGACGATGAGCGGACTGGTGCGTACGTCGTGTCAGCTAATCAGGAGCAGCTTGAAGCTGCTGTGCAACTCACCGCGACGTATCGCTCAAGTGTTGAAAAAGCTGTTATTGCAGCGAGCTCATCCGAAGATCCAGATGCACTACAATCAGTGTTCGAATCCGTGGATATTGTCGCGGGCTGGGACGAGGTTCGAAAAGCAACGGAGTGGGTCCTCGAACCGATCATTTCAGCTTGGAGATCCTTCCTGGGCAAGGGGGGCTCAAAGGAAAAGAAAATTGTACTGCTGGTTGATGAGGCGCTTGCATCACTGCCCATCGAAGCTTTGGAATTCTTGAACGATGCCGAGAGTATTTCGAGAGACTTCTCGCTGCATATGTTATCCAATCGGCTCGCGCGGGGTTCAGACATTACAGCCGCACACATGACAGCGCTAATTGACCTTCGGAAGGAAGATTTGCCTCAATCCGATGCTGACAAAATAAGAATTCCAGGGGAGTTTGCTCTCCTGAAGCAGAAGTTCGGATCAGGCTGGAATGTGTTGATGGGAACACCTGAAAGCATCCCGGGGGAGGCAGAGTGTCAACGGGCGATGGCTGCTGCGAAGGCGCTCCTGTACTATGGTCATGGTCGGTTTTTGTCATACGTGTCGCCCTCGGCAGTTGCCAGTGTTGACTTGTCCAGTTGCCGACTTGCTGTGTTGGCATGCAACACAAACAATGAAGAATCCCAAAGGATGCAGGCGATGCTTGACGGTAGGAAGACTGCCGATAAAAAGGCTCTTGAAGAACCTTACAGGACGGCCGCGCTGTTGTCCATGCGTGGTGTCGAATCTATTGTGCTGCCAAGTTTCACTGTAGGGAATGCAAGAGCCAATTCGGAATTCCTAACCTCTGTGTTGGGAGGCGGTCCCGTGGCGAGCTCTGTTTGGAGGGCTGATACACCAAATCCACCAAGGAAGGAAGAAGAAATCGAAGAAAATGAACCGGAAGGGAAAGAAGTTGAGGAACCAGAGGAGGGAGCGAATGCG
>MDTA01177451.1_pt1 | contig 25697 bp, 7 predicted proteins | sample 811151 | NCBI WGS metagenome assembly MDTA01 (sample SAMN05326648, study PRJNA326480) | marine metagenome | isolation source: seawater | place: Indian Ocean: South | collected 2010 | reverse complement strand
GTACCATCTTCAACAGTTGCTAATTGCGATCCGTTTGTTAAGTTAATTACGTATGCCATCTATAACCCCTAGTCATTTGTTACATGTATTTATATTAAAACGCCCGGAGTTAGGTCTTGTACATAACCCCAAGATCCGCCGTTAATTCTAAATAATTTTAGTGTTCTTGTTACTGTAGATGTAATACTACCAGTAACATCGTTAAATGTAGCATCACCAATAACGGATGCACTTCCGTCATCATTGCCACTGCCGTCTAATTTCTGTACTGTTGTCAAACTCTTGTTAAAACTTGTGTTCAAAGCTGTTGCTGATAGTGTAGCAGTAGCTCCTGTTGTGGTTGTACAATGTACTCTTGCTTCACAACCATTTACTTTTCCACTAGCAGGCGCTATATCTTCTAATATTGTTGCTATATTTGTGTGTAGTGTACCGCCTGTACCCAATCCTGTAATATCAAGTGTAAGAGGAATAATTTCTGTACCTATCGCTGTATCAACATAATTTTTTGTTGTAACATCTGTTGTGCCTGTAGGTTCAGCTACACCGGTTATTTTACGTGGAGTAACAAAATTCATATTACCAGCTAGGGTTAAATTCAATCCATTACCACTACCGTCAACTACTCCTGTTGATACACCTATACCGCCAGTAAAACTGATATTTCCGATATTAGCACCTGTTAAATTACCAATGGAAGTAATACCAGGAGCATCAGTACCGTCAATTATGTCAACACCGTTGTACTTTAATTTACCTGTACCTGTAAAGTTAATACTGTTGCCTGTTGTCCAAGCGTTTGTAGCTTGTCTCCATAAAAATTCTTTATCACCGTTAGAAGATTTTACAATAATACCAGCAGAATCAACCTGTAAATCTGAAAGTAGTGTACTATCAGAACCTAACCCTAATTCTATATTTTTATCTTCTACTCTTAAAGTAGCAGAGTCAATTGTAGTTGTACTGCCTTCTACCGTTAAGTTACCTGCTATCTTAACATTACCGCCAACATCTAAAGTTTCAGCAGGCGCATCATTATATATTCCGACTCTATTTTCTGTTGACTTGATTGTAATCGCATCACGCTTACCAAGACTGGTCGTCATTCTTATTATGTAATCTTCTCCGGACACATTGTTTTCACTTACAACTCCTAAGTTTGTAACTTTTATGTTATTATTATCTGTGAGTCCCATTGTTAATCCATTATTATTTCTTACGGATAATTGTCCGCTTGTAGAATCATTAGAGTCACTAGCAAGGAACTGCGCCGCGGTTCTAACTACTCCTTGAGAATCAACTAATGAAGAGGTCCTCGATGCTGTACCAGCAAAAATAAAATCACTGTCAACAACGTTGAATCCTTTTACAACGTTTCCTGTAAATCCTGCTATTGTATCAATATTTTGTGGAGCAAAAGCAATCTTACTCCATAGTCCAACAAGAGTGCCTCCTACCCAATATTTTACTATTGTTCTACTTGTACCAGTGCTGTCTAAAACTGTAACAACTTCTGGACCCGATCGTCCTTGGAAGGCATTGTAAATAGGTCCTGCTAATTCTAAATCTGATCCGTCGAAAAAGTAAAGTTGGTTTTCATCGTTGTTTATCCAAAGATCACCAGCAACCATACTAGGTTGTCTCGGTCCAACAATCGGTCCACCGCCTGTTGTCCAAGCTGTACCTGTATAAACTTTCAATCTTAATTCACTTGTATCCCACCAAAGCTGTCCAGCTAATGGTGTACTAGGAGCTGATGAGTTCGCAAAATTTTCCAACATGTGAACAAAGTTCTCATTGATAGCTTCTCCAAATCCTGAATAATTTTTACCTATTAATGAAATGTCTGTTGAAGTATTATCTATCTGTCCATCTGCTAGATTTACTAAAAGTGTTCCAGTGGTTTTATTAATTTGATATGCCATTAGCCTCCAACTCCTGTGTAGATTATGTATTTGACTGTTAAGAACGGATTCATAACATTATATGGAGTGCCAAGTTCTGTGATATCAAATGTTTCAAATTCCTCAATACCTGTATTTTGATTGTACTGAATGTTTCTTCTGTTTAACAATCCGCCACTTGATGTTCTTGCTTGGCCAGCTTGGTTACCTGTAGGAGCATCATATATAATTGTATCAGCATCTTGTGGTGTACCACTATCATCTAAAATTACATAGAATTGAGCACCTTTTGGTGATCTTAAATCGTGTTCGTGTTCTGGTAAGTTTTTAACATCAATTGCTCTGCTTTCAACACCAGATCCAAGTCCAATTGTATCAGCGTTTACGTCAGTTACCCTATTGACACTTGTACCTCCCATGTTGTCAGCACCTAATGGAAATCTACCTCTCAAATCTGGTAGCCCAAAGAAACCGGATTGTACTTGGCTTTGATCTTTAAACTGAAACTGAATAGTATTGTATAAATCTAAGTAGTCAGCAATTCTTTGTTCACTTCCATCACAGAGTAACCAACCTGCTGGTAAATTAACTCCGCCAAAAGGTACAATAGTTCCTATTGGAATCACAGGAACGCTACTTACTAAAGCACTTTGTGATATTTTAAATACACCTGTTTCATCACCTGATACTCTGTTAATGATTACTTCATCATCCTGTCTAGGTTGTGTAGCTAGTGTTTTATTAGCAATAAAATTGTTGCTGATTGCTGTTGTAAAAGTTTTTGTTGTGCCGCCAGTACTTCCGTCAAAAGTTATTTGATTTGAACTAACATCTCCTGTAAGTTGAAACGTAGAAGCAGTGGTTAATTTATTAGCGTTAGCCGCTCCGCCTGTCACAGTACCTGTAACGTTACCTACAATGTCACCTCTGAATTGTACAGCATGTACTGTTTGCCAACGTCTTTCTGACGAACCAAGATTAAATGTTTGTGTAGCACTAGGCTCTATTGAGCCTGTAGAGCTTGTACCTGCTATATTAACATCGCCGCCAACCCAAAGTTTTTTAGCAATACCTACGCCACCTGATATTTTTACAGATCCAGTTCCTATGCTTGTACTGTCTGTTGTACCTTGAATTATTAAATTATTACTAGCTTGTATAGATCCAGCAACATCTAATGCTTCTGATGGAGTAATTGTGTTTATTCCTACTCTTTCAGTAGAATCAATTCTTAAAACATTCTTTTGTACACCGTCATCATTTTTAATTTTAAAATCTAAGGGAGCACCTTGTGTTTGGTTTACCATTTGTCCAGTACCGTTACTAACAGCAATATCAATTGTGTTGGTTACTCCAATTCTTAAACCTTTGTCGTTACTAACAATAAGTTGTTCGTTGGTTGTACTGGTTTTATCACTTCTTAAAAATTTACTTGCCGCTACTGGAAGTTCGTTAGCAGATACTACAAGATTTTCTGCTTTTTCACTTGTTCCGTAAAATTTACCTATACCTTGTCCTGCTATGTTTGCCGAAGAAAGATTCAATCCAGGCTGTATGTTTTGGAAACCAACAATAGTGGCTTTAGGTGAAAAAGACCTAGTAGAATAAATTGCTATTGGATTACCAGAGACTTCAATTTGTAAAACTGTGTAATTTACTTCATCCTTACCTGTAACAGTAACGGGTTTTGCTCCAGTAAGCAAACCATCACTATACTCTGGTCCAACAAGTGTCCAGGCACTACCAGTAAATATGTAAAGCTGATTGTTATCAGTGTCAGCCCATAAATCTCCTGCTAGTGAACTAGCAACATCAGGAGCGTTATTTCCTTTTTTCAGTCCTCCTGCGTTTACCCAGGAAGTACCATCGTATAATTTTAAAACATTTACACCAACAGTGGTATCATACCACAACTGTCCTTGTACAGGATTTCTAGGTGAACTTGTATTCGCGAAATTTTCTAAAAGGTGTAGGAAACTTTCAGCAATAACGGAACCGTAGCTTGTGGTATTTCTTCCTGGCAAATCCAAACTTGTTGTTTGATTGATTGTGCTATCTTCTATAGAAATAGTACCCTTATTTGAGTCTGAATAATTAATAGAATATGCCATTATTCATTAAATCCTGTTAAGCTCTGTACTCTTACGGTATAGTCAATCTGTACTAGTCTGTTCAAACTTTTTTGTACAGGATGGAATACAACGTGAGTAAGCAGTCTACCTTGTCCTGACGCACTATAACTAACTAAGCCAAGTTCGTCAAACACATAAAGACTGTCAGTGTTTGTTGCGTTATCAACAGCATCTTGTCCTGTTGGTTCTCCATAGTCTAATAAACAAGACACTAAGATATCAGTATAATTTGTACCACTTACATGTCTTGATTCTATCTTATTTCTAGCAGGATCTGTGTTGTTCACACTTCTGTCATCAACAACCTTAATAAAGGTTTGATTATACAAACTAGCATTAGTTCCTGTCGAATTTGGTGTTAGATACGTAATAATTCCTGTTGGGTCAATACTTGTACCACCATTACCAAAAGCCATTTGATATATAAATCCTTCACCAGCATTTCCCAAACTTTCTGCTAATGAAATACTCATATTTTCATAATGTATGGCATTTCTTTTGTCAACGATTACTTCCCCATTAGTTGGGTCAAAAATCTTGATATGACCTTGTAAAAATACTCCGTTATCTTCTTTGAAATTGTCTATCATATTACTTTCCTACAACTGTATTTATTTTGGTAGCTCCACCTTTTCTGCCTTAAAGAAACGTGCTACCAAATTTTCCGCATCATTTAAGGATTGTCCGTTATCAGTCCAGGTCACTCCCTGGCGTCTAATTACTTGAATCTTAGCGTTTTCAGCTGGTATTGTAGTTAATGTCAACATATTTGTTGTTCCATCAACGCTGAATTGTGCCGGAGATGTTATATCTGCTTCTGGAGAATCCTGATCTTTTGTAACGTCAAACATCTGTATAGCATTCTTTCTCAAGCGTCTACCAGCTACAAAAACTTCAAATTCATTAACAGAGTTAGGAGTAAATGACATTTCAAAAACGCTAGTTGAACCATCTCCAACAAAATCTTCTACTATTGTTTTATCAGCATATGGCGCTGTCTGTTGTATTCCTTGATTGTACACATCACTTCCTACTTTATGTACAGCAGGAGCACCTGTTCCCAATGTAGATCTTTGTAATTGTTTTAACACATTACCTTGTTTAATTAAGAATGTGATTCTTTCACCGTTGATAAACACAATTCCTGGAATTCCACTGTTTTTATCAGGAGCACTTATAGTCGAAGCGTCTACTAAACTTATTTCTTTGTCTGTAACAAGTAGATCCTTAGCAAGTTTAATTGGAGCAACATCGCCCAATCTCTTGTAAATGTTTCTATTTAAAATATCTTTGAACTGGCTAAAACCAAATTTAGGAGTTAGAGGACCGTCAGCACTAAATTGTATTAATTCAATTACATCATTATCTGCTAATAATCCATTGTATTTTACAAACTGCTTATCGTCTGTCAAAAAGTAGTCTACGCTAGGTGTTTTAAGTTCACCGTTGATAATAAACCAAACATATTGAGCATCTATGGCAGGATCACGTAGTTTAATAAGACCAGCTTTCAAATGATTATATTGAATGTCATCTTCGCTTCCCACTGATAATGTTGATCTTTTCACAACATCAAAATTCTGTCTTTCAAAATCTTGTATATCATGTTTGCTAAATGTAGTAACCTTGATTTTTTCTCCTAATGTAGGAGCAACATCTAATTTTAATATTCCCGGAGTCTCTACCCATGTGTTTTGAGAATCAATTACTTCAATTGATCCAAAGGCATATTCTCCATCATTCCTAATATAAACTTCTAGTGTATCTCCAGCATTTCCTATACCTGGTTCAAGGATAATACTACTATTAGCAGGTCTAATGTTAAACTCTGTTGCTATCTTTAATTCTTTTCCGTTTAATGTTGCTAACACGTTACTATTGTCAAAACTTCCTATAGGAGTTTGCCAAATTTCTAAGAAATATTCTCTTTGTGCTTCAGCAACTATAAATTGTTGATTGTAACCAGCATTTAATATTTTGTTTCCTACTTGGACAATTACATTATGAGTATGCGGTATTGAAGAATACGGAGTTTTATCTAAGGTAAAGTTTACTGTGCTTCCGTCTCCTGTAAATTCTTGTGTCTCAATTTTACTAAAACTTTGTGTTTCTTCATAAACCGCAAAGTGTATAAGACTATTATCTCTAGGTGCTTGTCCGAACACAATTACTGCTTTAGGATCTTCAAGTCCGCTATCTTCACTAGATACTAAAACTGATTCTACTTCTTTACCGTCCACTGTAGCTATATAATCTAAATTGTTTGTCCAATGAACTTTTGTTTTAAATTGTGTAGTACAACCATCACCTATAAAATTATCAAGTTCTAGAACTTTTTCACCGTTGCCACTTACACTAATAATGTTAACAAACGTTCCAGCAGTAGGAGCTGTTTTGAATTTTACTTTTTTATCTTTGTAATTGACAGTAAACATATTGCTTTCCTGAATTGTTCTATTCAATCGTACATACAAACCGTTTTCACTTTGCGGTTGTATTCCGAAATCAAATTCAGTTTGTGTGCCGTCAGCATTGAAACAATTACTAGACAATAAACTGCCTCCGCCTTCTGGTCTATGGAAAACTTTTATGTCTACAGTATCCAATACCTGTCCAGGTACTTGTTCTTCAGGACCTTTGCTTGTAGTAGGTGTTACAAATCCATCGCCATCGATAATTATTTCTTCCGGATTTATTCCTTTTGCTGTGCTAAATTGTAAGTCGCCGCCACTTAACACAGTATCATATGATCTTGGGTCAGGTAGAAATGATCCGTCTGATGTTGTTTTTCTAAATACCACAACGTCATTAGCTTTGAAACGTTGGACTGTGTTTTCAATAGTGATTGTTGTACTGGTGCCGTCTCCTGTAATGCTTGCCATTACAGCATTTATATTTGTCTGATTTGCTGTTCCAAAGTTAGGATCATCAATTCTCTTACCATTAAGGTATACATTGTACACGACGTTATTTTCTAAAGGTTTGCTAAGAGTGAAAACTTCTGTACTTCCGTCCATTTGGAATATTTCATCATCAAATGTAGTATCAAATGTATCGTATGTGGTAGTGAACCATGAATCCGAATCCCAACCAGTTCCAGAACCAAAGCTATAACTGCTAACTTCTACTCCACCATAGTCTACACCATCTAGTATCTGACCTAAATCATTACCAAACATTCCTGTTCCTGGATTATAATAAAAGTTAATTCTATCTTGTGCCTGTAATAATTCCGCGGATTTATTATAAGTTATTTTGACACTTTGTCCAGAATCTAAAGGTTGTGTAAATGTAATTCTTCCATACTTTCTACTGTAGCCTTTTGTGGTTTCTGATATATTTTCAAAAGTGTATTCACTTCTCAAAGATTCTAAACCGTCAACTGTTACCGTGATTTCAGTATTCTTTAATTGTGCTGGCCATTTCAAATTAAATATTTGTTGGTTAGCAGTTGTTGTAAATGTTTCCGTAGCTGATAGTTCACTAAACAAAAACGTTCCTGTAACTCTATCAAATTTACATCTTAAATGAGTGGCTCTGGTTTTACCTGACCCTAACACAGGACTTAATCTAGCCGGTGTGCCGCCATCTTCTAATGTTCCTTCTAAAGTAATAGTAGGCCTAGATAGATAACCTGATCCTTTTTTAGTTACCTTAACTGCTGTTACTTTTCCATTTGAACCTATGAAAGCAACTGCTTGGGCTCCCGTTCCTCCGCCGCCGGAAATTTTAACTATCGGAGCATCCAAGTAACCTAAACCAGCATCAGCAATACTTAACCTTTCTAGTTCAAAACCTATATTATCAGCCCAGTGCTTACCTGGATATTTTGTAATCTCGGAATAACCAGATACAATTTTATCATCGATTACCTGTACAGATTGAGGAGTAATTTTTCCTGCTAATTCGTTGTACACCGGAGGCAAATCAAAATCAGTTACACTTGTAAAACTTGGATCAATCTTTTCATAGGCACTTAGGTACTCTCTTACCTTTGTTCTATATGGTTTTACTTCATTAATGTAACTTTCGTAACTAGGTAAATTATCATTTTTAAAAGTAATTCTTTCTTCTAATTCTCCAACATTGTGTTTTGCTTTTACGAAACTTGTTTTAAATGCCCAGTCTACGTTTGGTTGTTCTACAAAAACGTATCTCAATCCAGCAAAGAATAACTCGTTCCAATGTATTGCCAAATCATCTACAAAGATTTTATTTTCAATAGTATCTATAATCAAACGCATTTCAGCCACTGGTTCTGTATCATAAAATATCTTATCAAACCCAGAACCATCATAAGCTATGTTTTTATTTGTTACGTCATAAAGGCTATTTAAAAATTTAATAGTTCCGTTTTGTCTACCAATAGTTTTATAATTTATTGTGTAATCTTCAGTATCTTGATCATCTTCTTTTTGTAAAAGTAACCATCCACCTGATCCTACATTGTTGATTTTAACAATGTCTCCTATATTGTCTCCTAAACCATAAAGCTGATAACTATTATCAATATTAAAGTTTATAGAAGTAAATTGATTATATCCTGTTTCGTACCAGTCTATATAGTTCCAGTATGCGTTTACATCGTAAGCCTGTGTTAAAGTTCTAAACCATTCTGTACCATCCCAGGAAAACACAGCCCATTTGCCGCCAACAGTTTCATCTGCTTTGACTAGAACGCTAAATCTTCTTACATTTATAGTTGGTGCTACATAATTTGTACCAGCATTTACAATATTTACAGATGTAATACTTCCATTGTTATCTAAAACAAATTCTAATACTGCTCCTGAACCTGTTGTATCTTTAATGGTATAAGTAGGAGAATTGATATATCCTCTTCCAGGGTCATTAATAAGCACATTTACAATCGATCCGTTTTCCACTTCCAATGTCAACGATGCTCTTTTTACATTTGCTATACTAACAAATTTTAGTTCAGCGTAAGTATCTGAAGTAGTGTCGTACAACCCTGTTACATTTGAAGGACTTGGATCAACTTGGGATAATGGTGATAAATCTTTAGTGTCAACAATTAATTTATTTTTTAATACGCTGTTTACTCTTTCAACAAATTGCTTTCTTGCTTCTGTTCTGTTAATGAACCAACTTTGTCTTGGTTCATTTAAATTTCCGTATCTTTGTCTCACTGGTAGATCAATATCAGGCACAGGCCTGTCGTTAATATCAAATCCAACCAAACTATCAATCCATTTTTGTTTAATTGTGTGATTAGGAATACTTGTTTCTAATCCATCTGATATAATTTGATATTCATTATGGGTGTTTTGTTCCTGGTTTTCTATAGTCCACCAGTTGTAAGCTATTCCAATATCTTTATCACGAATTAATCCCGAACAATTATAAAGCGAAAATCTGTTATTGCCCAATGGAGCAATAAATCTTCTTCCTTGTGAAGCAGGATCAGTAATTAACCTACCTACATCTAATGCTGTAACTCTTCTATAAGGATCGTTCGGTAATGTAGCTTTATTCTTTACCCAAAAGTAATAAGCAGTGACAAATGTCTGAGATGCTTCGTCAAAAGTTCTACTTACAGAATAAGCTGAATCTCCGTATTTTGATGTTCCGCTAATACCATCAGCAAGTGCTTCTTCAGTGCCTGTTTGTGAATCCCATTCACTAGGTAAAATATCACTTTCTACCCATTCATACACATCAACTGAAGTGCCTTCAAACAAAGTGTTAAAGTTGGCAGTACTTTCTAAAATATCACCTTGATGGTGGTTAATAAATCTAGCACTTCCTATATCCCACCATATCTTGCCAACCCAGTCAGTAGAATTATAATCTAGATTATCTTGCGTAGCACCGGATGCTGTGCTTACAGAATACTTGGCAGGATCATAACTTGTTTTAAAACTAATTTCTTGTTCAGCATTACCTGCTATTTTTCCTTGTAATGGATCAATATAATCAAGATATTGTACAAGTCCATTATTTGTTTTATCGTATAGATATATGTTTTTAAATTTACTTACATCCATTGGTAGTACAGGTTGTCTGCTTACTGTCCAAGAAGTTTTGTTCATTGGTTTTCTGTATTCAGCGACCAAACCTCTGTCAACAATATTATTTGTTGAAACTTGTTGTTTAGGCAATCCTAAATAAACGTGATTGTTTTTCACAAGCATAATACTTCCAAAGTCTTGTGTGTCCTGATTGTAAGCAAAATCTTGACTGTATAGTAATGAATCATTTACAGTTTCGTATATGCTTACAAGTCCGCTGTCATTGTCAATTACTTTGAATGCTGTATTACCGTTATCAAAAATAGTCGTAGCTTGATCTAAAGTTGTAACTCTTTCTAAATCTCCGCCTTTTGAAGCAATAGCTAAGGTGTTTCCATCAAAGTCTAACTTACTTCCAAATCTTGTATTTGCCGCAAGGTCTATTGATCTTATAGTTTGATTCTTAACAAAATTTCCGTTAGTATTTTGAATGTAGATATAAACTGCTCCGCCTCTAATTGTATCTACACTATTGTCTGGGGCACCGACAGCAATTTTCTTACCATCTTGTGATATAGCAATGGATTGTCCCCAATTTTCTGTAATATCATCTGTCTCTATAAGTTGACTATATTGATAATGATTTCCAACTTTTCTATATACGACAACTTTTCTGTTAGGCACACTACTATCTTCCGGATTTAAATATCTTGCTGTTGTAATCAAAACATTGCCGGTACTATCTACATCAAAATCTCTACCAAATTCTTCAAGGAATAATTGTTCTAATGTACTTTCAGTAATACTGAAGTTTGTGTCATTTGGTACATATCCTAGTAAATCTACACCACTGTTAATTTCTTCAAACAAGTTTACTTCAAATGGTCCTGGTATAGTGTTTGATTTTGCTTTGTATATCTGATTACCTACTTTCACCAAATCATTTTCAAAGTAAGTAGCCGCAGTACTAAAATCGCCTCTGTAATTGTTGTCATTTGACATAACAAAATCATCAACAGAGTTTTTATCAAATATATAAATCCTACCTTCATTTGTTTCTGTCTTATCACCTGCGGCATGAACAAATAGTTTATATGTGTCTGGTCCTAATTGAGCAAATTTAATTTTATTTCCCAATCTTCTTCCTGAATCCGAATTAGGTACTGTGTAATAACCTTTCAACGCAAAAGTAAGATTTTTTCTTTCGTAAACAGCAAATGTTCCTTCATTTTCTTTTCCGGAACTGTAACCGCTTGTTGACAACGGAATATTATATACTCTATTCCAATTCAAGTTTATCGTGCTTGGAGGATTAGCTGAATCAGTGACGCCGTCAATGTTTCTTGTATTATAAATCCAATACTCTTGATCTTGTAAGAATATAGCCGAACCAATAGGAATATTTTGTCCTTTGTCTACTACCAGCATTACTCCTGCCTGTGTATTCTCTAAGTGTGAACTACTAATAGGACCTATTGTTCTCACAGTACTATCATTTTGTATAAATGTCATATTTGATGATTCACCAAAGTCAACACCTTTTGCAAAAACACCTATCCTATTCTTTAAGTAAATTCTTATTGTAGCAAATTCTCTTTGAATGTAAGCAACCTCAGCTGTGCTTCCTGTTGCTGAACAAGTTACTGTATCACCTATCAATGGTAAAAATGGATCACCATTCAAATCAAAATTCGTAAGTCTTACAATACAAAAACCGTTCCATATATCGGCTATTGTATGTTCTGTGTTGTTTAGATAATCAAAACTTAGATTTAAAACAGGTTCTGGATCCTGCCTAGCACCACTATTGTATAATGTATTTGCCCACATTCTAAATTTATCACCTACTTGATAAGTACCTCCATGGTTTAATTCAGTTCTGACAAACCATTTTGAATCTATTACATTAGATGACGTTGCTCCATTAAAATGACTTAACACTCCGTAGAAACTATTTCTTGACGGTTCTGTAACTTGTTGATCTACAACTATATCTAAGATATTTGTATACGGACTAGGAACAGCAGGAGCGCCTTCTTCTGCTAAAGAAAAGTCCTGTATTACCAAGTTAGGATTTGTTTCTTCTAGGTTGCTACTATTAAAAGTTGAACCCACACTGATTTGCCACCAACCTGTGTGATAATCATCTCCAACGTGATTGACGGTTGTGTAAGAGCCTACTCTTACATTGTTTCTAGTTACAATACCCGATGTTTCTAATTCACCATTTACATTGTTTAGGTAAAGTATCATTTTATTATCAGAATCAATATACCTATAGGCAACAGTTGCCCTGGCTGTTTCAGTTGTTACTTCATCTCCAACATCTGGCACATCTAAAGCACTTATTACTTCAATAACCATTTTTACTTTATTAACAATTATATGATTGCCATTAATAAAAGATTCATTCAATATCGGATCATTATTGAAAGGAAACTGTCCAGCTAATGCTCCTGTTGTATATCTATTCCATTTAAGTGTAAGTATGTCACCTGGTTTTGATGCTTCCCATTGCTGTGTTTCAGCACGGATTAAGATATGATCAGTGCTGTCATTTGGCATACTGTAATTTCCACGCATCATATAAGGAATCAACGGATAGCTTTGTGTATCGGTTATATAATCATTTTCTGCCGCTTGAGCGTTTGACGCATGGTTTATACATGACTGAACATCTTCAGCTTCAATTATTCTGTCTGCCTGCCAAAGCTGTTCTTTATATAAAACAACATCGCCTTTGACATATGATTGTCTTACATCATAATCACCTTTCAAAGCACTCTTTGTGTTAGATGCTTCCGGAGATCCAACTACTAACCACTTACCGTCTGGACTCAATGCTGTACTAGTTCCAAAGCCGCCATTCTGATCAAAGAAAAAAGAATCCTCATCTATTTGTTGTAATAACTTAGGCTCAACATTGTCGCTAGGTCTATTATAGATATAAACAGTACCGTTCAAATCTTTTGGAGCTGTAATTGCTATTAAATTATTATTATCTGTTACACTAACACTTGCTCCAAAATCTTTTTGTGTACTATCAAGTAATCCTGCTGTTGTATTGGTAATGTTTGGTTTAAGTTCAAATACTTGTTTGTAATCCAATACTAACCATTTCCCTGTATCATCATCGTCTACCCATATACGATCTGTTGATAAACTTTCCGATCCGATTGAAAATGTTCTCGGTCCTTCACCTTTTATGTTATCATTGCTATCGCTTAACCTTTTTAATCTTACATTTTTAAATTTTGTACAGAAACCTTTAGCTGACTCAACTGCTGTAATATCTACTCCGTCATCTAATTTAAGAGTAACAACATTTAAACTAACACTTTGTACTTCATAGTAACCATTAGTATCATCATCTACGTCATTCACTCCAATAATGTCTCCTTTTTCAAAATTAGGAGCAGTATTCAATGTAATAGTAAAACTATTGTTAGTAGAATCCGTAGTGCTTAATATTTTAAAAGGTGTAGGAAGATACTTGTAAACCGCCCAAGTTTTTTGCGATTTATCAGTAGCAGTCCAAATATATTGTCCTCCTTGTAGTCCACCAATTGTTTGTGTAAGTATATCTGTATAATTTTTTAATTGTAAATTTACATCTATAGGATTTACATATCCTGCTGACTTCACAAACATTGCGTCATCATTAAAATATTTTACTGGAAAAGGTTTATGGTCATAACTTTTAGGTTTGACCCCTACACCGTTTCTGTCTAGTCTGTAGACTAGCGAGGTATCTAATGGATCTATTTCATTAACTAATTCGACAGGTTGAGGTTCTAATCTATATTTTTCCTCGTTAAGTAGAAGTTCAAACTGTTCGTCACCTGTTGAAGCTCCGTATCTTCCAACTCTTACAGCCCATTCTTCAAAAAATTCGATGCTGTCTTTGTTAGCACTTCCTAGTTTATCAAAAAGTTTTGTAAGAACATTCTTAGTTCCTTTGTCTTGGATCATGCCCTGGAAAAACTTGTATTGACTTACGTCATCAGGTATGATGTTTTCAAGATATTTTCTTTTTTGATAACCTATTAAATGTTGTGCTAATCTCTGTTGTTCTACATCAAAATTGTCACTGTCTAAATCATAAAAATCAGCAAACTGTCTTGCTTTGTAATCAAGATTAGGTAAAAGCTGTTGTTCTGGTTTTTTATCTAGCAATTGGAATCCAGTAGAGTTGAAAGTTGATGTACCAGTCAAGTTGCCTTTAGCTACATAATAATATTGTTTGTATTGTACAATATCTCCAATTTTGTAATCTTGCCAGGCTGTCCATTCATTTATGTAAGCATCATCAAAGATAAATCCTGGAACGTTTAAACAACCGTTCCATCCGTCGCTTCTGTAGCCTTTGACTTTTATTCTTTCTTGCCTATAACCTTGAGGTCTATTATAAATCACATCATTAAAAACGGTAGTGTTATCTATAATAATTGCGTGTTCGGTTTGTACCACAGGAACTTTTAAATGATAAATCCCTTGATCTGTATTTTTTACGTATATGCCAAATTCGTTAGTGTTATCTCTTTCAGTGGTAGCAAAATCTGCTAACAATCTTTTTCCGTCTGCTTGAAGCAAACTATAGTCATAAAAGTTATCATATATATTATCTACCGCTGTGTAAGCTCTTTCAAATTCAACTTGTCTAGCTGACGGGCTTATTGTCAATACAGCACCTTCTGCCCAGTTCTGTGTGGTCCAGAACATAAATTCTTTAGCACTCAAAGTCCAATTTTCAATTTCTTCTAGATCTTTATTGAATGTATCAAATTTAAATCCTACCGATAATAGATATTTTTCATATCCTAATATTAAATCAACAACTTCTTGGACTGTGCGATATACTACACCATAATTTACTTTCGTAATAGTATTATCAAAAGTTTTAGTGAAGTAAGCATCTGCTCCGCCTGTGGTAGGAAGTTTTTCTAATCTTGTAAAATATTCAAAATTTATCGAACCGCCGGTGGTATGTCCTGTTTTTACTCTAAAGAATGATCCACTGTTCTCAACAATTTGACCAATTTCATATCTGGTTCCTGAAGTAAATGATACAAAATCTTCACTGACACCGCCTACGTTGACAAGTCTATCATTTGATTTTCGCATGACAGAATATGTGTTAAAGAAAGGTTGATCTTTGTCGTATCCTTTTACCAAAAATCCGCTTGGTATTTTTTCAATAATCATTCCGCTGTAGGAATATACAGCTAGAGGGACACTTTTTGTTAGGACAACATTATAGTTTTCTTCCGGTACAAAAACATTTCCTTCATTCTTTGGATTTCTACTATCAAGAATTAATCTAAATTTACTTTTCTGGGTAAATCCACCAATTTTATGACCTAATCTATTTTCTACTTTGACAAGATTATTTTTGTACTTTTTAAAAGTAAAATCATCATTTCCTTTAAGATAGGCCTGCATATAATTTACAAGTCCAGCTGTAAATACTCTTGTGTCATCGTTTGGTATATTAGGAAAACTTAAATTAGACAGATTTATTCTTTTAGAAGTATCTGTGTAAACAAGTTGCCCTGCTAAATTTCTCGCTATCCTACTTCTATCAAAAGCTATTCCGAAAAATTGTGCTGGTTGACTTAACATCCAGGATCTCATTAAAGAAAAAGGATAATGAGAACTTCTTCTCCAGGCTGTTTCTACAGGTCCTTCATCACCAAATACAAAATCGTCTGTGTAATTTGAAGCAACTCCTCCTCTTGCGTAACCGCTTGATACCGGATCTAATAAATTACCTCCACTGTCAACAGGTAAATTTTTTAAAAGATTATTAATTTTATACTTGTTTCTGTAAATAATTTTTTTGTCAGGTTCGCGGACTATTCCTTTAGATAAATCTTGCCAAAGAATTAAGTTGTTGCTTGTATACGGAGCAGGACCATATGTGGTGTCAAACCAACTAGGCTTTTCAGAAAATCCTAAACATTCCCATGGATGTGAATGAGGTCTGTCAGTGTTGAAATAATCTTTATATATTGCTCTCCATCCACCAGGTAATGGTGTATTCTCTGGACTTCCATGTTTTGAATAGTTTATACTAAAATTGTTACCTGCTATATATTTGTTATTTGTAGTGTAATCTGGATTTCCAACAGTCTCTAACCATCTATTAAAATCAGATATCATAATCGCAGATATAGGATACCTTTTGTAAGGTGTTGGATTTGATTTTGAATCAACAAAATCTTTTATGTTTACAATATTTTCATCATATTTTATTTTGATGTTATTGTATATTCTTTTTTCTAAATCTAAAATAAGGTGATCTCTAAAATCTCCGTAACATCTCCATATAGATCCATCATGACCTTGTATAACTGGTTGTGACGCTGGCCATTCGTCAAAGTCTTGTGTGTCATGGCTAGCATGACTCATACTGCTGTTAGGCATAAAGAAAATTCTGTTATCGCCAGCAAAAATATGTGTATGTGCTACACCAGTACCACCGTTACCTAAATCATATGCTTGTGCTGAAGACTCGTCTGTAAACACAGGATAGAACCATCCAACTTTACCTTTGTAAGACTTTGTAGTGGTTTCATCTCTACCATATATCTTAAATGGACCTGTTGAATCTGGCACCGTATGTATATAGGTATCGTCTAGCATTATTTGTGGTTCATATTTAGGATATAAACCTAACTTTGTAGGAGTCGGAGGTATCCAACATCCATCTGTAGTTTCATATTCATAAACAGTCAGCACTTGATCAGCTTTAACAGGAATTTTAAGTTCAACAAAGGCATCTACATCTATAGTATATTCTTTGTCTTTTATAAGTTGTTGACCGTCTAGATAGACTAGTATAGCCTTTTCGTTTAATTTTGTAAAGTCCACTGCTCTAGTAATTGGAAACACCGTTTGTGACTGATCTTCAATAGTAAATTGTGCTACTGTGTCACCTCCAAAAGGAACCATGTCACTAAAATAATAGGCATCTTTATTTGTATGTGTTTCAAAAACTTTTCGCAATATAGTATCTACATGCTGTTTCGGTTCACCGTCAATTCCTAAATCATTTGCTATTCTTAGAAATTCTCTTTTGAACTTTATATACTCCTTACCAGCTAAATCCAAAGCCTTATTCATATCATATTCTTTGGATGTCAAATGGAACAATGCTAAGTTAATTGGTCCTGAGTGTTGAACGAATCTCAATCCGTATTCTGATATAGATCCTAGATCTCTTAAATTTCCTACTCCCGGATATACTCCTTCGAAATCATTTATATTATCAACAATACTGTCTACATGATCTATTACCTCTCCTAAAGTAAACGATGTTACGTTTTCGTTCATAGGATTTTTTTCAAAGTTTATTGGAAACTTATAGTGACTACGTTGATTCTTATTTGCCACTGATGTTGCTTCAATAACTAACTTTTTGTTATCTGCTAAATTTTCTGGAAACACTACATAAGCATATTTGTTTATTCTATCTATAGTATAATCAACATCTTGTACTTGTCTTACATTATCTAAATAAACTTTTACTGAGAGATCATTTAAATCTCCACTATTTTCAAATAAATCAATAATAAAATTATTATTTCTTACACCAGTTGTGTACTGTTTTACTACAGGCTGTATTGAATTTGTTTTGGAACGGGTCCAACCTGTGACGTTAGTAAAATTATCTATAGAAGTATACTTTCTTAGAATGCCTGTATCTGTGCTTGCAGTAATTACATCTGCTACCTGATCGTATTGATAAGTTTCTGATAACAAATTAAAATCAAAAGTTATATCTCCACTGTTTTCTATTGTTCTATATGAAAGTGGAAATCCTAGCTCTGTATCATTTATACCTGTACCTTGTTTATAAGAAAATACCTTGTTACCTTTGAATGTGCTACCTTCTAAAGCCGAAAGGGACATACCTGTGTCATTATATAAATCAAACAAAGGTGCTTGATTGACAGCAGTTTTATTTTGACCTTGTTTCCAAACTGTGCCATTATAATAATACATCTTTCCTTTGTTAGCTGTACCTGATCTTATTAGGACAGTTTCATTAGTGACTGGTGTAGTATCAGATGTTTCTATTAAAGTTATTTGATTGTTTGAATTTTGACTTATAAATTTAACTTCATAAATTTTTCCGTTTACAAAACTATCAGGATCAGCAGTAAATAAAACCCTCATTCCTTGTACTAGTTCTGTTCCGTCTACAAAATAACCAGATGCTCCTTCGATATTTGAAAAAACATCCGTTGTTACAGTATCAATTACATCAACACTTTTCTTTGCTGACGTTCCAAAATCATATAATTTTAATCCAGCATCAAACTCAATAATCGGTCTTGTTGCTCTATAATTTTGATCTAAGTTTACTGGTACATCGTTGATTTCTGCTATGGTTTGAATAACACTTTTATGTGTCCATTTGTTGTATCTTGACCATTGGTTTCTGTCCTTTGAACCTCTGCTTATTACAATGTAATCTTTTTGGTTAGCATATGATACAGCATCGTCAAAAGGTAAATCGTCAAAGCCTCCTTGATCAAATTCTATGTCTTGATCTTGTAGATATCCGGCTGTAATTTCTAATTCATCTTCTGGTATAAGAGAAATATTACTTCCTACTCCTTCTACATACCAATTTCCTGTACCGTACTTGGCTGGTGAAAGGTTACCATAAAATTTCAGCTTCATTCCGTTAGACAAAGGTTTGCCATTCGACATCGTATAAGATTTTTTACCTACAATGTCTCCGTCCACGTCAAGAAAAGTATTGTCAATAATGTCTCTTATAATGATAAGCCCTGAACCTTCTATATCATTTCCGTTTACATAGTAAAGAATATCAGGAGATTCAAGATCTACTTTAAATTCTAAGGTTCCTTGTTCTACTTTTTGTCCTGTGATTCCTTTAGTATATAAGTTATTATCGTTTGATAGATCAACCGATGTTCTTATAGTAAAAGGCATATCAACTGCATCTACTTCAAATTTGTAAGTCTGACCTTTGTATAAAGTTAAGGTAGGATTGCCTGTTGGATTTTCTTGGTTGAAAACATAAGCATCATTATCAGCATTGTCTTGTTTTGTAACTCTATAGGTGCTTTGAACTTCTCTAAAGGATCCATATACAGGAATGGCTTCTGGGCCTCCAGGTAACCAATAGTACTCTCTAAAATTAGTAAATTTGTCCCAATTTATATTAGGGTTCCAAGCATAATATTCTTGTGTGAATAAATTATTATGATTGCTAGTGTCTACACCTCTAATTTTTAAACTATTATATAAATCCCTGTAGTCTCTATATAAAATGTTATTACCAACATCATCATTTATAACAGCTACGGGTTCTAATTGATATTCATCTCTATCCAAACTAACTTCAGAGACATAATTATCTGTTGATTTAAATGCTTTAGCATCTTTTCTACCTATAAATCCGTCTACCTTTTCAACACTTCCTGGTTGTGTTAATTGGTCTAGTGTACTTGATAAGAATTTTTTATTAGCAACTGTTCTATAATAACGAGGTAGAAGATCAGCAGATCTTCTTTTTGCTTTTTCCGAGTCGCTTACTGGGATTCCGTTTTCATCCTGTGCCATTAGTATCCATAGCCTCCGCCGCCGGAACTACCTCCTCCACCGCTAGATCCTCCTCCACCGGAAGACCCACCGCCACCGCTTGACGATCCACCGCCACCTGAATATCCACCGCCACCGCTTGACGATCCTGAACTAGACGAACTTGTAGAAGTTGTAGTCGTTGTAGTTGTAGTTGTAGAAGTTGATGCAGTTGAAGCTGTAGTGCTTGACAACGCTTGACTTTGTATACCGGCATTTGTTGTATTTGTTGCTGATATGACATTTCCTGATGCTTGAATTCTAGAAGCTGTGATAGAATCTATCACTTCAACATCTTGTACGGTAGCATCACTGACAAATATTTCATCGTTTTCACTTTTTATTTCCATCAAACTTCCAAAAGCAAGTGTGCCTAACTTTGGCACAATAATAAAGTTAACAATGCTTGGTGCTACTTCGTTCATTACATAAGTGGCAAGTTCTGTAAAATGGAATGTTTCTCCAAAGTCCCAATTCTGTAATGAAAAGTATTTGTTAATTGCGGAAACAATTCTAACTTTCACATCATTATCATTTATCACAGCTTCCGAATTTTTTACAACTTTAAAAGTTGCTTGTAAATTATCGTTAGCTCTCGATCCAAACAATGTTTTGTATTTTACAGGATGATATATAATTTCATCACTAATTGATTTTACCTTACCAATGTCAGTGCCGTATGATTGAAACAATTCATCACTACTAGGTGGTAAAGGCATAGTTGATATTGAACCTTCCAAGAATGCTCTAAAATTAGTATCATATGATTTTGTTAACAAGTATACGTCTATAATATTAGAAGCACTAGGGTCTATTCTATTACTTTCATTAGCACTATGTATATAATGAAATTTAAGTTGATCTCTTCCTACATAAGCTCTATAATCACTTGTCAATGATAAAACATTATTGTTTAAGACTTTAAAATTCTTTTGATCTAGAATATAAAATACTTTTCCGTCTGTGTACTGCGAGTATGCTCCTATAGCAGTTTCTGTTGCCACTACACTAATTGATGATCCATCAGCATAGTAATTGTATTTGTTGAATCCTTGGTCTGAGCTTTGCTTTTTAAGGAAAACATACTTAGTCTCTGAATTAGTAAGAGGATCAACTATAACATCAAAAATATCAGGGTCATCAATTGAACCGTCATCGTTTAAATCATAAAACCCTACTTGTACTTTTTTGGCATTTACATATCCGTCTTGATTTTTGTATTCTCCAACTATTTCCCAATCTATATCAGTGTTGAAGTTCAAAAGTGAATCTGGCTTGGTGTTAAAATTCATGACAGAAATTTTATCTTTTACCAATTGACCTGTTGCCGAATCGTAAATTTTGTTTAAGCCATCATAATAAAAATTTAATTCAGTGTCGCTTTCAAACACATATCTCAATCCACGATTTGTAATTGTGTATTTTTCTCCGTCAGTTTGGAAAAGTAAAAACCAACTAGAATCTAATTGATTACCTGTCACATCACCTGTTTTACCATTGCTGTAGACATCATTGGTATTTAGGTTTTCATTGATTATCACACGCCAAATTCTATTTACTTGATCGTATCTTAATCCAAAAGTTTTATAAGCAAACACTTGATCAATAATTTGTGATCTTACATCGCTTGTGATATCTTTTACAAGTTTTGGTTTTACTTCTTGTATCACGCTGTTCGCCGGTAAAATGTCATTCACTACAATAGCACCATCTCCTGTTGTTTCATCTTCTGTGGTGCCAGAACCGTCCACGCTAATGACTTTTACCCATTTATAAGATGTTGCTCCTTTTTGGTTAGCATCACTAGTAAGTTCTCCTTTGCCTAAAAAGAAAAAACCAGGAGGAGGAGTAAATTTTAAAAGTGCTCCAGGCTCGACATATCTTAAAAATCCAGTGGTAAACGTGCCTACTTGGAAAGGTACAAGATTTATATTTTCTAACAATCCCGTTGAACTGTTTGTTGTCTTGGTAGACTGCTTCCATGTAGCATTTAAATCACTAACAATTATTTTAGCAAAGTTTCCTAAGTAAAAATTAGTTGTTGCCCTGCTTTGAATAATTGGTAAGATTTTATTTTCTATAGTACCTTCTATATCAGTTTGATTATTAAATGTAAAAGTTTGTTTTTCTTCAAACTCTTCTTTGTAAATAACTCCATCGCTACCATACAAATTTGTGCTAGAATATTTTCCGGTAACATCTTTCAAATCAAAGTATCTGCTTATACCACTTGATACTCTATTAGTAGATTTTACCTTGACAATTTCTTGATTGGTTGAAGCAGGATATACATTATAATCTTCACCAGTGATCATTCTGTTTTGTGTGTAATAAGTTTGAGGAGCATTTGCTCTAATGCTAACATCAGATTCGCTTGTTGTTGCATTTGTCACTGCTGATTTTAGTGCTAACCCAATAGTTAATGTTTCTGTTTTTCCTGTCCTGCTGAGATAATCAATACTAACTTGTACATCAGTTATTTCGTCAGGCTTAATTCGCATAGGTCTGTTAGCACTTGTTCTATAAAATGCTTGAAACGTTCCACTAGGTACATTACCAAAAGTACCGTCAGCAAAAATCATGCTTATGTTATCATCTGCTCTTGTTTGAACAACATAAAAATCTCTCACAGATTTGTTTACACTATTGTATATTGCGTTGTTTCCTTCTACAGAGTCTACCTTTGTCCAAATTTTTTCTACAAGTCCTCCGTTGTTCAATTGATAAAGCCAAACATCTGTATCATTTATATTTTCTGCTTCAATTGTAATCCTTTGATTAGCAACTACATTTTCAATGGCAAATGTACTACTTTGTAAAGACCCTTGCCTAAAGTGGGCAAAATAACCTGTATTGCTACTTCCGTTTCCTCTGCCATCTTCTCTATACATAACTTGTAAAGCATTTCCTGGTAACGGTGCTTCTTCAATTAGTGTTCCTGACACACTATCAATCGCTGTTGATACAACTTCAAAATTAGCTGGTAATCCGTTAACTGTTTTTGAAAAACCATATACAGGAAGTTCTGTATTTGATTGATTAAATTTGTATCCTTGAGTTAATACACCATTTATTGTAGCACTTACTCTTGGCTTTCCAATGGTGTTGTTTTGTGGTAGAGCGGCGTTCAATACTCTTCTGAACTGTTCATCCCAATTAGCGTTTGAAGGATCATTCCAAATGATAGTTTGATCAGCGATATTTGTTCCGCTACTGTCTATTAGTGATTCAGTAGTTTGTACACTTTCAAACTTCAACAGACCGTTAGCGGCTCTATTTCTACGTGGATTGTAAGATAAAAGTCTTGCTAATCTTAATACAGATTCTCTACGTTCAGCAAGTTCTAAGAAGTTTTCTCTGGCATTAAGATCAACTCTGTATGAAATATTTTGTCCAAGAAAAGCAATAATGTCTATTAGAGCGAGAAATTCTGATGTTTCGATATAGTCATTGAAATCTTCAGGATAATTGTTTCTTAAATAGGTTATCATGACTCTTCTTAAAGAGTCAAAATCATAACTTCTAAACTCTGCGTTGCGAAAACTTTGGTATACTTTCTGCCAGTCTTCAGCAAGTAATAATCTATTTTGTCTATCAGTAGACGACATGTGCTTTCCTTAAATCTTATATAAATGTATTTATTACAAAGAATAAACCGAATACTTAATTCTGTTACAAAATTCCGTTATCTTTATCAAACTGTATTCTAAGATCTTCACTGATATTATAAGTTAGATATGTAAGCACACACTCTATTTGTATTCCACTTTCGTACTCTGAAACAGATACTGATTCAGCTCTAACCCTAGGGTCAAAATTTACAATAGTTGTAACGTTCCTTGTAATTGCGTCTTTAAGCTCTTGTGTTAGAGGTTCGTACAATGCGTCCCATATTATACATCCAAAAGTAGGATCTGACAGCTTTTCACCTTGCCTAATATTAAAATGATTAATAATATCCTGTTTAATCAGTGATAAGTCAAATAATTGAAAACTGGAGTTTTCAGGATTAATCGTACTGAATCCTCTGTAAGCCTTTTGCTTTACAGGAGGTTTGGGTATCTTTGCTGATTTGATCTTAATTTCTTTATACAAGTCTGCCATAATAATATTTATTCGTTTGCGAATACCGTGGTTTGTGTTGTGCTTTTTACTCTAGCGGTACAGCTATAAGTGTCTCCTATCCTTGCCACTTCTAAATCATTAGCAAATACATCAGGACTGTGTGTTACTATGTCAGTAGAATAAACTGGTGGGCAATGTGTATGTGGTTCATTTAGGTCAGTTTTTCTGTGTATTCCATGTCCAACCACAAATACATCAGCACTACCTGTTTCTGTTAAGATGTCTCCTGGAGCAACACAGATAGGGTGTACCGTGTTCACTATATCTCCTGATCCTTTTGTTCTAGCTATTAATGGCATTATGATACCTGACTCACTCCACCCATTCCAACGTTTACTGGTGTTGGCGGTGTAACATCTGCTAAAGGTGTAAGATCACCGTTTTTAATCCTTTGCCAATAACCTTTACCAGAGCTGATTCTTTTTGTAGTTTTGCTTCCGTCTATATCAGCATAACCTACAGCATTTTTGAATTGAGATCCTAACGAACTAAAGTTTGTTGTCTTCCAATTTATAAATCCTGCTTTAGGTCCCTTTGTCAAATATGCCACTGCTAGTTTACAAGCATTTTTTGGATCATTAGCTAACTCGGGATTTTTATAAATGTCAACGCCAGCAAATCCGCCATAAAGTTTATAATTGTCTGTACCAGTAAGCTGAATCAATCCCCTACCTCTGTATCTCCATCCATCACCTGTTTCAGGTCCACCGTTGCCCATTCTACTTCCGTACACAACACTTGCTATTTCTACAGGCTTTCTATGTAAGTCCTCAGATAATTTATATCCTCCTGGTTTTTTAAACATTTTAAATGTTGCTCTTAGTCCTGCCGCACTATAATTCATATTCTCGCTTTTAGGAACAAAATTACTTTCTGCTTTTATTTGGGCACACGCCATCGCCAATGCTTCTCCTACTCCGTCAGGAGTGGCTCCACTTTGTAATGCTTTCACAGGATCAAGTCCTAATGCCTTGATCAGTTCACTTAGGAAAAATCTTTCAGATTCCAAAGGTGATATAGGATCATTAGGCTGAGTGCCAACAGAGCCATCATCATTGGTTTTGAAAACTTTATTGATATCAACTTTTTCAGGATCTGAATCTCCTGCTCTAAACACTCCTGAGGTGCTATTACGTTCTGGCATGTCTGCTTCTTTTTCCAATGTAGGTGCCGATTGTCTTAAAGAAGGAGATGTTTGTTTTATGCTGTCCATTTCAGCTGGTGTATATGCTGTTGGATTGAAGCTTTCATGTTGATTCCAAGGTTCATGTAAAGGCACCCTTCTTGGAGTTAAGGCTTCTTCAGCTTCTGATGCTCTTGTTGCATCTGCTGTTACTCTAAGTCCGTCTATTACCACAAAATCTTTATCACGTACCTCGTCATTATTGTCCAGTGAGTTACCAGTAACTGGTTTTGTAAATGTATCGCCTATAACGTCTGCTTTGTCAGCAGTCGTGGCCGGCTGACTAGCACTATTCATGTGTATTTGCGTTGCTGTTTCTTTGTGATTACCGCCGGATAAAATTTCTGTATCTCCAGTAAGAGCATCCAATTTATTGTTTACACGGCTACTGATTTGTGTGTTTGAATAGCTGGTTAATTTATTATCTCCAAGTGTATTAAGATTAAACGCTCCATTGACTGTTTGTCTATAATCGCCTACAACTTTGCTATGGAAGTTAGCATTGATAGCTATATGTCCGTCAGTACCTACCTGTAGATTATAATCTCCATCAATAGTACATCTTCTTGTTCCTGCTATTTGTACATCTTCATCTTCACCTATAGCTTTTTGTCTAGCACCACTTACTTTCAAGTCTTGATTTATTCCTACAAATTTTGTATCGTTGTTATCAATCCTTACGTCATTATCAACAGCAACGTGTACCTTTTTATTACGCAAAGCAGTGAGGTTGAAATCTCTTCCTGCTAATATATTGATATCT
>MDTA01224751.1_pt1 | contig 25747 bp, 27 predicted proteins | sample 811151 | NCBI WGS metagenome assembly MDTA01 (sample SAMN05326648, study PRJNA326480) | marine metagenome | isolation source: seawater | place: Indian Ocean: South | collected 2010 | reverse complement strand
TGGGTGCATTAATTCCATTCTCATTAAAACCGAAAAGGCTGATCCGATTATTCCAGCTATAATTGCAAAGATAAGATACATTGTTCCTATATCTTTATGATTTGTTGAATAAGCCCATCTTTTCCAACCTGTTGGATTTTTATGATGATTATCTGCTGTGGTCGATTGTCCGTACATTTTTTAATTTATAAAATTTTTAGCTATTTTTATGTTATTTTTTAAATCTTGTTTTGCAAATTTTATTTTCGCTTCCTCTAACCATAGCTCATATTCTTCTTGGGTTACCACATTAACTGTTATCGGCATAAATGCATGTTTAATACCACATAGCTCGGAACACTGACCATAAAAAGTTCCGGTTCTTTCAGCTTTGAACCATGTTTCATTAATTTTACCAGGTATAGCGTCCCTCTTTACTCCAAATGATGGTAATGCCCAAGCATGCAAAACATCATTAGCTGTGATCATAACTTTTACTACTTTATTTACTGGAACAAAAACTTCATTGTCAACTGTAAGTAATCTAGGTTGATTTTCTTTTAAATCCGAGTCTTCTACCATATAAGAATCGAAAATAATATTTTCATCAGGATATTCATAGCCCCAGTACCATTGATAGCCTATTGCTTTAATTGTAACTTCTGCTTCTGGAATTTTATCTTGAGAATATAACACTTTAAAAGATGGAACAGCCATAACAATTAATATTAAGCATGGTATCAACGTCCAAAGAACCTCGATCATTGTATTATGGCTTGTCGTAGAGGCTACCTTGTTTTTAGAAGCACGATATCTAATACATGTATATAAAAGTAAAAATAGAACGAAAGCTGTTATAGCAGTTATAATTGGTAAAAGCATGTAGTCATGAAACCAGACTATATCGTTCATACTTTGTGAGGCTGCTTTTTGAAATCCGAGCTGCCAATCTTTTGGTTGTTCGGCAAACAAACAAGAAGGAGCCATAATAAATATGTATGTGACTACTTTTTTCATTGTTTTTGTATATATCATTCTAATAAATTAACAATTTCATTTAATGCGACAATTAATGTTCTTTATTGATAAAATTTACTAAGGAAATAGCGCTTATAACGGCAGTTTCGGATCGTAATATATTTTTTGATATTGAAAAGGAGGTTGAGTTTGCTTTCGATAGTATTAACTCACGCTCTGATGGAGAAAAATCTCCTTCAGGACCAATTAATATTGTTTTTGTGTTTTTACTTTTTAAATTATTTACTTTTAGTTTACTCTTAGAATTTACATCCGCAAATAATAGTTGGGTGGATTTACTCAAACCCACTAAAAAATTTTTTAACGATATGACTTTAGAAATTTGTGGTGGAGATAATTGATTAGATTGTTCGGTAGCTTCTATTACTATTTTTTGTACCCTCTCATAATTTAATTCTTTTACCTCTGTGCGTTCAGAGATAATTGGTATTATTTTATGAACTCCCAATTCAGAAGCTTTTTCAAATATTAACTCCATAGGATTTTTTTTTACTAAACATATGGCTAATTCTACTTTTGATCTTTCTGAATTATTTTTAATTTTATTTAAAAATTTTACTTCTACTCTGTCTCTTTCAAGAAAAACTATTTCACTTAACCACTCACCTGTATTATTAAAAAAATTAATATTTGATCCTCTTTTGAGTCTCATTACATTAACCACGTAGTGGGCATGTTGTTTAGATATTAAAACTGTAGAATTTTCAGCTATACTATTTGGATAATATAATCTAATATTCTTCATAAATACCACAATAGAAAATTAAAATAGATTAATCAATATAAGGAGTTTTAATGAATAAATTTGAAAAAGGTAAACGGGCAGGTGACTCACCGATTGGGGTAAATGTAGTTCAGGGTAAATCTTATTACTGGTGTTCGTGTGGAGAAAGTAAAAAACAACCATTCTGTGACGGGTCGCATAAAGGATCAGAATTTGGCCCTATAACTTATAAAGCAGATCAATCTAAAAAAGTTTTTTTTTGTACATGCAAGCAAACTGACGATCCTCCTATGTGTGATGGATCACATAATAGATAAGAAAAAAATAATCAGTTATATTCTTCTAAATGAAAAATGTTAAACTTATAGTTTTTGATGCTTATGGAACTCTATTTGATGTAAATTCAGCTGCAGAAAAATGTAAAGGTAAAATAGGACACAAATGGGAGAGTTTTGCCAACTATTGGAGAACAACACAATTAGAGTATACTTGGTTGAGAAGTTTGATGAAAAAACATAAAGACTTCTGGCAAATTACTGAGGACAGCCTTGATAAATCTATGAAGATTTTTAAAGTTGATAAATTAATGAAAAATGAATTATTAAATTTATATAAAAGTTTGACAACTTATCCAGAGGTAAAAGATGTTTTAAAAAAATTAAGAGAAAAAAATTATAAGCTTTCTATTTTATCAAATGGTACCCCTAAACTTCTAGATGAATTAGTTAAAAGTAATGGTCTTGATAATATTTTCAATGATATATTTTCAATTGAAGAAGTTGGGATTTATAAACCAGATTCAAAAGTTTATGATATACCTGTTAAAAAATATCAAGTTCAAAGAAATGAGATAGTTTTTTTAAGTGCTAATACGTGGGATGTATCTGGTGGAGGAAATTATGGTTATAATGCCGTTTGGGTGAACAGAAATAATAATATTTTTGATAATCTCGATTATAAGCCAAAAAATGAGATTAACAATTTAACGCAGTTACTTGATATAATTTAAAAGATAATGTTTTTGAATGAAACTAATAGAAATAAAAAAAATAATTAAACCTAAGAACGCCTCTGATGGTGCTGGCGTTAAATTAAAAAGAAGTATCGGGACTCCTGAAGCAGATTATATTGATCCTTTTTTAATGTTAGATGAGTTTGGCTCAGAAAATAAAGAGGATTATCTTGCAGGATTTCCACCTCATCCACATAGAGGAATTGAAACAGTCACTTACATGTTAAATGGTGAGTTCGAGCATGAAGATAGTATTGGATCAAAAGGGAAGATGAAACCTGGAGACGTTCAATGGATGAAAACTGGCAGAGGGATAATTCATTCAGAAATGCCCGCTATGACTGATGGTAAACTTTTAGGTTTTCAGTTATGGATAAACATGCCTGCTAAGATGAAAATGAATAAACCTAAGTATGATTATATAAAAGCAGATCAGATAAATGTATATAAAGATAAAGATAAAAAAATAAATATTATTGCGGGAAAATTTAATAATGTCGAAGGGCCTGTCAAAGGACACAATGTCGATCCTATTTATTTTGATGTTGAATTAGATTAAAATAAAGATGTAAGTTTTGATGTTCCTGAAACACATAACTCTTTTATATATTTACTTAAAGGGGACTTGAAAGTAGGAAAGAAGGAACATAAAAAAATTGGTGATTCAACATTAATTCTTTTAGATAGAGGATCCGAACTTGGTGTGGTGGCTAACAAAAAAAGTAAATTTTTATTTATCGCTGGAAAACCAATAGGTGAACCGATAGCCAGAGGAGGACCTTTTGTTATGAATACAAAGCAAGAAATTCTTCAAGCTATTCAAGATTATAATAATGGAACGTTTGCAAAATATTAATGCCAAAATCAATTATCATTAGTAAACATGGAGGACCTGAAGTTTTAGAGTTAAAAGAAACAAAAATAAATTCTCCTGGACCTGAAGAAATAAAAGTAACCAATTATGCTATAGGTTTAAATTTTATTGATACTTATCATAGATCTGGTTTATACCCCTTAAAATTACCTAGTGGTATTGGATTAGAGGCTGCAGGAAAGATAGAGGAAATAGGATCAAACGTTTCCGATCTGAATGTAGGAGATAATATTGCATATGCTGCTGCACCAGTGGGCGCTTATTCTAATCAAAGAATAATTCCAGCAAAAATAGCTGTAAAAATCCCAGAGGGAATTTCTCATGAGGTTGCAGCTACATTGATGACAAAAGGTTTAACCACATACTATTTGATTTATAAAACTTATAAAGTAAAAGCTGGAGAAACAATTTTATTTCATGCAGCTGCAGGAGGAGTTGGCCAAATATTTGCTCAATGGGCAAATAGCATTGGGGCAAAAGTTATTGGAACAGTCGGATCGGATGAAAAAATTCCTGTTGCAAAAAAAAATGGTTATGAACATGTAATTAATTATTCCAAAAATGACTTTGCTAAAGAAGTTTTAAAAATAACCAATAACATCGGTGTACCCGCTGTATTTGATGGTGTGGGAAAAAATACTTTTAAAGGGTCTATATCATGTTTGAAGGCAAGAGGAATGATGGTAAGTTTTGGTAACGCGTCTGGGCCTCTAGATCCAGTAAATGTTGCAAAAGATATTCAGACTAAAAGTCTTTTTTTAACTAGACCGACTATAGGACATTATTTTACTAGCAGAAAAGAGTTCCAAGAAGGTGCTGATGCTATTTTTGAAAAAGTAAAATACGGAAAAATTAAACCGAATATATTTAAAAGATACAAATTAAGTGAAGCAAAAAAAGCCCATGAAGATCTAGAGGCAAGAAAACTTACCGGCCCGGCTATTTTAATTCCGTAAAAAAATTTTTACAAATCGGTTTTCATTGAGTCCATATCGCTCAAATGAAATTTAAGTGCCTGGTTAGATAATCTGATTTCTTGCAAAAATAAAAAAATTGAAATTATCATACAAAAACAGCAAGCTGCAAAATTTAAACGCGCAACTTGCAAAGTATTTATATAAAGCATTAGAACTGTCGTCATATTAAAAAGAAATCCAAAAGCAGCAAAACCCATAACATATTTTAATAAGTTTGTTCGTTTATTTAAAACATGAAGTTGATTTTCCCATTCTGGAGGTACCTTTTTTTCAAACGTATATTGGTCATGAATCTGTCTAATAAGTGCACTTAAGGTATGAAATCTATTACTATACATAGTCATCATCAAAGGTATAGCTGGAAACATTAAAGCTGCAACTGTGTAATCAATATCCATATCGAATCAAATTGATTATGATGTTAGTGTTTGATAATTACAAGTCATATTTCTCTATGGATCAATTTAAAATATTTATTTCGCTAACTAGGCTTAATAGACCAATCGGCTATATGCTGCTTTTTTGGCCATGTAGTTGGGGGTTGGCTTTGGCATACAATTATGTGGAAAATAAATCTCTATTTTTTTACTACCTTCTACTGTTTTTCCTCGGCTCAGTTTTAATGAGAAGCGCTGGTTGTATATTTAATGATATAGTTGATAAAGATATAGATAAAAAAGTTAATAGAACTAAATTAAGACCTATAGCATCTGGTAAAATAAAAATAAAACAAGCTTTTTTTTACGTATTATTTCTTTGTTTTTTATCTTTTATCATTTTAATTCAATTTAATTTTTTAACTATATTTTTAGGTTTAGCATCAATGCTTTTGGCATTTTCTTATCCATTCATGAAAAGAATTACTTACTGGCCGCAACTTTTTCTTGGTTTGACTTTCAATTGGGGAATTATTATGGGATGGACAGCAATTACTGGTTTAATTTCCTATGAAATAACAATACTTTATCTTTCAGCCATATTTTGGACATTGGGCTATGACACAATTTATGGAGCGCAAGATATAGTCGACGATGAAGTTATAGGAGTCAAATCGACGTCTATAAAGTTTAAGAGAAATATAAAATTATTTGTAAGTTTATGCTATTTAATAAGTTCTGCTTTTTTAATAACATCAATTTATTCTAAGATGAATTCAATCTATTCAGTAACATTACTCACATTTTTTATTTTAACACTTATTTATCAAATAAAAATTTTTGATAAAAATGATCCTAAAACATGCCTTAAGGCTTTTAGAATTAATAACTTATCAGGCTTAACTTTATTTTCCACAATTATGGTTTTATAACTTAATTTATATAATTATGAAAATTGATGAATTGTTTCAAATTTTAAAAAGACTTTATAGACAGTATGTAAAAAAATACTTGAGAAGAATTCTATTAGCTCTTATTTTATCTTTAGTCGTTGCAGGAAGCACGGCAGCAATTGCATGGTTATTGGATCCGGCCGTTAAAAAAATATTCATAGATAAAGATAAAACTTTAGCTTGGTTAATACCTATTGCAATAATTGTAGCATTTTCTGCGAAAGGCATTTCTTTATATTTAGCAAGAATAAATATTATTCATGTTGGTCAAAATATTTCTGGAGAGCTGCAAAAACAAATAGCTAATAATGTTTTGATTTCAGATATACAAACTCTTGAGGGAAGACATTCTGGAAAATATATCTCGAACGTTATGTATGATGCTGGGCAAGTTCAACATTTGGTAAGTACAGGAGTACTCAACTTGATGAAAGATACTTTTTCTTTAATAGCTCTTTTGACAGTGATGTTTTATCAAAATTGGAAGCTCTCTCTTTTTGCTCTAATTATGATGCCGTTGTCTGCTACTTTAGCAAGAACTTTAGGTAAAAGGATAGGTAAAGCTACAATACAAGCATCAGAAATTTCAGGCAAACTAACATCATTCCTCTCGGAAATATTAAAAGGGTCAAAGATGATAAGAATTTATCAAAAAGAGAAGATTGAAAATGAAAATGCAAAAAATGTCATCGATGAATTAGTAAATAAAAATATAAAAATTGCGAGTGTCATAATTAGAGCAACTCCAATCATGGAAATATTAACCGGAATAATGATTGCAGGATTCATTTATTTTTCTGGAAAATTAATTTCCGCAGGTGAATTAGAGGTAAATAATTTTTTCTCTTTTTTAGCTGCAATGATGTTAGCGTACCAACCCATAAGATCTTTAGCTACTATTAATATGGTTGCTTATCAGGGGTCTGCAGCTGCTAAAAGAATCTTTAACGTAATAGATGGATCTATAGAGATTAAAAATGAAACTTATTTGCCAGATATTGCAATAAAAAAATCTAATATAAAATTTGAAGATGTTAGTTTTCAATATAAAGTTTCGAAGGATAGAGCTATTAAAAATATAAATATAGATATTCAGGGTGGTTCAATGACAGCTTTTGTAGGACATAGTGGTGCTGGAAAAAGTACTATTATTAATTTGTTACCCAGATTTTATGACCCTCAAGGTGGTAAAATTTTTATAGATGATCAAAACATTAAAGAGGTAAATTTGCACTCTTTAAGAAAAAATTTATCTCTTGTCAGTCAAGACGTAATTCTTTTTGATGATACTGTAAAAGCAAACATAGCATATGCTAATAACGATGCTTCAGACGAAGAAATTGTAAATGCTTGCAAATTTGCTGCTGCTGATATGTTTATTAAAAATCTTCCAAAATCTTACGATACTTTAATCGGTGAAAACGGCGTCAGATTATCTGGCGGACAAAAACAAAGAATATCTATAGCAAGAGCAATATTGAAAAAATCTAAAATAATTCTTTTAGATGAAGCTACATCATCTTTAGATACAGAGTCAGAGGAAATAGTTCAAAACGCTATAATGAATTTAACAAAAAATAAAACAACTCTCGTTATTGCTCATAGATTATCTACTATACATAAGGCAGATAAAATATATGTTTTGAAAAATGGTTTAATTGTTGACTCAGGAAATCATTCAGAATTAATAAATAGTTGCAGTGAATATAAATCATTATACAAAAAACAGTTAAAATAAATTAAATGTTTTTATTATATAAATTTCTAACATTTTCATTATTTCCTTTATTAATATTAGTTATTTATATTAGAAAAATTTTTGGCAAAGAAGACTCTATAAGATTTAAAGAAAAATTGTTGAAATCAAATACTTTAAATTCTATTAATGAAAAAAAAACTTTGATTTGGTTTCATGGAGCAAGCATAGGTGAAATAACTAGTATAATTCCGATTGTAGAGTACCTAAATAATACAAATAAAAATTTATTTATTCTAATTACATCGGTTACTTTAAGCTCTGGAAAAATTGTAAGTGAAAAATTTAAAGATAATAAAAATATTTTGCATCAATTTTTTCCAATTGATGTACCTCATATAACAAAAAAATTTTTAGATAAATGGAATCCTAGCATAGTGGCATTTATAGACTCGGAAATCTGGCCAAATTTTATTTACGAAATTAAAAAAAGAAAAAAACCTTTAATACTACTTAATGGAAGAATTACAAAAAAAAGTTTTAGAAGATGGAATTTTTTTAAAAATTTTGCAAAGAAAATTTTTTCTTCTTTTGATTTAACAATTGTATCAAGTCGTGAATCTCTTGATTATTTGGAAAAACTTGGATCGAAAAATATAAAATATTTTGGAAATTTAAAATTTATATCAAAAACCGATGGTCGAAATAAATTATTACCCGAAACAGAAAATATTTTAAATAATTATAAAATTTGGTGTGCATCTAATACACATGAAGGAGAAGACAAATTTTGTATTGATGTCCATAAAGAATTAAAAAAACATCATAATAATACTTTAACAATAATAATTCCTAGACATATTAACCGAGTTGAAGATATTTTTTTGCGATGCTCTTCCCAAAATCTAAGGACCCAAGTAATTAATAAAGAAAATGAAATTAAAAAAGATACAGAAATAATAATTATCAATTCTTACGGTATCCTTCCAAAATACTATAATTATTGCAAAAGTATTTTTATGGGAAAATCACTATTAAAAAAATTAAATTTTAGTGGTGGGCAAAATCCAATTGAGGCAGCAAAATCTGGTTGTAAAGTATATTACGGTCCTTACATACACAATTTTAATGAAGTTTATGAATTTTTGGAAAAGAATAAAATTGCAAAAAAAATTAATGGTCGTGAGGAATTAGTCGATAATTTGATGGAAGATTTTAAACAAACAAAAGAAATTGATCATGTTAATATAGAGGAACTTAATAAGTACGGGGAAAGTATTTTAAATAATACAATTAAAGAACTAGATAAATTTATTTGATGAAATTATACAAACCTAATTTTTGGGATGATAATAACGTTAGTATATTAGCAATATTATTCTACCCAATTTCTTTAATTATAAGATTTTTATTTTTTGTAAAAAATTCAGTTATAAAAAAAACTGAATTTTCGATTCCTATAATATGTGTGGGTAATATTTATATTGGAGGAACTGGAAAAACACCTCTAACAATAAAAATATTTGAAATAATAAGAAAATTGCAAAAAAGGCCTATAGTTATAAAAAAATATTATAAAAACCAATTTGATGAGGCAAACCTACTAGCTAAGTTTGTAGATTTATCTGTAAATAAATCTAGAGTAAATGCAATAAATGAATCTTTTAAAAGAGGTTTTGACGTAGCAATATTAGATGACGGGCTTCAAGATAAATCTATTAAAAAAAAATTAAGCATTGTATGCTTTAATTCTCATCAACTAATTGGAAACGGTTTTACTATTCCATCAGGCCCATTACGGGAGCCACTTAAATCAATGCAAAATTTTGATATTGTAATAATAAACGGAGATAAGAATAAAGATTTTGAAAATCAAATAAAAAAAAATTCAAAAACAATTAAATTTTTTTATACAAATTATGTTCCTACTAACTTAGATAACTTTAAAAATAAAAAAGTATTAGCATTTGCTGGAATAGGAAATCCGAAAAATTTTTTCTATATTTTAAATAAAAATAAAGTTTTAGTAGAAAAAAAGTTGGCTTTTCCTGATCACTATAATTACTCTGATAATGATATAAATGAGATAAAAGAAATGGCAAAAGAAAAGAATTTAGAAATAATTACTACTGAAAAGGATTATTTAAGAATTAAGGAAAGTAAGCGTTCATCTATAAATTATCTTACTTTAAAGTTAGAACTTATAAATGAAAATGAATTTATTGAAGAAATTAAAAAAATCTTATGAAAATAATAAAATATTTATTTGAGGCTTTGTTTATTTACACTTTTTTTATAATTATTAAGCTAATTGGTTTAAATAATGGAAGAAAGGTTGCAACTTTTATATTCAAAAATATTGGACCTTTTTTTAAGTCAAGACACATAATAAACGAAAACTTAGATAGAGCTTTAATTGATAATAGCGATTCCACAAAAAAAGAAATAATTTCAAAAATGTGGTCCAACTATGCAATGACTTTTGTTGAGTATTTATATTTAAAAAGATTTAAAATGAATATTCTTAAAAATAGTGAAGTTACAATAAAAGGAAAAAATATTATTGATCAAATAAAAATTAAAAAAAAACCTGTAATATTTATATCGGGTCATTTTGCTAATTTTGAATTAATGTCAATGTATCTAGTTCAAAGTGAAGTAAAATTAGCTACTATATATAGACCTTTAAATAATTATTTTTTAAATCCTTTAATGGAATTTTTAAGAAGAAGTCATGTTTGCAATAATCAAATAAAAAAAGGTCTTGCGGGTATAAGAGATGTTGTTGAATATTTAAAGAAAGATTACAGTATAGCGCTAATGGTGGATCAAAGAGTAAGTGAAGGAAAAAGTTTGCCATTTTTTGAAAAGAATGCCTTAACAACAACTTTGCCGGCCCAAGCAGCCTTAAAATATAAATTTGATATTGTCCCAATATACATATCAAGAAAAAAAAATAATAATTTTGAGATTGAAATTCTTGAACCGATCAAAACCGCTGAGATTAATGATACTGAAAAAAACAAAATAGACATATCTTTGAAAATAAACAAAGTGATTGAAAAAATGATACTAAGAGATCCTTCTCAATGGATATGGACTCATAATAGGTGGAAATAGGTAGGTTAATCTTTTTTTATTTCTTCAAATCTTATTTTTACTTCTTTAGGAGAAAAATAGGCTTCCTGTAGATCTACATTCCAATAGTTTAACTCTTGTAGGGGTATTTTTTTTTTTGAAATCGCGCAAAGCACGAAGTCTCCTTCTTCAATTATTTCAAAAGTATTTGGTTTATACTTGAGTTTGGCCTTTTTTTTATTCATATATAAATTATTGTATACAATATAAATTTATATGAATATCGCATTAATAGGAAGTGGTGGAAGAGAACATGCTTTATGTCAAAAATTAGTAGAATCCAATAAAAACAACAAAATTTATTGTATTCCAGGGAATGCTGGAACATCAAATATATCTACAAATTTAGAAGTAGATTTTTTAAATTTTAATCTTCTTTTTAAAACAATTAAAAAATTTAAAATCGATTTAGTAATAGTAGGGCCTGAAGAACCATTAGTTAAAGGCTTAGTAAACTTTCTAAAAAAAAAAAATATAAAAGTTTTTGGACCTGAAAAATATGCAGCACAACTAGAGGGTTCAAAAGGATTTATGAAAAATCTCTGTAAACAAAGTAATATTCCTACAGCGAATTTTAAAATTTGCAGATACAAGCATCATGTCAAAAATTTTCTTAAATCCTCTAAAATGCCTGTTGTGGTTAAGGCAGATGGATTAGCTGCAGGCAAAGGTGTAACTATTTGTTATACTAAAAATGAAGTAATAAAAATTTCAAATGAGATATTCTCAGGTAAATTTAAAAGTTCTAAACAACTAGTTCTAGAAGAATTTTTAGATGGAGAAGAAGTAAGCTATTTTATAATAGCAGATAAAAAAAAATTTATTTTTTTTGGCACTGCCAAAGATCACAAAAAAGTTGGTGAAAATGAGACAGGACCGAATACTGGCGGTATGGGAGCTTATTCTCCTGCACCAATAGTAAATAATGATTTAGAAAAAAAAATTGTTAATAGAATAATTAAACCAACTTTATCTAACTTAAAAAAAAGATGACATCCATTTACAGGTTTCTTATATGCAGGTCTTATGATCAAAAACGGAGATCCCTATTTAATTGAATATAATATAAGAATGGGAGATCCGGAATGCCAGGTAATTATGCCAAGATTAAAAACAAATTTTCTCGATATTATAATTGCAGCTTTAAAAAATAATCTTGATAAAATTAAAATTAAATGGAATAAAAATAAATGTATGACTGTGGTGCTTTGTGCAAATGGATATCCAGGCAAATATAAAAAAAACCTGACTCTAAAAAATATAAGTAATTTAAAACTTCCTAAAAATATGAAAATTTTTCACGCTGGAACTAAAATTAAAGATAAAAGACTTGTTACAAATGGAGGAAGAGTTTTAAACGTAACTTGTAGTGGAAAAACTTTTCTATCCATAAAAAAATTAATTTATAAAAAAATAAAAAAAATAAATTGGAAGCAGGGATTTTGTAGGTCTGACATAGGGTGGAGAGTAACTTAACTTAAAATGAGAGTAATAGGCGGAGATCTTAAAGGTAAAAGAATTCAACATTTAAAGTCATCTACAACAAGACCACTGAGAGACTTTGTCAAAGAAAGTATATTCAATATAATTTTTCATTCAAAATTAATAAATACAAAAATTAGTCACTCAAATATTTTAGATTTGTATTCAGGTGTTGGGTCTTTTGGTATTGAGTGTATTTCTCATCAGGCAAGCAAAGTGACTTTTATTGAAAATGATCCTACAGCACTAAAAGTATTAAGAGAAAATTTAAAAATTTTAAAAATAGAAAAAAAATCTTTTATATTTAACAGAAATATAAACAGTTTTTTTAGTACCAAATTAAAAAATAAATTTGATATTTTTTTTTTAGATCCGCCTTTCACAAGTAATGATTACCTTGAAAACTTGATAAAAATTAAAGACTTAAAACTTTATAATAAAAATAATTTAATAATATTACATCGAGAAGTGAAAAAAGAGGAAGATTTTAAAAAAATTTTTAACATAACAATTGTTAAAAAATACGGACGATCAAAAATTATTTTTGGACATTTTAATTAAGATTTTTTTTTGTTAATATTTTCACTTCCTCCACAGCTGGTTGATTAAAAGGATTTACGTTAATTAATTTTCCTATTATTGCGGTTTCAAGGATGAAATAAGAGAAGAATTCTCCAATTGTTTCTTCATTACATTTATTTACTAAAATTTCTTTGTAAGGAATTTTTTTCCTTCTTAGAGCTTTTAAAAATGCATTTCTTTGAGAGTCTATTATTTGGTCTAGATTTTTGTTAGATAGATAACTTAAAGAATTATTAAATCTATTTTTAATATTTTTTTTTGGTTTAACTTTTTCACTTAATACATAAAAAATTTTATCTTTAGGACCATCTAAATAAAGTTGAAGTAAACTGTGATGGTCTTTGGGTGCTTTAGATAATATTGGAAGAATACCTTTATTTTTTTTTCCTAAACTTTCAGCAATTAATTGCTGACACCATAAAGCAAGTTCATTTAATTTTGATGAATAGTTAAAAAATATTATCGAAGAGATATCTTTGGATAAAAAGTATTTCGACAGTTGATTTGTTGATTCTAAAAGAATTTTTCTGTTTTTTTTGGTAAAATATTTTAAAATATTTTTCCTAAAACTCTTAATATTCAAATCCATAAAATATGCCGGGATCATTCCAACTTCTGAAAAAACAGAGTATCTTCCGCCAATAAAATTTTTGTGTTCTACGCAAAAAATATTTCTGGTATTTGCAAATTTATTCAAAATATTGTTTTTTTTTTCTGTAATTATAATTGTATTAGTTTTATTTAAATTGAAAGAAGATAATAAATTTATATTTACTAAAGTTTCTAAAGTGTTTCCTGACTTAGAAATAATAATGAATAACAAATCTTTTTTGTTCTTTTTGTAGAGATCTTTAAATAAAGACTCGTCTAAATCATCTATAAAAATAAAGTTTTTTTTAATTTTATCCTTTAAAAAGGAATAAATAGCTTTAGCTCCTAAAATCGATCCACCGATACCTAATACCACGATAGTATTATACTTCTTAAATTTTTTTAAATTAGAAACTTTAAAATTAAATTTAAATTTTTTTGATAAAAATTGAAATGTATTTTTATTGTCTAAATTATTTTTTATATTATCTAGTACAAAATTATTTTTTTTAACGTTTTTTAATTTATCGCTTAGAAAAAATCTGTTTTTGATTTCTAGATTGTTTTTCATCTCAATATTTCTAAAATAGAGTCTTCTACTCCAGAACTTTTGTTTTTAGTTTTGGTTTTATTTGATTTTGGTAAACTTAAAATCTTTTCGATACCCTCCTCGTTTTCTTTTTTGTCTAAAGAACCAGGCTCTGGGATAGTGTTAAAATCAGGAGGCTGAGATAAAGGTTCCTTTTTTTTAACTAAAAATTCATCCGTAGTTTTAATTTTTTCATTTCTTAATACTTTGCCTGCCTCATTTAAAGTGCCACATCCATAAAAAATAAAGCTTAAACATCCTAAAATAATGATTAATTTTATTTTTTTCATCTTTTATATGTAACCTCTTTTATTATTAATAAAATTATTCCAACAGTTATAAATATATCTGCAATATTAAATGTAAACCAGTGATAATTACCAATATGAAAATCAATAAAATCTGGCACAGCAAAATAAATGGCTCTGTCATATAAATTTCCAACAGCACCACCAATTATGAGTGCATACAAAAAACCTTCTTTCAGATCTGCCTTGATAAGAAAAAAAGTAATTACAAGAATAATAAAAGATATAAATATTGAAATAAGATTATAAATTATTCCTGCTTCTAAGTTTAAAAGGCCAAATCCAATTCCAGTGTTCCAAATTAATTCCAAATTTAAAAAATCGTTTAAATATATTGCACTATTTTCATTTAACAGTTGATGTTGAACAATTTTAATTTTTGAGATTCTATCTAGAAAAAAAATAGAAATAATTGTTAATATGCAAATTATATTTTTTAACGTAAAAATATTTACTCTCATTATTTTAACTTTATTTATTTTTTGCTATCGACGCACATCGAGAGCATTTATTTTTTAAAATTTTCCAGCATCTTGGACATTTTTTTCCAATTGATTTTTTTACTACTATTTTTGTTTTATCCTGATCATTTTTGCTTTTAATTTTTGTTGCATTGGAAGTAATAAAATACTCTGGTAAATCTAATCCATCTAATAAATCAAATTCTTTCTTGTTTATTGTTATTTCTAAGTCAGCCTCAAGACTAGAACCTATTTCTTTATTTGCTCTTTTTTCTTCAATGGCAATGTTTGCTTCTTGCTTTATTTTAAATAAAGATTTCCATTTTTCATTAAGTTTTTCATTTTTCCATTTTTTTGGTATATTTGGAAATACTGACTCGTGTATACTTTCGTCACCTTTATTTAACAAGCTATAAATTTCCTCAGTAGTAAAAACAAATATTGGTGAAAACCATTTAAGTAGACATTCTAATATTAAATTTAATACAATTACACATTCTTTCCTTTTCTTTGAATTAAGAGAGTCGCAGTAGAGGACGTCTTTTCTTATATCAAAGTAAAACGAAGATAGATCTAAGGCACAGAAATTAAATAGTTCTTTGTAAAGTTTGTGGTAAGTATTATTTTTTATGTTTTCTCTCACCGATAGTCCAATAGAATAAAGCTTGTGTAAAATATACCTCTCTAATTCCTCCAACTTGTTGATTTCAAATTTATCAAAATCTTGTTTTATAAAACGGTCTTGAATATTTCCTAGAATAAACCTGAAAGTATTTCTTATCTTTCTATAAGACTCAGCATGTTGTGACAAAATTGTTTTATCTATTCTTAAATCTTCAGAATAATCAGAGGCGGCAACCCATCCTCTTAAAATATCTGCTCCAAAATTTTTTAAAATATCATCAGGGGAAATAACATTTCCAGTAGATTTAGACATTTTTAATCCTTTTCCATCTACTACAAATCCGTGTGAAAGAATACTTTTAAAGGGCGCCTTTCCCCTTGTTCCACATGACTCGAGTAACGAAGAATGAAACCAGCCACGATGTTGATCTGAGCCCTCTAAATACATATCGGCTGGCCATTTTAGATCTTTTCTTTTTTCTAAAACAAAACTGTGAGTGGAGCCACTGTCAAACCATACTTCAACAATATCATTAAGTTTTTCAAATTCTTCTACATTGTATTCTTCTCCCAAAAATCTTTTAGGGTTGTCTGTAAACCAACAATCTGAACCTTCTTTTTCATAAATATTTGCAATTCGATCAATAATTTTTTTATCTCTTAAAGGTTCCTTCGTTTTTTTATTTATAAATATTGGAAGTGGAACTCCCCAGACTCGCTGCCTAGAGATACACCAATCTGGCCTAGTCTCAATCATTGACATAAGTCTTTCTTTTCCTTTTTTAGGGTAAAAATTGGTTTCATTAATAGCTTTGATGGCCTTATTTCTCAAAGAATTCTCTTCCATGGAAATAAACCACTGTGGAGTGGCTCTATATATTAAGGGCGCTTTTGATCTCCAAGAATGTGGATAGCTATGTTTAAGCTTATCATCATTTAAAAGTTTATTTTCTTTTTTTAATTTTTCTATAACTAATGGATCAGCTTTAAAAATATGCGTTCCGGTAAATCCTGGAACCTCAGTTGTATATAAACCTGAATTATCTACAGTATATTTTGAAGAAATATTGTTTTTTAAACATAAATTAAAATCATCAGGGCCATGACTAGGTGCGCAATGAACAATGCCTGTTCCTTGTTCTAGAGTAACAAATTTTGCGTCCAAAAGTGGAACATCATAATTATAACCAATTTTTAAGAACGGATGGCTGCAAATAGTTTCTTTTAAATCTGAGCCTTTAAATTTTTTCAAAATTTTATAATTTTCTATTCCACACGATTTTATTATCGGCTCAATTAGTTGACTAGCAACTACAATTTTTTTGTCTTTAAAATTTTCTAAACTATCTATTTCTATTAATGAATATTCTAGTCCAGCATTATATGCCAAAGCTCTATTAGCAGGTATAGTCCAAGGAGTAGTTGTCCAAATAATTACACTTGCTCCTTCTAGAAAGTTATTTTTTGATTTTTTTACGTTAAAAGCCACATAAACCGTGCTAGAAATATGATCCATATATTCAACCTCAGCATCTGCTAAAGCTGTTTTCTCAACTGTAGACCATAAAACTGGCTTAAAGCCTTGATATAAACTTTTATCTAAAATAAATTTTCCAAGTTCTCTAACTATTTGGGCTTCAGCATCAAAACTCATTGTTGAGTAATAATTTTCAAAATCTCCCACAACACCAAGTCTTTTAAATTCATTTATATGAACTTTAATCCATTCTTTTGCGAATTCTCGACACTCACTTCTAAAATCTTTAATTGGAACTTCTTCCTTATTTTTTTTCTGTTTTTTATACCTCTCTTCTATTTTCCATTCTATCGGCAGACCGTGGCAATCCCATCCAGGAACATAAACCGAATCTTTGCCATTCATTTGTTGAAATCTAACTATAATGTCTTTCAGAATTTTATTAAGCGCAGTCCCCATATGAATATGCCCATTAGCATATGGTGGTCCGTCGTGAAGAATAAACTTTTCTTTTCCTTTAGAAATTTTTCTAATTTTTTTAAATATTTGATTTTTTTCCCACTTTTCCAAAATAGATGGTTCTTTATTAGGCAAATTTGCTTTCATTGAAAAAGCGGTTTTAGGTAATTGTATATCTTCTTTAGCCATTTTTATTTTTTTGCTTTAATAATATCTTTTTTTATTTGTTTCTTTAGTTGGTCTATATTCCTAAATTTTATTTCAGGCCTTATAAATTTGGTAAAACTAACCTTTATATTTTTATTATATAAATTTGCCTTTAATCCAAATATATGAACTTCTAGTAACACTTTTTTTCCTTTAAAAGTTGGCCTAAAACCTATATTAGCAATTCCCTTTCGTTTTAATTTATTTATTTGCACATTTACAGAATAAACTCCTAATTTGGGTAATACATAGTCGTTTATATTAATGTTACAGGTGGGAAATCCTATTTTTCGACCTCTTTTCTGTCCCCTTATCACCTTTCCTTCTATGCACCATTTTCTTCCTAATAACTGATTGGCCTTAACTATATTACCTTTTGAAATCTCCGACCTAATTATTGTTGAAGACAATATACGTTTTTTCTTTTTGAAAGGTAATGAAATACAAGTTTTATAAAAATATTGATTTTCATAAAAAATAAGTTTTTTAATATCCCCCTCTCGATTTTTACCAAACCTAAAGTTCTTACTTATAAATAAAAATTTACAGTTTGTTTTTTTAAAAATTATGTTTTTAATAAAGTTTTTGTAAGTGGTTTTAGAAAATTTTATATTAAATTTTATTATAATCAAAAAATCAACTTTCATCTTTTTTAAACTCTCAATTTTCTGAGTTAGATTATTAATTCTATGATTTTTAATATTTTTATTGAAAAACATAACAGGAAGCGGCTCAAATGTCATAATTCCGAATTTTATTCTACTTTTTTTTGCTTTTTTGTAAGCTTCATTTAAAACCTTTTGATGACCTAAATGCAATCCATCAAAGTTTCCAATGGCTAATACTGAATTGCCTAATCTTTTTATTTTAGATAAATTTTTATATATGAACATTTACCAGCAAAACTCCTTTTGATAAAATTGAGCTTTAACACCATAATTATTTAACAGTTCATCTAAGTTTTCAATATTTTTGATTTCTGATCTATGTACTCCATTATAAATGAATATTGAGTCAATTTTCAAATTATTTGCTCCCTTGATATCTGTATTTAAATTATCTCCAATTATTAAGTTTTTTTCTCCATTTTTTAAAATTAGATCATAAACTTCTTTGTAAGGTTTACAAAAGTAAATTACTTTTCCCCCCAATGAATTATAAATTTTAGCGATCGCACCCGCACAATGTTCTACTTCGTTTCCCCTATGAACGATTAAATCTGGATTAGTACAAATTAATTTTTTTGACAAATTATTTTTAAAAAGATTTTTGTAAAAATCCAGATCTTCGTGCTCATCAAAAAGTCCAGTGCAAAGAATATAGTCACAGTTATTTAGGTTTGTTTTATTTTTTTATAGTCCCTCAAATATATATGAGTCTCTTTGGGGTCCAAGATGATAAAATTTTTTACCAAATTTATTATTTTTTATTGATTTTATAGCTGCCTCTCCGGACGTTAAAAAATTTCCAAGAAATTTTTCTTTTAATCCCATTTCTCTTAAAAATGTAATCACATTTTTACTTGGTCTAGGTGCATTAGATAAAAATACTATTCTCTTATTTTTTAGGCTCAAGTTTTCAACTGCTTCTAAAGCTTTTGCATTAATATTGATACCATTGTGAATTACGCCCCAAAGATCAATGATAAACGTATCATACAGATCACATATTTCAGATAAATGTTCGAGTTTTTTCAAATTATTAGGCTCCTTAATTAACCTTTATAGAAAAGTTAGTAAAATATAGCAATATAAGGCTATTTTTTAGCTATAAAAGATTAAATTTGGCCTTGAAATTTTATCAAAACTCACCATATCAGGCCTACATATAAATTACAGGAGTAGTTATGAAATTTAAACCTCTACACGACCGTGTGCTGATTAAAGTGCTTGATAGCGAAGAGAAAACAGCAGGCGGTATTATTATCCCAGACACAGCAAAGGAAAAGCCTCAGGAGGGTGAAGTAGTAGCAGTTGGATCTGGAGCAAAATCAGAAGACGGAAAGATTTCCCCTATGGATGTAAAGATTGGAGACATTGTGCTTTTTGGAAAATGGTCAGGCACAGAAGTAAAAATAGACGGAAAAGAATACAGCATAATGAAAGAGTCTGACATTATGGGAATATCTAAAAGAAAAAAATAATTGAATTAATTTAAAGGAGATAAAAATGGCAAAAATAATTAAGTTCAGCACCGAAGCTCGAACAAAGATGCTTAATGGAGTAAACATATTAGCTAATGCAGTTAAAGTTACTTTAGGACCTAAAGGTAGAAATGTTGTAATGGATAAATCTTATGGAGCGCCTAGAACTACTAAAGATGGTGTTTCTGTTGCAAAAGAAATAGAACTTGAAGACAAGTTTGAAAACATGGGAGCCCAAATGGTGAAAGAAGTGGCAAGCAAAACTAATGATAATGCTGGAGATGGTACAACTACAGCTACCATATTGACACAAGCTATTGTTTCTGAAGGATTAAAATATGTAACTGCAGGAATGAACCCTATGGATATTAAAAGAGGAATTGATAAAGCAGTCGAACATGTGATTCAAAAATTAAAATCGTCTGCCAAAAAAGTCAAAGCTAACGAAGAGGTAGCACAAGTTGGAACAATATCTGCTAATGGGGAAAAATATATCGGAGATATGATTTCTAAAGCAATGCAAAAAGTTGGAAATGAAGGAGTGATTACTGTCGAAGAGGCTAAAGGGGTTGAAACCGAATTAGACGTTGTTGAAGGTATGCAATTTGATAGGGGTTACCTGTCTCCATACTTTGTTACGAATACAGAAAAAATGACAACGGAACTAGATAATCCTTTAGTGCTTTTAGTAGAAAAAAAACTTGCAAATCTTCAACCAATGGTTCCTTTATTAGAGTCAGTTGTTCAAGCAAACAGACCTTTAATGATTATATCTGAGGACGTAGAAGGTGAGGCACTTGCTACATTGGTAGTAAATAAATTGAGAGGTGGATTAAAAGTAGTTGCAGTTAAAGCACCAGGTTTTGGTGACAGAAGAAAATCAATGTTAGAAGATATAGCTATTTTAACAGGTGGCCAAGTCATCTCTGAAGATCTTGGTATCAAATTAGAAAACGTTAAAATAGGTGATCTTGGATCTTGTAAAAAAGTTAAAATAGATAAAGAGAATAGCACAATAGTAGCTGGTGAAGGAAAAAAATCAGATATTGAAGCTAGATGTAATCAAATAAGATCAGAAATAAATGAAACAACATCAGACTACGATAAAGAAAAACTTCAAGAGAGACTAGCTAAACTGGCTGGTGGTGTCGCTGTTATCAAAGTTGGTGGCGCAACTGAAGTAGAGGTAAAAGAAAGAAAAGATAGAGTCGAAGATGCACTTAACGCAACAAGAGCAGCTGTGGAAGAAGGCGTTGTAATTGGAGGTGGATGTGCTTTACTGTATGCTTCACTTGACCTTGATGGACTAAAAGTTAAAGGAGATGACCAAAAAGCTGGTGTTGAAATAGTTAAAAAAGCACTTCAATCGCCTATAAGACAAATTACTGCTAATGCTGGAGTTGACGGATCAGTAGTAGTTGGAAAACTAATTGAGGGAAAAAAATCTACACAAGGTTATGATGCTCAAAATGAAGAGTATGTAGATATGTTCTCAAAAGGAATTATTGATCCTGCAAAAGTTGTCAGATCTGCATTACAGGATGCAGCTTCAATTGCAGGTTTATTAATTACTACCGAAGCCATGGTCTCAGATAAACACGAAGAAAAAGATAATTCTGCTCCAATGCCACCTATGGGTGGAGGAATGGGCGGTATGGGTGGAATGGGCGGTATGGGCGGCATGGGAATGTAAAAACTCATACTATCTATAAAAAATTTAACCCCAGACAAGTTTTCTGGGGTTTTTTTTTGTGAATCTTGCAAAATGAACACTTTTTAGTTTATAATAATTATAAACTAAATTATGAACGCTTTTATTGCAGCAGTTATAGAGAAAAAAACTATATTAATTGCCAATGAAGGAAGGCTTTTAAAAAAGTCCTTCCTGGGTTTTGCTATTTTAATGATGGCATTTCAAGCTAATGACTTTGGAGATTTAGTCCGACAAACTCTAGTTGATGCATACTTACAGGTATCAGTATTCGTAGGTTTTACATTATTTATATTTATTGGGATGGATGCATTAACAAAATTCAACATTTCATACATTCTTGATCGAACAAAAAAGTTTCATGTTATTATGGCTTCCCTTCTTGGTGCACTTCCTGGATGTGGAGGTGCAATAGTTGTAGTCACTCAGTACATTCAAGGAAGGATCAGTTTTGGCTCACTTGTAGCAGTATTAACAGCCACAATGGGAGATGCAGCCTTTTTATTACTATCAGCGAAGCCTTTAACAGGAGTTTTCATTTTTAGTTTAAGTGCAATTGTAGGTGCATTAACAGGTTACATTATAGATAAATTTCATGGAAAGAATTATCTTCAGAGTGCTTCAAAAATAAAAATTGAATTTGAGAAATTACAAAAAACTTTTGTATCAAAATTTAATATTTTTTGGACAGTTATTTTTTTACCAGGTTTCATTATAGGTCTTTTCTTAGCTTTCCAACAAGACTTAGATCAAATTTTAAATGTGCCTGAAGGATACAGTTTGGTTGCCTCAGTGGGGTTAGCTGGTGCAGTTTTATCCGTTTTTATGTGGTCGCTAAATCCTCTTAGTGATTTTCAAAGTTCTACAGATAGAACGCGCTCACTTTTACCCAGAGTTGTCGATACTACAAACTTTGTTACAACTTGGGTTATATGTGCATTTTTAGTATTTGAAATTTTTAATTATTTTACCTCATTAGATTTAAAAAATATTTTTAATGTGTGGCTACCTTTTGTGCCTTTTATAGCAATCCTAATTGGATTTTTACCTGGATGTGGTCCTCAAATTATTGTTACTTCTTTTTATCTGAACGGTACTATTCCATTGTCAGCCGAAATTGGTAATGCTATTTCTAATGATGGAGACGCTTTGTTTCCAGCTATTGCATTAGCTCCAAAGGCAGCAATTTTTGCAACACTGTACAGCGCAATTCCAGCTTTAATTGTTGCTTACGGATATATGTTCTTATTTGAATAAATTTTAAGAAATTTTATTTTAGATTTTTAGTAAATGAATTTTATTTTTGCTTTTTTTTGAAATTAAAAAACAAGCTTGCGATTTTAAAATCAAACCGTCTTTTAAAATTCTTAGATTATTATCCCTTAAAGTTTTGCCAGAGGATGTTATGTCAGTAATTATCTCTGAAGAACCTATGAAAGGATAAGTTTCTGTAGCACCTAAACTTGGTATCAACTTGTACTGAGTTACGCCTTTAGAAATTAAAAAATTGTTTGTTAGATTTGGATATTTAGTTGCAACTCTCAATCTAGTATTTCTTTTAGATCTAATATCAAAAGCAACCTCCTCTAAATCAGCGATTGTTTGCACATCTATCCAATCATCTGGTATAGCCACTACTAAATTAGCTTCACCAAAGTTCAGTTTCTGTTTTATGCTTATTTTATCTTTTAAATTCTTCTCAGACTCATTTAAAAGATCTAAACCTGATATACCGACGTCTAAAGTACCGTCACCTAATCTTTGGATGATTTCTTTAGCGTGTAGAAAAATTATTTTTATATTAGATTTATTTTCTATATCAGCAAAATAATTTCTTTCTTTATCACTTTGTAAAATTTTCAAACCTCTTTCATTAAAAAAATCTATTGATTTATCTTTTAATCTTCCTTTGCTAGGTAATCCAATAGTAATTAAATTTTTCATATATTTTTCAAATTGATTGCTGCGCCTACAGCAGGAATATTTTTTTTCGCTCCTAAACTTTTAAGTAAATCATCATATCTTCCACCTCTTGCAATTTCTTTCTTTCCAGAAAATATTTCAAAAACAATTCCAGTGTAGTACTCGATATCTCTACCAAAGTTCGTAATAAAGTTCACTTCTTGATCTAATTTTTTTAAATTTTGAATTGATTTCAATTCTTTAAAAATATTCTTTTTTAAATTATTGTTTTTAACAAAATTAAATAATGTTTCATCTAACTTGGATAATTTACAGTTGATTCTTAAAAAAGATCTTATTATTTTGACAACTTGTTTTACTTCATTAAAAGATCTTGGATCTACAATTTTTTTTTCAAATCTTTTTAAGATTTCTAAAATAGAGCGTCCAGAAATAATTTTATCTTGTGCCATTTTTTTCATTTCATAAAATCTTTTTTTATCAGTATCGAAACTAATAGATTCTATATCTGAGTTTTTTTCCAATCTTTTGAGTAATTCTTCGAAATAATCTGGTCGCCAAAAATGTCTTATTAATCTTAACTTCCATCTTTCTGGCATGTCTAAAGAATTGATTAATCTATTGAATAAACTTATATCTCCAACTTTAATTTGAATTTTTTTACTTTTTATTCTTTTAGCTGATTCTAGAATTGTTTTAATAACCTTATAGTCATCCTGTAATTTATTTTTTGAGCCCAATATCTCAATTCCTAACTGATCGTTTATCAAATCTGATTTTTTTTTATTTGTTCTTCTGTAGGCCTGCCCAGAATAATAAATCTTAGATTTTGTTTTTTTTTCTAGATATTTGATGCAAGAAGCTACTGTAAGATCTGGTCTGAGGCACATTATTTTTCCATCTTCATCTTCAAATGTAAGCATTGATCTTCTGAAGTTCTCACCGGATCTTTGTATAATGTATTCTGAGTCTAGTAATATATCTGGTTCTGACAAAACAAAACCGTTGATCTTGAAAACTTTAATAATCTGCTCAGATAATTTTTTTGATTTCATTTACTAATTCTTTTATTTCTATCGATTTTTCATTTCCTGAAATTAAATTTCTTATAGTTGGTTTGCCTAATTTTATTTCATTTTCACCGTAAAGGATGACAGCGGGTGAATTAATTTTGTTAGCATATTCCATTTGTTTTTTTAATTTGTTTTCACCTGGATAAATTTCAGTACTTATACCAGAGTCTCTTAGAATCTTTTGTAAACCTATGTAGTCTTTCATCGACTTTTGGTCAAAAACACATATAACAACAGGTTTTGACTGTTTAATTTTAAATTCCTTTTTTTGCATTAACGCAAAAACTAATCGGTCTAAACCTATGGAAATACCGGTTGCAGGACAGTCATAATTACCAAAGTTATTTACTAGGTTATCGTATCTACCTCCTCCACCTATAGAACCAAACTGAATAATTTGACCTTTATTGTTTTTAACATCAAAATTCAAATTTACCTCAAATATTGGACCTGTGTAATATTCAAGACCTCTTATTATTGATGAGTCAAATTTAAAATTAGTGAAAGAATAATTTTTAAATATTTTAAAAATTTCCAAAAGGTCGTCAGTATACGGTGAACTTTTATTTAATTCTTTTTCTATTATTTCTATTTTAGATGAACTTAGATTTGCGCCTTTAGTAAAATCACCGGATTTATCTTTTCTGCCTTTTCCAAGTAATTGTTTAACACCAGTCCATCCCAATCTATCAATTTTATCAAGAGCTCTTAAAGTAATAAGTCTTTGTTCATTATTGTCTAAATTAATTTTTCTAAAAAGTCCCTCTGTAATTTTTCTAGAAGAAATTTTAATTGTGTACTCCTTTTTACTTAATCCGCATTTTTCAAGTATTTCTGAAATTAGAATACATAACTCTGCGTCAGCCTGCGGACTTCTTGTTCCAACAAAATCTGCATCAAATTGTAAAAACTCTCTAAAGCGACCTGGTCCTGGTTTTTCATTTCTCCAAACAGTACCAAGTTGATATCTCTTAAATGGTTTTGGAATTTCCAAATAATTTTTTGCGACATACCGAGCTAAAGGTGCTGTTAAATCATATCTTAAAGATAACCATTTTTTTTCATCTTTAAATGAAAAAACACCTTCATCTGGCCTATCTTTATCTGGTAAAAATTTTCCAATACTATCTGAATACTCGAAACTTGGAGTTTCGAGATACTGAAAACCATACTTGATCATAACTTCTTTAATGTTAGAAATTATAAAATCACGTACTAGTAATTCTTTTTCTTGTCTATCTACAAACCCTAACGGAATTTCTTTTGAAGGTTTGTTTTTTTTATCTTTCTTCATTTTTTGGTACAGCAGGGTGGATTCGAACCACCGACCCCTAGTTCCACAAACTAGT
>MDTA01086914.1_pt1 | contig 25756 bp, 26 predicted proteins | sample 811151 | NCBI WGS metagenome assembly MDTA01 (sample SAMN05326648, study PRJNA326480) | marine metagenome | isolation source: seawater | place: Indian Ocean: South | collected 2010 | reverse complement strand
TTGATTAAATAATGACACACGCTCAGGCCTCAAAGAATATCCATAAATTTTTGAGCCTAGTAAATTTAATAAAATAGTTAACCACGTACCTTTAAATCCTGTATGACCTGTTACAAAAACTTTTTTATTTTTCCAAAAGTTTTTTAAGTCATTGTATGATTTACTCATCCCAAGTTTTCCATGGAGCATTTTTTGAGTTCCAAAGAGTCTCTAGATAAATTTTATCTCTTAAAGTGTCCATAGCATACCAAAATTTTTCGTGTTTATATGCTACTAATTCTTTATTTTTAGAAATTTTTTCTAGTGGCTCTCTTTCCCAAATTGTTTGATCATCTTTTAAATAATCAAATATTTTATTATTTAAAACAAAATAACCACCATTTATCCATGCTCCATCTCCTTTTAATTTTTCTGAAAAATTTTTAACAAGATTATCTTTAGTGTTAAAATCAACAACTCCAAACCTTCCTTGTGGTTGCACAACTGTCATGGTGGCTATTTTTTTATGGGATCTATGAAATTCAACTAAATCTTTAATATTTACGTCTGATAGTCCATCACCATAAGTAAGTAAAAAGTTTTCACCTACAAAATTCTTTATTCTTAAAATTCTTCCACCAGTCATAGAGTTTTCGCCAGTATCTACTAAAGTTATTTTCCAGTCCTCATTGTTATTTTTATGAACCTTTACATCGTTTTTTTGAATATCAATAGTTACATCAGAGTGATGAAGTGAAAAGTTAGCAAAATATTCTTTAATTAAATATCCTTTATATCCACAGCATATTACAAATTCTTTAAAACCATATTTTGAATAAGTTTTCATTATATGCCAAATTATTGGTTTAGAACCAATCTCAATTAATGGCTTTGGCTTAATTAAAGATTCTTCCTGAATTCTAGTTCCTTTTCCACCCGCTAAAATGACAACTTTCATAATATTTTTAAATTAAATAGTAATAATTTTATCAATATTTCATATAAAATTAGATGTAAATAAAATAAAATTTAAAAGATTAAAAGTTAATTTTTCTACCTTTTAAATAAATTTTATATAAACTTAAATTAAATATTCAATCATTATGATAAAAAAAAAAGAAATAATTTTTTTTATTCCAAATATTGAAAGTGGTGGTATTGAAAAGAATTTAGTTTTACTATCAAATTTTTTTATAAATAAAGGATTCCCAGTAAAAATAATATTTGAAAAAATTTCCTTCAAAATCAAAGTCAAATTAGATTCAAAAATTAATTTGGTTAAGACAAAAAAAATTTTTCAAATTAATTTGAAAAATAAGAGAATAAGTAATTCTATAAACTGTTTTTTATTTACTTTATTTAAAGTAAGTTTACCAAAAAACTCTGTTCTAATTACTTTGCAAGATCATCCGTTTGGAATAATTATTTCAATTATTAAAAATATTCCGAGTGTAATAAGGATAGCAAATCATCCTATAGGATCTTTAAAATTTTTTAATAATTATTTTCTTTATAAATTAAAATTATTTATAAAATTAATATTTTATAATTTTGCGTCAGTCATAATTTGTAACTCAAAACAATCAGCAGATTTTTTTAGCCGAAGATTAATATTTAAAAAAAAAATATCAGCAATTTATAATCCTATAGAAAATGTTTTAAAAAAAACAAAAGTAAAAGATAGAAATAAAAATCAACTTTTAAGTGTTGGAAGAATTGAAAAGCAAAAAAATTATTTAGGTTTAGTAAAGGTTGTTAGCTTGTTATCAAAAAAAAATAAGAAAATAAAATTAATAATTATAGGCAGCGGAACAGAAAAAAATAATGTTTTAAATTTAGCAAAAAAATTAAAAGTAAAGGAAAGAATAATTTTTAAAAACTTTATAAATCCAGTTTCATATTATAATAAAAGTGGTATTTTAATATTAAATTCATTCTTTGAGGGATTGCCAAATGTTTTAATAGAAGGATTAAAATTTAAAATACCGATTATATCTACAAAATGTTTAAGTGGACCATCGGAGATTTTAGGAAATGGTAAATATGGTTATCTAGTTGATGTGGACAATGATTTTCAAATGGCAAAAAAGGTTGAAGAAGTATTAAGAAATTATGACTTGGCTTTGAAAAAAACAGATCTGGCTGCCAAAAGCCTTGTAAGATTTGAATTAGATAAACAATGCAAAAAATACGAGAAAATTATTTATAAACTATAAATAAAAAATTTTATCAAAATATTTTTTTTGATCATTTTTATGAGATGTTATTACAATTATTTTATTTTTTTTAATCGATTTTAAGTAATCTAATATTTTTTTTTCATTCTGTTTATCTAATGATGAGGTTGGCTCATCAAGCAATATCAAATCGGGGTCATTCATAATAGTTCTAATAAAACCTATTCTTTGTTTTTCTCCTCCTGACATATTCTTTATTGTTGCGAGTCCCTCCTCAGAAAAATATTTGTCTGACAAAAATTTTTTTAAATTAAAAAGATTTAAAAGTTTTTTAAGTTTCTTTATATCTTGCTTAGTATTTTTATATTTTAGCGTTGAATTGATTAAAATATTTTCATCTAAAATAGTTGGTGTTTGTGCAGAATATCCAATTTTAAATAATTTAATTAATTTATTAAAGTTTTGATTTTTACCATTAACCTCGATTATGCCATGATCAGGTTTAATAAAACCAGCTAGTAAATTTAAAAGTGATGTTTTTCCAGATCCACTTTCCCCATAAATTCCATAAATATTATTTTTTTTCAAATTGATATTAAAAATTTTATCTTTTTTTGATAAATTTATATTTTGTTTATTTAAATAATTTAAATGAATATTCTTAAGCCTTAACGAGTTTAAAGATTTTTTAATTTGAATATTTTTTTCAAATAAAGAGTTAGTCTTTAAATCATTTTCAATATATTTAATCGAATGCAAATTGTATAAAATCATACTAGAAAATGAAGATAGTCTTGAAAAAGAAGGTATTAATCTTAATATAGCAACTGCAAATACTGAATATTTAATTAAAAAATCGTTAATGCTTAATTGATCACTTTCAGATTTAAAAACAACAAAAAAAAATACCAATATAAACAATTCAAACATAAACTTTGGAGAAATATGAATAATGCCAGCTTTAATTCTTGTATTATAATAAGTGCTTAGAAAGACCTTATACCTATTTACAAAATCTTTTGCATTTTCAAGAATTTTTATTTCTCTAAAAAGGTTAAGTGTATCTGTTAACGTTTTAAATACACTTATTTCACTTATTGCTCTTATTTCTCCATATTTTTTAGCAGCAATAAAAAGTAAATAAAGAATAATTACTGAAATAATAAAAATTAAAAAAATTTCTATGGTTGGATTAAAATTAACTAAACTAGAAGTGTAATATAGTAAAACAAGTACATAAATTAACTCTCCAATAAAAGATATCAGTAATCCAAAAATTCCTACAAATACATTTTCTACATCTCTAACAATCTGCTTTATATAAATTGATATTTCTTTTTTAGAGAATGCGTCATAACTCTTTTTCATGTAAAAATTTAAAATTTGAGATGACTTATCAATAGATAATTTAAAAATAAATTTATTAAAATAAAAATTTTGAATTATTGTTAATAGATTTTTTGATATTAAAAAAAAAATTAATAATAAAATATATATTTCTGTTGTTGAATAATTTTGAAATAAATTAGAAAAATATATTTGTAAATTTTCGAAAAATACTGAAAATAATTGAGAGTCACTTGATTGATTCAACAAAACAAAAAATGCACCTAAAAATAAAAGCTCAGAAGCTATTATTGAAAATATTAAAACAAAATTTAAAAAAATTTTTAACCAAATACTAATACTTACTTCTTTGTAAAAAAAACCTAAAGTTTGATAAAATTTCATTTTTTTCCTTTAAATAAATAACCTAGAGGAAAAATTAATTTTAAATTTTTTGAAAAAATTGACAAAATTAAATCAAGAAATTGGCATATTAAAAGTAAAAAATTATTAAGTAATGGTATTTTTTGTGTAGATCTTGAAATTGAACTAAAAAAACAGACGAAAATACCACCTGCCAAAACTTTTATTTCAATATTTTTAAAACCAGCTTTGTTTAAAATTTTATTTAATGATTCTGATGTAAATCTGAAATAATCTTTTGGTGAACCGTGTATTTGGAAAATAAAAGGCGTAGATCCCACTATAAGTCCATCATTTTTTAAAAAAAAATTACATGTATTAATACAATTCTGAAAATTGTAAATATGCTCAAGAACATTGAACAAAAAAATATTATTAAATTTAACATCTAAATTCCCTAAATATTTTTCCTCAAGATCAATTTTTAAATCTTTTTTGTCATCAGAATATTTATCAAGATAGGTGATATCTTTGTTATGCTTTAAATGATTTGAAACGTTTGATAGAGATTTTTTTGATCCAACATCTAATATTGATCCTTTTAAATCTAACTTTTCTATCTCAATAATTTGCATTATTCTCAAAATAGAATACTTTTTATAAATTAATCGGTGTATAAATACAAAATTTTTAAACATGAAGATTTCATTGAATAGAGTTGAGTTTGTAACAAAAAAATTGGGTAAACTCAATCAAGATGTAATATTAGATCTTGGTTGCAGAGATATGATATTAGAAAAATTTTTAGAGGGAAATTTTGAATACATTGGTCTAGATTATTCTGAAAAAAAAGAGAATATTTCTAATTTTGTTAATCATAATCTTGAACAAGGATTGCCTAAAAATTTAAAAAGAGCAGATATAACTATTGCATTAGATGTTTTGGAGCATATTGAAAATATTCACAAGGTCTATAAAGAATTATTTGAAATTTCCAATAAAATGGTAATAGTTGCCCTGCCTAATATGGCTTATTACAAATTTAGAATCAATTTTATGACTAGAGGTGTTTTAAGTGGAAAATATATTTTTAGTGAAGACAAAGTCTTAGATAGGCATAGGTGGATACCTAACTACAAGACAATAAAAAAATTTATCGAATTTAATACCCCAGAAAATTGGCAAATTACTGAATATGATTATATTGCTGAAAGAAAAAGAAATTATTTATTTTATTATTTAGAAAAAATTCTTTCAAAATTTTTACCTGGCTTATTTGTATATGAAAAAATTTTTTTTATTCAAAAAATTAATGATTAAATAATTTTTTCAATGTTTTTTAAAAATCTAAACTGAGTGTATTCCTTAATATTTTTTTTCATATTTATACATAGCTTGAATTTATCTTCTTTGGTTAAATTTATCAATTCTTGAGCCTTATTAAAAAAATCATCACGATTTGATAATTTATATTTTATTCCGCTATGATCATTCAAAATAATTTCATTTGGGCCATTTGGACAATCACTAGATAATATCGGTGTATTTAAATAAGCAGCTTCAATCAATGTATGACCAGGTTCTTCCCATAATGATGAACTTACATAATAATCAGATCTTGCTAAAAATTTATAAGGATTTTTCTGAAAACCTAGCAGAAAAATATTACCAATTTTTTTTTGTTTTATTACTTTAATTAATTTTCTTTCAAATTCACCTTCTCCTATAATAATTAAATTAAACTCTGATTTATTTATTTTTGAAAATTCATTGAAAAAATCTACTAATTCAAAATAGTTTTTTTGACGAGTCAACCTACCGATCGTGCAGAAAACTTTCTTTTGAAAAATTGGAGCATATCTAGCGTCTATAGTTTCAAGTGATTTTTTTCTTATATTTCTTGTCAAAATTGGATTTGGTACTTTTAAAATTTTTTCAATAGAAATACCAATTTTTTCATGAATTTCATTCTTAGTTTTGTTAGTCATTGTTAAAAGATAATCAGACTTTTTATATGAAGTTTTCCATAGAAGTTTTCTTAAAAAATTAAACTTTGGTAGTCCTTGAATACTATTTATTATTACTAACTTTGGAAAAAAATATTTTAAACAACTGGGCACAAAACCAACTAATCCTGTTATAATAATGTTCGGTTTATATTTTAAAACTGTGTAAACGAGATATGGAAAACTTATTATTGAAAAAAAAAATATAAAAAATTTTGATAAATTTCCTGTTTTTGGTAATACGAAATATGATGATATAAAGTTTATAAATTGAAATTTTTCATTTTTAAATTTATTAAACTCACCTAAAATATTAAAAATATAAATTTTTGAATCTGAATATTTTTTTATTGAGCTAGCAATACCATACATAGCATTTATTGTTCCTACATTGCTTAACATTGGAGACCATAAAAATATTTTTTTTTCTATTTTGGGATTGCTCATTCTTTCTATTTGATCCTAATTGGTAATCTTAAAAATTTTTTAGTTAAACAAAAAATTATTAAATAGATAATTTGAACTATAACTTTAAAGTTCATTTTGCTCTTTCCTTTATTTCGAGAATTAAAATTAATCACAACATCTCCAACTTTCAAATCTTTAATATTATAGATAATATCAGCTAAAATTTTAAATCCATATCCATATAATAATTTTTGATTTTTAATAAAAATAGATTTTTTAAATAAAAAAAAACCAGCCATGGGATCTAAAGTTTTTTTTTCAAATATTGAAAAAAAAACAAGTTTTATTGCCTGTGATAAAAATAGTCTAAATGCGCTCAAGGATATTTTTTCAGTTTTATCAAAATCTCTTATTCCAACAACTATATCTAAATTATCTTTTTCAAGTTTTTTCAACATTTTTAAAATATAAATTGGATTATGCTGTAAATCGCCATCCATTATTAAAATAAAGGGATATTTAGATTTCTTAATTCCTAATATACAAGACTGTGTTAAATCTCTATTAATTTCTTTTCTTATTATATAATTAAAATTTGTAAATTTTTTTTTGCATTTTTTTAAATATTCTAAAGAATTATCATCTGAATTGTCATCAACAAATATGACTTCATAAATATTATTTTTAAATACTTCTCTAATTTTTTTTGTTAATTTATATATATTCTGAGACTCATTTAGAACAGGTATAATTATAGAAATTTTTTTCATTAAATTTTTGAATTAAAAACAACATTTTTATATCAGATTAATTCTTAAATCTTTAATTTTTTAAGATTGATTTAGACCTTTTTTTAACCTAAATCCAAACTAATGTTAAAACAATATAATTTAATATTTAAAAATTTTATAAACAAACATTTAAACAGTTTTTTATATTTTTTTTTAATTTTTCAAGTTTCTATAATATTTTTATCTTTACCATGGCAATCATATGTAAGTTATTTTTGGCCTGATCATATTTATTTAGATTACGTTCATAATTTAAGTCTTAAGAAAAATATATTAGATGTAATAAACGAGCCAAACAATATAAATGGAATTACGCTTACTATAATTAATCCCTACCTAAATCCTTTATCCTTTTTAAACTATAATTTAAATGATTTAACAGATTACAAAATATATTTATCAACTTTGCGTTTTTTAGAATTAATTACAATTTCTTTACATGTGAAATTTTTTTCAAAGACATTTACATTAAAAAAATTTTCAATTTTATTATTTTTATATATTATTTATCTTGCGAATACTCGTGGTTTTGATCATCAATCCTATATAAATTTCCCGATAATAATATTTTGTTTTTTTCATGGTTTAAGTCTTTATTTTCAAAAAAATAATATTTTATTTTTTGCTATTTTATGTCTAGCTAATATTTGGTCATATCTTATAAACCCAATTTATTTTTTTGTTACCTGTTTTGCTCCTCTACTATTTTATTATTCTTTTTTTATTTATAAAAAAAAATACAAAAAAATTATTTTAATTTTTATTGCTAACTTAATTTGCTCAATACCATTCGTTTTTATTAGTATAGGTACAGCTCGAATTGGTACATCAGATTTATTTCCTGGTTCATTTCAGCATTATAATTTTACTATATATCAGTCAAAATCTTTTTTAATTTTAACTTTAATTATAACAGTTTTTGCATTGAAACTATTGTATGAAAAAAGAGAATATTTTTTTTCATCAATCTTCTTACTTTTTAGTTTTCTCACAATAATATTTGGAGGAATTTATAGATATAAGATTGATATCTGGAAATTGCCACAGCCTGAATACCTAGATTATTCATTCCAGTATATTTATATACTGGTGGTTTTCATGATTATTTATAATATACCAAAAAAATTATTCACAAATTTTTTGTTAATATTTTTTATTCTAGCTTTTGGATATAGGTCTTATAATTTTTATACTTCATATAATCAATTAAACAATTTATCGCAAATAATACATGCAAATCATAATGGAAATTACTTAAAAAAATTTTTTTGGGAAAAATTAGATAAAGACTTTTTTTTAAAGAAAGATTTAGAAAATAATATAGTATTAATTGATCTACCAACTTTTAAATCAGATCTTTATGATAAATCATTTATAAATAGAAATTTGTCGACGCAAGGGAGATGGGAGCTCACAAAGTATTACTACAATACTAATTTTAACGGATCTTTAAGTTGGCTTTTTTTTTGGAAAAGTAAGATCATTATTAACGAGGGTCATTCTCAATATTTAGATATTTCGACAGCCTTGGCAAATCACGAGAAAATAAACTTTAAATATGGAGATAATTTAAAATGGAATACAAAAGATAAAATGTATTTTAATGGCGAAAAATTAATTGAAAGACAGTCTGTTCCAAATATTTCAAATAATAGTCCACTTGTTAATTTATACAATATCGAATTTATTGTAAGTGATAGAATTTTAGATCTTGAAATCTATAAAATATATAATTTTAAAAATTATAAAATTTATTTATATAAAAATAGTCTTAAATATCAAAATTATGAAATAGAAAAGATTAATTATATAAATAATCTTGATGAGTATCAAAAAAATTTAACAAAACTTAACAAAGAACTATTTATCTTTAAAGATTTAGAGAAAAATAACTTTAAATTAAATAAATTTTGTAAAGTAAATCGTAAGAAAAGTGAGACAAACAAAATAATATTTAATGTGGAAAGTAATAACAAAGATTGTATTGCAATATTTCCTATACCTTTTTCTTACAATAATAATTTTTTAATAAAAGATAATTTATTAAAAAATAAATGTGATACTTTCAGAGCACAATTTTACTTTCATGCTTGTATTTTTAGTGAGGATACACTAATAGAACATAAGAAAAATAATATTATATTATATCCACTTGGATCATTAAAAGATTTCATTGAAAATAAAAAACGTAAAATTTTATATTGATTATTATGGTATAAACCAGAAATAATCACCAGTGTAGTTAATTTCTTTAAAAAGTTTAATCCAATCTTTCCTATGCATATATGTAAGTGCGGTCAAGTTCCAAGCATCCATTCTTTTTTTTTCTATTTCATTTCTGTACGAGTCTACAGTTATAAAACTTTTTTTTGACACTCTTTGGATTTCTTTTATTGATTTTTTAAAATCATTTAAATTAAGATTATGAAGAGTGGTTATTGAAATTGTTAAATCAAAATAATTGTCTGGAAAGTTAAGTTTTTTTGCATTACCAGTTTTTAAATATTTCTTTACAGACAATAATGAATTGTTAATTGCGTATTTAGAAATATCAATACCTCTAACCGAAATATCTGGTATTGCCTGTTTAAAGTCATGCAACATAAAACCTTTGCCACATCCTATATCTAAAATTTTTGATTTTTTGTTTAGTTTGTAAAATTTAATAAAATCTTTAACAACCTCATTCCAAAATCTTGGATGATAGTAATAACCTCCATAACCATTTTTTCTATCCCCATCAAAAAAATCGTAACCAAATTTTCTTGCAATTGCCCTGTCATTAGATGTTTTTTTTATGAGTCGACTTTTTAAATCTCTTTTTGTTTTTGGATATTTTTTTAATAAATTAATTTCTTTTCCCATGACTTTGTATTTAAAATTTTATTTAGAACTTTATACTTAAAGAATTATAAGAAAAAAAGATTATAATTTTTTTTCAAATAGTAATCTGATAATCTACCTTCTATATCTCTAAAAGATGAATTTTCAGGAATACATTCTTTAAACTTTGACTGATTAATTGTTAATGGTATCGATTTATCTTCCTGAAGTTTTATAAATTCTTTTACAGATTCATAAATCTCGTCTTCTGAGTTCTCGATTGCTATTAAATTTCTAGAGTCCATCTGAGGTTTGGAGGCAATAAATCTTAAATTAGATGAAAATATTTCATTATACGATAATAATTTTCCATTTTGTGTCTTAATTTTCTTTGGAACATAAATATCATTTTTTTTTAATGCATAACTAAATTCTAGAGGGAACAAATTTAACTCCAATATTGGTGCATCTAAAAAAGCACCTAATGGTCCTGGACCAGAATGACAACAAATAAAACCCTTACATTTCTTTAATAAAAAATATTGAAAATATTGATTTTCTATAGAACTAATATCTAGCTCAGAATAATTTTTACTAAGACTTAACTTTTCACTTTTTGGATGTACAATTCTAATAACATTAAAATTATTTTTATTTATCATTTCGATTGATGAAATATAATTTTTTAAAGTTGCTGCTCTTAAATATGAACTAGCAATATAATTCTCATCTCTTACATGAAGAATAAAAGTTTTTTGTATATCAAAATCTCTAAATTTCTTTTCAAACAAAATCTGCATTTGATTTAAATAATTATTTGAAATTAAAAAATTATTATTTTTATTTTCTTTTGAATACTTTTTAATAATTTTACAAAAAAAAAATGGACTAGTTCTTTCTAGAAGAGCATTTTTAAAATAACTTTCTGTGTGCTGGGGAGGACATGAAATTAATTTTGAATTTATTAGAGGTAAAAACAAAATATTAAGAAATATACTGTCAATTATAATTAAATTTTCAAATATATTTTTGATATGAGATCTACTAATACTTTTGGGAACACAAATAATTGGAATTTTTTTATTTAAAAAATGAAACTTTGTCATTCCATTTAATTGATGAGAAAAAATTCCTATCTGAGAATAATCAAGCTGTATAAATCTATATTTTGAAAAAAAAATTATAATTATTAATGGAATAAAGATTAATGATAACGTATCTAAAAACATTTTAATCATTATCTTCAACGAACTTTTAAAGAATTTTCGTAAATTAAAATCGATAAAAATAAAATAAAAAATATTTCTTAACAAATTTTTATAATTCAAATTTCCTACATAACACTCTGGTTCAATGATTGTATAAAAACGAATTTGGGATAAAATTTTATTTAAAATTTTCATATTTCCTTATACTTCTTAAACTGGATAATATTCAATCTCATAATTTATAAAGAACAATCCTAAAAATATAAGCCTTGATTTAATATAATATTAAAATATAGAGAAATAATTATGAAAATTTTAATCACTGGTGGATGTGGATATGTTGGAACCAATCTTATTCCTTATTTATTAAAAAAAAAGCATAAAGTTATAAATTTAGACACACAATGGTTCGGGAATTATTTACCAAAACATAAGAATCTTAAAAATATAAAATTAGATATTTCGGAAATAAAAAAAGTTAATTTAAAAGGTGTCGATTGTGTTATTCATTTAGCCTCAGTATCAAATGATCCAATGGCTGAAATAGATAAAAATTTAAGTTGGGAAACCTCAGCTTTAAATACAATGAAATTGATGGAACACATAAAAAAATTCAAAATTAAAAGAATTATTTATGCTTCTTCGGGTTCTGTATACGGAATTAATGATAGTGAAAGGATAACAGAGAATACGGATCTAAATCCAATTTCATTATATAATAAAGTAAAAATGATCACTGAAAGGATACTTTTGTCATATTCAAAAAATATTGAATTATTTATAATTAGACCTGCAACTGTTTGTGGTTTTTCAAAAAGAATGCGTTTAGATGTTTCTGTAAATGCTCTAACATTTTCAGCTTTACATAAAAAAAAAATTATAGTTTATGGAGGGAATCAAGTGAGGCCCAATATCCATATAGACGATATGATAAGACTTTATGACTTTATTCTTAATTTAAGTAAAAAATATACAGGTATTTATAATGCAGGTTTTGATAACGTATCAATTTTGAATATGGCAAAATTAATTAAAAAAGAAATAGATTGTGAAATAGAAATTAACAAAAAAGTTACTGATCCTAGAAATTATAGATTGGATTCTTCAAAACTATTAAAAATTGGTTTTAAACCATCTAAAGGAATTTTAGATGCAATTAAAGAATTGAAAGACTTTTATAATAAAAAGGTTTTAATAGATAATGAAAAATTTCATTCTTTAAAATGGTTAAAAAAAGTACTTAAAAATAATAATTAAGCATTTATTTAAAAAAATTATGATACATAAGAGCGTTTTTAGATCAAAACAAAAAATTTCTTGTATTGGGATAGGTGCTTTACATTTTGGGAGTTTTACAAATCAAAAAGAGGCAAAAAAAATTGTTGATTACTCTATATCTAATGGAATTAATTATTTTGATACATCACCAATGTATGGAAATACGAATTCAGAAAAAATACTTGGATCAATATTTAATAAAAAAAGAAACAAAATAATGATTGGTACAAAGATAGGATTAAAAACAGTTGGACGGGGTAAAAAATCAAAAGCTGTTAGCTTAAAACTAAACAAGTCAAATATTACAAATTCTATAGATAATTCATTAAAGGCCTTAAAAACTGATTATATTGATTATTTCCAGCTTCACTATTTTGATGAAAAGACACCACTATCAGAAACTTTAGAAATCTTAGAAAATGAAAAGAAAAGAGGCAGAATATTAAATGTGGGAATATGTAATTATGAAAAAAAAAATCTTATAAATCTTTTTAGCCAAGGAGATATCTCAAATTTAGTTAGCGGAATTCACTGCCATTATAATATTATTGAAAGAAGATTCGAAAAAGAACTAATGAATTTGGTAATAAAGAAAAAGATGTCTTTTTTATCTTTTCAAGCTTTTGCAAGAGGTTTCTTAACTGGAAAGTATTCACCAACAAAAAAAATTTTGAAAAATACGAGAGCATACAATAGTAGAAGATTTGATAGATTTTTTAAAAAAGAAATGTTTGAGTCTTTAGAAAGAATAAAAAGTCTTGGTAAAAAATATAACTGCTCTTTAAAAGAAATTGCCATAAAATGGCTAATTAATAAAAGCTATTTAAATTGTGCTGTGTTAGGTTTTAGAAACCTAAAACAAGCAAGAGAAATAATTCGCATTGTAAACAAAAAAAGTAACAAAAATATGCAAAAAGAAGTTGATAAATTAATTGCGAAAGACATATATTTATCAAAATATATATATAATATTCCCAATCCTTTTATGGAATATTAGTTATTTATAATTAAGTTTTATTATAAAGTATTTATGAAAAAAAAAGTATCAGATCTAATTATTGAATTTCTTTTAAAAAAAAAAATACAACATGTTTTTGCAATATCTGGGGGTGCTTCGATTCACCTAATTCATTCTGCAGGGAAAAATAAAAGAATAAAATGCTATTTTAATCACCATGAACAAGCATCTGCCATGGCCGCGGATGGTGTTGCTAAATCAACAGGTAGGCCATCATGTGTATTTGCAACAAGTGGTCCAGGTGCAACTAATTTAATTACTGGAATATGCTGCTCATGGTTCGATTCTACACCAAATTTATTTATTACTGGGCAAGTAACAACTTTTAGACTTAAGAAAGAATTAAAAATAAGACAGCTTGGTTTTCAAGAGACTGATATTGTTCCTATGGTCAAAAATATAACAAAGTATGCAGTGCAAATTAAAAAACCAGAACAAATATTAGTTGAACTTGAAAAAGCTTACAATTTATCAATATCGGGAAGAAAAGGTCCTGTTCTTATAGATATACCAGACGATATACAAAGATCATATATTGATGAAAGGAATATAATTAAACCAAAAAAAAATAAAAAAATTTTGCTAAATAAAAAAATTGATAATAAAATCAGAGAGTTTGTTAAAATTTATCAAAAAGCTAAAAGACCAATTTTTATTTTTGGTGCTGGATCAAATATTTATCAAAATAGAAAAATAATTAAAAAATTCATTCAAAAATTTAAAACACCATTTCTTACAACTTGGGGAGCAAAAAGCTTAGAGAATAAGTCAAAATTTAATTTTGGTACGTTTGGAACTCACGGCTCTAGATCGGGAAATTTCTGTGTTCAAAATTCAGATTTAATTATATCTATTGGAGCAAAATTAGGAACAAGGGAAACTGGTAGCCCTATCTCTAAGTGGGCAAGAGAAGCCAAAATTATAATGATAGATATAGATGACAATGAAATTATTAAGTTTAAAAAACTAAAGAAAAAAATAGATTTTAAAATTATTTTAGATTCAAAAATATTTTTTGAAAAATTAATTAAAAAAAAAATAAGGTATAATGACAAAATAAGTTCTTGGACAAAGAAAAATAATAAGTGGAAAAAAATATTTAATCATAAAATAGTCTGTTTAAAAAATGAAATTGATCCATATTACTTTTTAAATAATCTAAGTTATTTGCTAAATGAAAAAACCGATATTTTTGTTGAAACCGGGTGTACTATTGCATGGTTTATGCAAACATTTAAATGCAAAGATAAACAAAGAGTTTTTCATGATTTTAATTTTACAGCAATGGGATGGACACTTCCCGCATCAATAGGATCTAATCTTGTAAATAAAGATAGAAATACAGTTGCTATAATCGGTGAGGGTAGTCTTATGATGAATATTCAAGAAATTTCTACTATGAGCAAAATTTGCAAAAATTTAAAAATTTTTATTTTAAATAACAACGGATATTCAATGGTAAAACAAACTGAGTGGGAATGGTTAAATAGCAAACATTTTGGAACTTCATTTAATGATCTTAATTTTCCTTCTTTTAAATATATAGCCAAGGCAAATAAAATAGATTATTCAATTTTAAAAAAGAAAAACGATCTAAAAAAATTAAAAAAAATTTTAAATAATAAAAAAAAATCAAATATGTGAAGTAACAATACCTCCAAATAAAACTGTGGTACCTCAAGTTAAATTTGGATATCCAATTGAAGATGGTTTTCCTCTTCTAAGTGAAAATTTATTAAAGAAAGAAATGATTGTAAGACCTTTAAAAAGACCATAAACAATTAACTACATTTTATTATAGGTCTTAACACTTTACCTTTTTTTAAATCTGTTATTGCTTTTCTTATCTCATGCAATTTATATTTTTTCGTTTTTAAATATTTTATAAAATTCAATTTTTTTAAAATATTATAAAACCTCATGATGTCTCTATTAGGGTCACTTTTTCCTCCCCATGAACCTATAATTTTTTTACCTTTTATTAATTCAAATGGATCTAAACAAATTTTTTGATTTTTTGGTGGGTGTGATGCAAATATTAATGTACCTTTATTTTTTAATAAATCAAATCCATGCTCAATAGCTTTTACTGATCCAGTCGCATCAAAGCAATAATCAAATTTTTTATTTTTTTTCTTTAAATAATTATATTCTGAAACGATATGATTAAATTTTAATTTTTTCAGGAATTTTTTTTTTTCTTTATTGTTTTCTAAAATATATAAATTATTGACTTTTTTAGATAAAATAGCAGCGTATATAAAAAAACCTATTCCACCAAATCCTATTAATAATACATCATCGCTTTTCTTTAAATTTACTTCATTTAGTGCCATCCCCATTCCAGTCAATGCTGCGCAACCAAAAACAACCCCTGTATCTTTTGGAAAATTTCTATGAACTTTTGTGCATTTATTTTCTGAAACTATTGAGTAATTCGAAAATGTGGTAACAGGGCCTGCATTTATAAGCTTATTTTTATACAAAAATTTTATTCCACCTGAGTTTAAACCCTTTGAATTAATCCAACTTAAAACTACATGATCTCCAACTTTGAGAGTTTTAACTTTTTTTCCAATATTAATAACTATGCCTGTTGCTTCATGACCCAATAAATGAGGTAAATATTTATCCTTACCTCTTTTCTGCTCTATTTCCATAATTTGGCTTCTACAAAGACCCGAATAAAAAATTTTAACTAAAATTTTACTATCCAAAAGTTTCGGTAGCTTAATGTTTTTTTCTAAATCAATTTTATTTTTAGATTTTAAAACTAATGCATCAAATTTATTCATTTAAAATTATTCATTTTTTTGGATTGAATCTAAATTCTAAATTAATTCTTGATGTTGAGCCAAGTTTAACATCCTCAGAATGCAGAATACCTGGATGGTACAATAATATTTGACCTTTTTTTAATTTAGGTCTTATTAAATCATCTGTATTTAAGAATTTCATATTTACCTTTGGTTCAACAAATTTTGATTTTCCTTTAAGAAAAGGTATTTTTTTTTTGTGCGAACCAGGCAACAATTGAATCATTTGGCTCTGCTCAAAACCAAAAACAGGAAGCCATGCTGATAAAACATTTTTTGCTTCACCCCAGGATTTTTTACAAAGATGATATCCATCTCCATGACCAGGTCTTATGAATCTAAAACATAAGCATCCTAGGCCAGGATCACGCCAATAAGTATAGTTTTTTTTTAAAAGTTTTTTTGCAATTTTAAGCAAACTTTTAGTAAATATTAAATCCTTAATTTTTTGATTTGGTTCTATTACTCTATTTGGGTTTATAAATATTTTTTTATGATTAATTTTTAATTCTTTACTCCATAAATGATATTTTTCTATATTTTTATTTTGAATATTTTTTGAAGTACCATATTGAACTACAGATTTAATCCAATCTTCTGTAAATTTTTTTATTTTTAAAAATTCTTTATTTTTATACAAATCCAAAATTACATATCCATTATCACTATAAAACTTTTGTATCATTTAAATTCTCTATGAGCGGTAGCAAATTGATCTTCTATTGAAATGCCACCATCTACTACTATGCTTTGACCATTAATAAAATTATTATTTTGAAACAATAAAAAACTAACAGTTTTATTAACATCTTGGATTGTTCCAAATTCACTTGTTAGATGAGTTTTTTTAACAATATTTCTATATTTTAGATTTTTTTTAGATAGATATTTTTTTTTATGCTCATCCTTTATTATGAGACCAGGAAGCACAGAATTTATAAAAATTCCCTTTTTGCCAGACATAGATGCAAAATATCTTGTCATATGATTGAGGGCAGCTTTTGATATTTGATATGATGGAGATTCATTTGAAATTAAAAGAGACGAAATTGATGAAATATTTACAATTCTACATTTATTTTTTTTTTGTATGCTGTGCTGAATTACTCTTTTAATAAGAAAAAAGTTAGAGGTTAGATTTATTGCAAATGTTTTATTCCAATTATTTAAATTTTCATTTTTTAAATCTTTCTTATTAGACCTGTGACTTGCATAAGTTAAAACATAAGAAATTTTTTTATATTTATTTAAAATTTTTTTAATTTTTACTTCTATATTTCTCGAATTTTGAAGATCTACTTTGAAAAAATCTATATTTTTTGCATTAAACGATTTTGGTTTTGTTTTATCTAATAAAATAATTTTAATTTTTTTTTCTTTTATGCTTTCACAAAAATTCTTAGCAAAAGAACTATTTGCACCAGTGATTAAAATGGTTTCCATAATGTATCGTAGTAGTTATAGTACATTTATATAATATGAATAGTTGTAATATACTAATTTTAAATAAAAAAAACCAATTTTTACTTCAACTAAGAGATAAAAAAAAAAATATTAAATCACCAAATCATTGGTCTTTATTTGGTGGATTAAAAAGAAAGAAGGAAAGTTATTGTAAATGTATAATTAGGGAAGTTAAAGAAGAATTGAGTATAAATATAAAAACTCCTAAATTTTTAACAAAAATTTCTTACTTTTATAAAATAAACAAAAATACAAAAAATATAAAATATTTCTATTTTATAAAATTAAATGAATCTAAAATTAAAAAAATGAAATTAAATGAAGGTCAGAAAATGAAATTCTTTGATTATAGTCAAATCTTTAAACTTGAAAATATTGTAGTGTGGGATATTTACAGCATAATGTATTATAAAAAATATTATAAAAAAAATAATGCAATTTAAATTTAATAAAAAATTAGTACTTGTAACAGGTTCTACAAAAGGTATTGGCTTTGACGTTGCTTTAAGATTCTTAAATTATGGTGCTAAAGTAATTATCACTGGCAGAAAATTATCTAGAAAAAATAAAGATAAAGTTAAAGGCAAAGATTATGTTTTTCTTAAAGCAAATTTTAAAAATACAGTTGAAACTAAAAAAATTTTAAATCAATTAAAGAATAAAAAATTATTTCCTGATATCATCGTAAATAATGTTGGTGGAAATGAAAATCTTAAAAACCCTTTATGTAAAATTAAAGATTGGCAAGATGTTATAAATATTAATTTATTAACTGCTATTGAAATAAATAATTTTTTTATACCCTATATGAAAAAGAAAAAATGGGGGAGAATATGTCATATTTCATCTATATCTGCTTTAGAAAATCAAGGACATCCTGCGTACTGTGCGGTGAAAGCTGCTATCAATGCATACGTTAAATCAGTTGGAAGATATCTTTCAAAATACAAAATTATAATGAATTGTGTAATGCCTGGAGCTGTTTTAACAGAAAATGGCTATTGGGATGTAGTAAGAAAAAAAAAATAGAGGAATTTATAAGAACTTTATAAAAAATAGAATGGCTATACAAAGACTTGGCTCACCAAGCGAAATATCAAACTTTGTTATATTTTCATGTTCTAACTATGCATCTTTTTCGGTTGGCTCAGCTTTCTTGGTGGATGGTGGACAAGGAAAATCTTTTCAACAGCTATAAACTATTTGTTAAAAAATCTAATTATACTATGAATTACGTAATTAACCTCTTTAAAAGTCATAAAATGATTTATTGGCAAACTTAAAATTGTATTTGATTGATTTTCAGAATTTTTTAGCCTTTTTTTAAACGAATATTTTGCAAAACATTTATATCCATGTATTGGTTTTGTGTAATGTATTTTAGTTTCTATATTTAATTTTTGTAAATACATTTTTAGTTGATTTCTCTCATAATTATTTTTTAATCTAATTACATATCTATGATAGGTATGTACTGTCTTAGATATCAAATTTCTATTTGGAACAATTACATAATTTTTTAATTTTTCTTTATAAATTTCTGCAATTTTTTGTCTTTTTTTTGTGTCATTTTTAAGAAATTTTAATTTATGCAAAATGAACTCGGCTTGTAACTCATCAAGTCTGCTATTTCTTCCTTGCATAATTAAATCACCTTTATTGTTTTGACCATGGTTTGAAATTAATTTAATTTTATTAAAAATTGTTTTTTTGTTTGTGACTATAAATCCACCATCGCCCCCAACACCTAAATTTTTAGTTGGATGCATACTAAAACAGCCTACATCACCAATTGTTCCAGCATATTTATTTTGATATCTTGATAAGATTGCTTGAGCACTGTCTTCAATAATCTTTAATTTATGTTCCGTTGCAATTTTTTTGATTTCACTCATTGACGCTGGCAATCCATTTAGATGAATTGGCATTATAGCTTTAGTTTTTTTTGTAATAGCCTTTTTTATATCTTTAAAACTAATATTATAATCATCATCAACATCAACTAAAACAGGTATTGCTCCTACGTTAAGTATTGCATTAAGAGAAGAAACCCATGAATTTGTTGCTGTAATTACCTCATCTCCTTTTTTAATACCCAGGGCAAGTAAACCTATTTCAAGTGCATCAGATCCATTTCCAACACCAACTACATATTTAATTTTAAGTAAGTTTGCAATTTTTTTATCAAATTTTTTATTTGATTTACCATGTATAAAATTTCCTGAGATAAATATTTTTTTAATTTTTTCTATATATGATTTTTTGACTCTTCTAAACTCACTACCTATTTTATAAAATCTAACTTTCATTTATTTAATTTTTTTAGAATAATGTTTGAAATATTTAAAAGTTCTTTTTTTGATACAAACTCATGAACAGGTAAAGAAATAGATGTCTGTGATAATCGCTCAGCAATTGGGAAATCGCCTTTTTTATATTTATATTTTTTTGCTGCAGGCTGAAGATGCATTGAAGTAGGATAATGAATTTTAGCATCAATCTTTCTTTTTATTAGTTCATTTAAAATATAATTTCTAATTTTTTTTGTTTTGAAGCTTAAATGATAAAGATGAAAAACTTCTTTAATATTTTTGTCTCTTTTTGGTAAAATAATATTTTTATGCTTTGAAAAAATTTGATCTAAGAACTTTGAATTACTAATTCTTTTTTTCGTTATATTGTTTAATTTTCTTACAGCATTAATTGCTATAACAGCTTGGATAGTATCTAATCTTGAATTATATCCAAAAATCAAATTTTTGTCCCTATTAACAAGACCATGATTACGAAGTAATTTCATTTTTTTGAATAATTTTTTGTTTGAACAAACTACAAAGCCACCGTCACCCCAAATATTAAGATTTTTTAATGGATGCATGCTAAAACAACCAAAAGCCCCAAAACTTCCTGCTAGCTTTCCATTATATTTACCTAATATAGCGTGACAAGAGTCCTCAACTATTGGTATTTTATATTTTTTTGAAATCTGATTAATTTTTTTCATTTCACAAATTCGTCCTGCCCAATGAACTGGCATTATCGCTTTAGTTTTTTTGGTGATAGCTTTCTCTATTAAATTTTCGTCTATATTGTAATCTGATTTAATATCTACAAATACTGGAATTGCTCCACTTGTTACTATAGCGCCAATTGTTGCATAAAAAGTAAAAGGAGTAGTAATGACTTCATCCCCCTCTTTAATACCCAGAGCCTTTAAACTTAACATTAGTGCGTCAGTTCCACTTCCTACCGAAACTATAAACTTACTTTTTAATTTTTTTGAAATTATCTTTTCAAACTCATCTACTTTTGATCCTAATGTAAAATCATTTGATATAACTACCTTCTCAATTTCCTTTAGAATTTTTTTATAATCATGAAATTGCTTACTAAGATAATTATGTTTAACTATAAATTTACTGTCTCTTTTGTATTGTCCTGGCAGAAAGTTTTTCATAATACCCTGTCATAATAAATTATTGTTTTTTTTAGACCTTCTTTAATTTTAGTTTGAGGCCGCCATTTCAATTTTTTAGCAGTTTTTTTACAGTCTAAATAGTAATTTTTATCCTTTCCTATTCTGTCTTTTGTAAAATAAACTAATTTGTTAAATGATATTTTTTTAATTTTACATATTAATAAAATTATCTCTCTAATTGAATAGTAGTCATTATTAGAAAAATGATATGTATCTCCAGTTTTTCCATACTTCATAACTCTACACAATCCATCATTAAAATCCTGATCGAAGATAAAATCTCTCTTAGACAAACCTAAACCTTGTATAGGAAATTTTTTTTTATTTTTAATTGACCAAATTACCTTCGGTATCAACCTATGTTTTAGCTGACCTCTTCCATAGAAATTTGAAAATCTAGCAATTATAGATTTAGATCCAAAGTAATTACTGTAAGATAATAAAAGTTTTTCAATTGTTAACTTTGAAATAGCATATGGGGTAGTGGGATTAAAGTTAGTTTGATTTTCCTTCATTGGTTTTTTTGTTGAGCCAAATACTTCTGGAGTGCTAACATAAATAAATTTTTCCAAGAATTTTAATTTATGTAGATTTTGGACTAGTTCAATTTTTGATTCAACATTTACTTTAAAATAATTTTCAGGTTCAAACCAACTTTCATTCACGAGGCAAACCGAAGCAAAATCAAAAATGTAATTTGGTTTTATTTTTTTTACTAGATTAAATAGGTTGATATTTTTAACAGATAAATCAACTTTTATTAATTTTATTTTACATTTATTTTTTTTAAAAATTAAATCATTAAAATTTTTTTTCGAATTATATGTTCCAAATAATTCATATTTAGAATTATTTGAAATATAGTTTGCAAAACTAGATCCAGCAAAACTTGAAACACCTAAAATTAAAATTTTTTTCATTAAAATGGACCTTTAAAATCTGGATCTGGAATATCGTGAAGACCTAATTCTTTTTCATATTTAATTTTTATATTTAGCATATTACCTATTGATTTTAAGATTTTTTCAGAATTATTGTAATAATTCTTTGTTATGTAAAAACTTGTTGGAGATGGTATATCTGGTAACGCAAGATAAACTGGTTCTTTTCTAAATATTTTTTTTTCCCTAGAAATTAGTTCTGAAATAATCTCACTTCCTATTGAACAGATCTTATGAGAAGAATTGTCTAAAATTAATAGTTTTCCTGTTTTCTTAACAGATTTGTATATCTTTTCAGTTACCAAAGGTTTTATAATATTAATATCTAGATGATCAAATGATATGTTATTTTTTTTTAAATATTTATAAATTTTAACAATTTCTATTGTTCAATAAGAACTGGATACTATTGTTATATCATTTCCACTTTTAATTTTTCTTACAAAATTAAGATTTCTTTTTTTTATATTGCCTATTTTTTCCTTTATATTATGAAGCCATCTATGCTCAATAATTATAACTGGTTCAGGACTGTTGATTGCATCAATCAATAAATCTCTAGCTGTTGAGGGAAATGATGGAATATAAACCTTTAAACCGGGAATATTTGCAAATAAATTTTGAAAATTTTGTGAGTGCGTCGGACCTTGACCCCAGCCTCTTCCAATTATTAATCTAATTACTATAGGTACATTTTCTTTTCCTCCAAACATGTATTTCCATTTAGCCGCATTATTTACTAGCTGATCCATTGCTAATAAAAAAAAATCCATTCTTTGATGCATCATTATAGGTTTCAGGCCATTTAGGGACATTCCAATACCAATACCCGTCATTGCATTCTCTGAGGCAGGCGTATCAAATACTCTTTCAGCTCCAAAAATTTCTTTTAAATTTTTTGTTGTACCAAAAATTCTTTTTGGATCATCTATTCCCAATCCAAAACAAATAATCTTATTATTTTTTTTTCATTTGTTGAATTAAAGTTTTATTAATTAATTCTGCGAACGTATAAATTTTTTTTTGCATTTATTTGTTTAAATTTAGTTTTAAGTAATCTTGAATTTTAGGTATTGGCGAATTTTCTGCAAATAAAAAAGCTTTTTTTACTTTAATTTTAATTTGATTTTTTAAATTTTCAATTTTTTTAACATCAATATATTTTTTACTTAAAGCATACTTTTCTAATTTTAATAATGGATCATTTTTTATCCAATAATTGACTTCCTTCGAAGGCCTATAGTTAAGTTCATCATCTTTATTTGGTCCACAATGTTCTAAGTGCCTGTAAGTTGATACTTCAATAAAAACTGGTTCATAATTTTCATGTAATACATTTTTTAATTTTTTGTAAAGATTTATAGGATCGGTAGATGTAAAATTATAAGATTTGATTCCAAAGGCTTTAGCTAATTTGTATAGTTTTCTATTTTTTGGTTGTCTCACTGATAAATTTGAATAAACAGAGTATTTATTATTTTCACAAAAAAAAATCACTGGAAGCTTTTTCAGTATAACAAAGTTTAATGTCTCAAAAAATACTCCCTCTTCGCAACTTGCATCTCCAATATAAATACAAACTCTTTTCTTTTGGTTTTTTAATGAATATGCAAAACCAGCTCCTACTGGAATTGAGCTAGAAACAATAGCTGTGCTCCCGATAAAATTTTTTTGCTTATCAACTAAATGCATAGATCCTCCTATGCCACCACTGCATCCAGTTCTTTTACCGTAAATCTCTGCTATCATTTTTTTTAACGAGCAACCTTTCGCTAGGTAGTGAGCATGAGCTCTATGATAGCTTATTGCATAATCATTTTTTTTTAATAAAAGATTTAATGCTGCCGAAGGAATTTCCTGTCCTATAGATAGATGTACTGGACATCTCATTTTTTGTTCAAAATATTTTTTTGAAATTTCTTCTTCGGTTAATCTTATTAAATAAGACTTTTCTAAAAATTTTAATAATAAATTTTTATTATTCATTTTTTATTTGTTATTAATTATTTTATGTTTAAAAGTTAACGAATAATATTCCAATTACATGAAAAAAAAAATTAAATCAAAAAAAAATAATAAAATTGGTTTAGTTCATGGTGTATTTGATGCAATCCATATTGGGCACTTGTGGTATTTTAAAAATGCTAAAAAATTAGTTGATAAATTAATTGTATCTGTAACTACAGACAGGCACGTAAACAAAGGACCTGGCAAACCGATTTTTGACATAAATCAGAGAGTAGAGCTGTTAAAATCAATAGACGTAATTGATGAGGTGTTAATAAGTGACAACAAAACAGCTGTAGAAATTATAAGAAAAGTAAAACCAGATTTTTACATTAAAGGTAGCGACTATAAAAATTTAAGTTCAGATCTTACAAACCAAATAAGAATAGAAAAGAAAACTGTACAGGATATTGGTGGTAAACTTATTTTTACAAGTTCTCCATTATTTTCTTCTAGTTCTATAATAAATAGAAACTTTGATTTTTTAAATGATGATGCAAAAAAATACTTAAATTTATATAAAAAAAATAAGCGTCAGCTCGACAATAAATTTGAGAATTTTGTAAAAAATAAATCAGATAAAAAAATAATATTGATTGGTGATCCGCTACTAGATGTGATGAAGTTTGTTTTGCCATCTGGGAAATCAAATAAAAATAATATTATTGCAACTCGATATGTTAAAGAGGAAATTAATTTGGGTGGTACATTGCTTGTCTTAAATTTTATAGCTCAATTTTATAAACATATTGATTATTTATTTGTTGGAAATAATAAAGATTATAAATTTCTAAAAAACAAAATAAGTAAAAATATAAAAATTAAATTTATTTTATCGAATAATAGTATAATAAAAAAAACTAGATATATAGATAGCTATAATAATAATAAATTTTTTCAAGTAAATGAAAATGAAGATGTAAAATTTAAAAAACAGATTCAGAATCAAATTTTGAAGTTTGCAAAAGATAAATTTAAAAAAATTGATAAAATTTTACTTTTTGATTTTGGATATAATTATTCTTTTCCTCAGCTTGGAAATTTATTAAAAAGATTTTCAAAAAAATTAATCTTAAATTGCCAAACAAATTCATATAACTTTGGATTTAATTTAGCTTCTAAATATAAAAAATCTCAAATACTTGGAATGGACGAAAATGAGTTAAGATTAATTGTTCAAGATAAAGATACATCTTTAAATAATATTTTAAAAAATAACAAAAGATTATTTAAAGGGATAAATACACTTATAGTTACACAGGGAAAAAGAGGATGTTATATATTAAAAAATAATAAAATAAGTTTTATTCCTACAATCTTAAAACCAAGTGTTGATACGACAGGATCAGGTGACATATTTTTATCAATGTTTTCGGTTTTAAGCATTTCTGGTAAATTTAAAATAGATGAGATTTCTATAATTTCTCATGTAGCTGCTGGTTTGCATTCAAACGAACTTGGGAATAGATTCAATTTAGAGAAAAAATATATTTCTAAAGTTTTATCGTCTGTATTAAAATAACAAAAGCCCAACTCATAAACGTTGGGCTTTAAAATTATAATTATTTTATATCTAAAAAAATTTTTTTCAGTGCATAAATCAAGCCAATTGAGCTATTAGTACTGGTCAGCTGCACGCATTACTGCGCTTCCACATCCAGCCTATCAACGTG